>OOCM01002523.1_pt1 | contig 11885 bp, 8 predicted proteins | sample 1671111 | NCBI WGS metagenome assembly OOCM01 (sample SAMN06348123, study PRJEB24527) | human gut metagenome | biome: human gut; feature: ankylosing spondylitis patient; material: feces | host: Homo sapiens | place: China | collected 2015-10 | reverse complement strand
CTGCGGCAGGTAATCGGCCTGGCCAAGGTAGGGCTTCTCGGGGAAATCGTAGGCGTCGACCTCGGCCTCGGGCGGCTGGAGGCCCACGTGCGGCAGCGGCGTGGCGTAGAACAGGAAGAGCGGGCGCGCGGGGTCGGCCTCCGCGATGAAGCGCTCCGCCTCGGCGATGATCCGGTCCGGCGCGTAGGTGCGGCCCCGGAAACGGGCGTAGGACGCGGGGTCGTCGGGGTCGGCCCCCTTGGGGAGGCGTTGGTGCGCGGGGAAGGAAGGGTTGTCCAGCGTCACGCGGCGGTCGTCGTCCCAAAGATAGGTGGGCCAATATTGATGGGCGTGCCGCTGACAGTTGTAGCCGAAAAAGCGGTCGAAGCCCTGCGCCAAGGGCCGCCCCGGGGTGTCCGGGCCGCCCAGGCCCCATTTGCCAAAGCAGCCCGTGCGGTAGCCCGCCGCGCGCAGACGGCCAGGCAACGTGTCGGTCCCGGCCTGCAGCGGCCACTGCCCCTCGCCGCCCTTCGGGTCGTAGCGGCTGCGCTCCCAGTTGTCGCGGATCTGCGCGTGGCCCATGTGCAACCCCGTGAGGAGGCCGCAGCGCGACGGCGCGCAGACGGGGCACGCCGAATAGCAGGCCGTGAAACGCATCCCCTCCGCCGCCAGCCGATCCAGGTTCGGCGTGCGGATCTTCCGTTGCCCGTAGCACCCCAGTTCGAACGGGCTCAGGTCGTCGGCCAAAACCAGCACGATGTTCGGCCGCCTCGGCGCCTCCGCGGCGCCCGCGAACCCAGCCGCGGCGCCCGCCCCCAACATCGCCAAGAATGCCCGCCGCCCGATTCGATTGTCGCAAACAAGTGTCATAATGGATTTCCTTTCATGTTTACTCTACCATCTTCCACCCCCCTGGAACCCGCCCCAGGCGCCTCCCGCCCCACCCTGCCTACCGCCGGACACAGAAAAAGCCCGCCCCGGGGTGTCCCGGGGCGGGCTTGCGAGCGAAGGTGCGGCGGCGCTCACGCGCGGCCCACCGCCAAGACACGGAAACCTTGGCGGCGGAGCGCGGCGTGGTCGAGCAGGTTGCGCGTGTCGAAGACCAGCGCGGGCTTGCGCATGGCGTCATGGATGCGGGCCCAGTCCAGATCGCGGTAGCACGGCCATTCCGTCATGAGCAGGATGGCGTCGGCGTCCTCGGCCGCCGCGTAGGGGTCGGGTTCGAGCGTGACGCGCGGGAGGTGCGCCAGGTCGCGCCGCGCGTTGGGGAGCGCCTTGGGGTCGGTGACCACGAGCTGCGCGCGCTCCTCGGCCAAAAGGTTGGCCACGGTGAGGGCGGGCGTCTCGCGCGTGTCGCCGGTGTTGGCCTTGAAGGCGAAGCCGAAGAGCGCGATCCGCTTGCCGGCGAGCGTGTTGAAGAGCGATTTGACGGTGCGGGCGACGATGCGGCGCTGCTGCTCCGCGTTCATTCGGATGATGCCCTCCCAGTAATCCGCCGCCGCGTCGAGGCCGTAGGAGCGGCAGAGGTAGACCAGGTTCAGCACGTCCTTCTTGAAGCAGGAGCCGCCGAAACCCGGCCCGGCCTGAAGGAACTTCGGGCCGATGCGGCGATCGAGGCCGATGACGCGCGCCACCTCCGAGATGTCCGCCCCGGTCGCCTCGCAAAGCGTCGAGAGCGCGTTCACCGAGGAGATGCGCTGCGCCAACATCGCGTTCGCCGCCAGTTTGGAAAGCTCGCTCGACCACACGTTCGTGGTGATGATCCGGCGGCGCGGCACCCACGCCGCGTAAATCTCGACGAGCGCCCGCACCGCCGCCCGCCCCCGAGCCGTCTGCGGCCCGCCGATCAGCACGCGATCGGGATTCAGCAAATCGTTGATTGCCGACCCCTCGGCCAAAAACTCCGGGTTCGAAAGCACCGTGAAGGTATGTTCCGGGTGCGTGTGCAGCACCGCGGCCATCGCGTCCGCCGTCCGGACCGGCAACGTCGACTTCTCCACCACGATCTTGTCCCCGTTCGCCTCCTGCGCGATTGTCCGCGCCGAAGACTCCCAGAACTGCAGATCCGAGGCATACCCCGCGCCTTCGCCGAACGTCTTCGTCGGCGTGTTCACGCCCACGAAGATGATGTCGCACGCCCGGATCGCCCCCGCGATGTCCGTCGAAAAAAAGAGGTTGCGCCCCCTGCATTCCCGGACCACCTCGTCCAATCCCGGCTCATAGACCGGCAGACTGTCCGAATTCCACGCCGCGATCCGCTCCGCGTTGATATCCACCACCAACACCTTTCGGTCGGGATTCATCTTGGCGATCACCGCCATCGTCGGCCCGCCGATATACCCCGCCCCAATGCACGCAATGTCACGCCGCATAATTTAATAATCTCTTGCAAAAACACTCGTTACTTATCGAGTCGAATAACATTTGTTCCAAGGACAAAAGCACTGACAATCAAGAACTAAGCATTGTGCTTTTTCCAATTGATAAACTCCATGGGCCACGAAACATATCCAAAAACAAACGGAAGATAACGCAGACAAAACAAATATATGATGAGAGATATCGCCAACGCACCAATGAAAACCACAATTATTCCTAATGACAAATCCAATAAGTCCCCCTGAAAAAATGCCCGTACACACGGAATCGCGTTCTGCAACAAAAGCATCGGGAACTTATGTAAGACCATAATGCCCAACGAGCAGACCCCCAAAAACGCCATCGGTCGCCAAGCCCATGCTGTCGTGAGCCATAACCAGCCAAAAATATTACCACATGCGATAAGCCATGTAATCACTTGCTGCCAAAGCGTTCGTTCATAATATTGGTAGGGATTCCATATCGCAAGTACTCCGAATAGAACAATCAACAGGATTCCTCGGCCTACGCTCTTTTGGGGAATTGCCCAACCACAACGTCCCCACAAAATCCCTAACACAAAAAATGGAAAATAGTACGGGGCCTTATTCAATAACCAAGGGAGCGTCGGCAACGGCAACAGATGGGCAATCCCCCACATCACTCCACCAATTAACACCCATAACTTCCAATTCAACTCTTTTCGGACAAACAGTTGAGCGATCACTTCCAAAGAAAAAAGCGCAGGGATAAACCAAAGGACGGAATTAGGTGCAAACATTGGACCATAAGAAAAACCAGAAACAAGCGTCAGGATGTAACCACCTATCGACGCATAAGTCGCCTTTTGCGTATAAAATCCTGTAGTGTCATTTAATTGCAGAATCATCTTCCCAACGTCATGCAAGCCCCAATACACAACCAATGAGACGAGACCGATTATGAAATAGGGCAACAATAATCGTTGCGCCTTCCGTCTCAGAAAATCTTGCCAATCACAGCGACGAAAGGTGATGCCCGCGACAAAGAAAAACAACGGCACATGAAAGGCATAAAAGTATTTATATGCCAGAGCACACACCTTCTGTGCCTCTCCTGCCGAAAGATGCACACCCGCACCAAAGATATGGCCCAAAACGATAAAACAAATCCCCCACCCTTTCAGGACATCCAACCAAAGCAAACGTTGCCTCATCAAGCCCTCCTACGTTCCACCTCCACGAAGGCAGGCTTCCGCGAACCCACGCCATAAGAGAACCGCCATGCGTTCTCATGACGTCTTTTTTGCGAATCCAACGCAAGCCCGCAAAATATCATGGCCCATACCAACCCTCCTGTCGACGTCATCGAGAACATGACAAACTCACCCAGATTCATGATTATCATGACAACAAAGACCGAAAGCCCCACATACGCCTGTCGTTCCCACAATTGTATGCAAGCGACCACAAAGAAAAGCACCAACAGCAAAAAACCAAGAATACCCCCTTCTTCCAAAGCCGCCGTCACCCACACACCTTTCTCAACCGGCGCGGAAAGCAACTGCCCAATGGAAGTGACGTCCATCCCCTCCATCTGTTTGGAAACCTGAAACCCATTGCCAATGACAGGACTCTCCGAAAACGACTGCAATTGCTGCTCCATCGAACCTTGACGCGTGGCCAAGACCTCATCCATCGTCACCTCATACCCAGACCCTTCCGAAGCATATTTCAGGACAAAGCGAGCGACACCCTCACGCAACTGAGGGACGGCAACCAATGCAACACCTCCAATTGCCCCCAACATCAACAACGCGCCCGCCGCACGGTTCTTCCAAGTCGCACCGACCCCCCGCGCACAGATAAACAAAAACGTCGTGAAGCAAACGCCTACGAAATACGCCCCCATCGCCGTCCGACTACCAGTTTTGTAAATCAGTATAGGCGCACAAAACAATAAGAGCAAGTACAGCTTCTCCCAACGCCTGACACAAAAAAGCATATCCGCAAGCACCAATGTGCCGATTGTGGCCACCACGGGCCCAAGCGCCTGAGAATGCAGGCACATCCCCGCGAACAAACTTCCCTCCGGCACCGGCAATCCCTGCGCCAGATAAAACTCAGCCCGCATCATGCCCAACGACGGGAAGGGCAACAAGGCGACGGAACCGACAAGGAAAAACACCGCGAACGCGAGGCAAATGGCACGAATCTTACGCGCATCCACCCCTTGGCGTGACGCAACGGCATTGGCCACGCTGAAAAAGGCCATGAACACCGTCACAAACAAAAATAACTTGAGGTAACTGATCAGTGGCTGCCACCCCACAGCCGAAACCACCGCCATATAGACCAAGTAAACCAAAATCCCAAGCATGGGCCCCAACAACCTCGAGCGCCTTTGCGCGGTCATCTGCATGACCATGACCCCCGCGACCAAGAAATACACCGACCGCGCGGCAATACTGAACGCCCCACTCTTGGGAATCACATTCGAATTGGACATTACCATCGCGATGTCCAACATCAAGCAAAAAAGCAACAACTCTGTCCGATTCTTCCCAAATCCCACCAAAATCATCGGGAAGATCAAGAAAAACGCGGCCCCGGCAGTGAACCGCATGGCCAACCCCATGCCAATCAAGGCAAACAACGTGCCCCAAAGCCAATGTGAATCATAAGGTTTCACCGACGACCTCATGATTCCCTCCCTTTTCCCGCTTCGCTCGCACTCATTTCCCAATAAGCCCTCTCCATCCCCTTACCAACCATAGGCCAAACATAACGCTTCAATACAAATGAACGCCCTTGAAGCCCCATGGCATCCAACTCACTATCTGACAATGCAAAGAAACGCTCCAAAGCCCCTTCCAATGCCGCCTCTGTTACTGCGAAGGAGTCCCCGCATCCCCATTGGCGCAAACATGCCCATGGTGTGGCCATTGAAGCCAAAACCGGCAAACAAAAACCCAACGCATCCGGGACAACGCCACCAAAATTCTCCGTGTAGGACGGCAAAACCAAAAGACGTGCCAATCTATACGCACACGCTTTGTCCGAACCATAAAGAGGCCCCGTAAAAATTATGTCAGCCTTTCCAAAACGCCCGATTCCCGTCCGTTTTGCGACCAAACCATTGTCTCGTGCCAATCGCTCCAGCTCCCCCATGTGCCCCGCCTGATCCGGCCCCACACACACAAGATGCCAATCCTGGTTTTTCCCGGTTTGTTTCAGCCGTGCCCATGCTCGAATCAACAAATCCAAACCTTTCACCGGATAGATTCTTCCCACAAACAAAACAATATGCCGCCGTTCCGACGCCTTGGGAATCTCAGATGGCGGCATGGTTCCCAACGGCACCTCCACAAGTTTATTCTTGAATCCCAACGCTCGCACCCATGCCGCCTCCTGCCCCGACGTGACATGCAACAAGGAGGCCCCCCTCAATCCCTGCCGTTGATACAACCACCACGGAAGCACCTTCTTCCACCGTTTGTGCGCCATCGCCCAAGGCGCCAACATCCCATGCGGGGACCAAACCACCGGGATGCGCCGCGCCCTCGCCCAAAGAAACGCCACCATCAACCACGGATCCCACAACGCATGGATATGCACCGCCTCCGGCCGCCAACCATCCGCCGACACGGCACCCATCCGCCCCACAAAGACCCGCACACGCTCGCCGACCGGATAAAAATCATCCGACCGCCGCTTCACCAACAACCGGCAGTCATGCCCCATAGACGCCAACTGACGGAGGACCTCCCCGCAAAAAACGGAAGTCCCCGCCGCCTTGGCCATCCCGGAGATCACATGCAGAATTCGCATACCCCAAACTATAGCACATTTTCGTTCCCTTTATCCGCGCTCTGTGATACACTTGCCATGTTACCCGAACGCGAGGACACTTGACATGCGACACCTGAAACTCCTCTTGGCCGCCAGCCTCTCCTTGACGGCGCTCATCTCCGCACAAGCCATCCCCATCCCATGGACACTCAGTAACTTCGAGTATGCCAACGAAACGGGAAATACATTGAGTGGTTCCGATACGCGTTGGACTCCCCCCGAAATCAGATTCAACCTTTCTAAGGGTGGGAACGGAATGCTCGGCAACGCTCCCGACGGTGACAAAATAATCATCAACTCAATTCTGTTCAGTTTAACGGGGGGGGGCATAGAAAACGTCCCATGCCTACAATTAAAACAAGGGGATAAGGTCATTGCGACCGCCTCGACTCTTACCAATCGCACACTTGGCGGCAATAGAGAAATCTATTACTCGTCAAACCAATCCTATGATCGCCAAACGTGGCGATTCTCATTTGACAACCAAGTTTATCTGGATGCATCCATTGATTACACGTTGGTTTTCACAACATCCAACGGGAACGTATTCGACTCTACCGAAGAATGGGATGGACGCGCCCTTTCTGCCACCACCGCCGTCAATGAAATGTTCGAGGGAAATCTGGTCGCCCCTTTCATCGAACTACACGGCGTTTACGATGCGCCCCCCGGAGGCGTTCCCGAGCCGACGGTATTGGCGGTTGTGACCGTCGGCGCCGCATTCGCGCTCCTTCGCCGCCGCGTGGGATAAGATGGGCGGGATAAACCATTCGCCCAATCTCGCCCCCTAAAGTCAAAAACACCGCACCGATTCGCTCGCGGCAATGAAACACGACCGCCCCGGCAGGGACAATCCTGCCGGGGCGGTCGTGTTTCCCAAAAGAATCCGCGCCGCCTTGGGGGCGGGAGACGGGCTAAGTCACCTCGAGGTACGGGCGGATCCAAAAAACGACCCGCGCCGTTACGTTTCAGACGTCCACACGAACGCCCGCGCAAAATCACCCACGAGACAAGGACAATCCTGTCGTACCACCCCAAACAGCCACGCACCCATCACAGCATCGCGCCAAACACGCGGATATGACAGAGCAAAGCGATAGTCAAAGAATCGCTGTCATCCGTTCAATCATGGACAAGCTCTTCCACCAAGGCCAGCAAGGCCTTCGCCGCGCCCTCCGCCGTCCATTCGCCGATGGGAACGGCGGGGATGGGGGCGCGCAGTTTCTTGGCCAACGCCTCGACGTCGCCGGCGCGGAACAGGTTACTCGGCGGGAGCAATGTGGCGCCGGCGCCGGATTCTACGGTCGCCAACACGCGCATCCCCTCCTCCAACGCCTCGCTCACCACCGCGCCCCACCCTTCGTAGCCGTTGCTGGGCAGCACGTAGACGTCATGCGCGCGCATCAGGCCGCGCACCTGCGCCACGGGCACGAAATCGTGGAACCGGATGGACTCGCACCCCTCGGCAATGGCGCGGAGGCGCGCCTCCTCCGGCCCATGGCCATAGAGATCCAATAGAATCCCCCCGCGCTTCAAATCCGGGCGCGGGCGGCACGCCCGCGCCAAATCCCCCACGCGCTTCAAATCGAGCATCCGCCCGACCCAGAGCGCCGCGGGCGGATGCTCGATTGGAAGCGCGTGCCCCCCCTCCCCCCGCAAGGATGGCGTCCCCGGCGCCACGAAATACCCCCACATCCGCAACTTGGCAAAAATCCCCCTCGGCCGCACTTTCCCCCACTGCGACCGGGGGATTTGCACGAACCCATACCGTTTGGCGAACGCGCGCGACTTCGCGTCCAAAACCCCCGCCGCGATCGCCTGACGAAGCGGCACCACCGACCCGCCCGGCCGGGACTCGAATGCTACCTTCGGCGCCCGGAACAGGCACCGCAGATCCCCCGCGAACAAGCCCAACAGCCGCGCCATGTCCCTCGCCGCATGAACGCCCATCGGCAGACATAGGAACCTTGGCGAACGCGCGCACCGCGCAAAACGCCACGCCATCCGAAAATACGCCGGTGACAACAAGCGCAAAAAACCGATCGGCGGCTTGAACCAGCGTTCCGCCGCATAGAACGTTGTGCGGCCCGCCGCGTTGCGCCGTTCGAAAAGCGCCAGCGCCCGATGGCCAGACAGCACGCAATCGGCCTCAAGCAACGCCGCGTCCTCCATCGTCCCCTGCCGACACCACGCCGGCGCGGCGTCCCCGCCCCATCCCATCCGCGTGCGCTCCCCATGCGCCGCCTCCGTGTGGACATACCGATAATTCCCCTCACCGACCCGCCGCACCAACGCCTCCGCCAACGGCACCTGATGCGGCGACACCACATTCGTCAAGAGCGCAACTTTCATTTTCTTCTTCACTTCCGCAGGGCCCCCTGTGAGGAATAAATTATACTATCCTTTGACCGGTTGTGTCACCACGGCTCCTGCCACCCTAGGGTAAACGAATCGTCCACAATGTAATTGCGCAGTCGAGGGAAAGAAGAGAAGAGAAAGGATGAGCGGGCCAGGGTCAATCCCAAAAGGGAGGAAGGGCGAGACCCGTTCCCCAGAGAGGGCGTCCCTAGGGGGCGGCTCGACATCAAAGCAAAAACATTGTCGGCCTTTCTTGACACACTGTGTGCCGAACAAAAAGAACCGACGACAGACGACAGAGTATTACGTCTCCACAAAACGAAGGCGGACGCGGGAATCGCTCATTCACGAAGGAGACAGGGCCGACGCGGGATTGTAAGTCAGGCTTTGGCTACGCTATCGGAAGGCTGCCTCCAAGCCTTCCATCCTAGCCTCACACGATTCGTCGAAGAGAAGAAGCCAATCACGAGAGGCATCCTCCAACAAAAGAACGGCTGCCGGTCAGCTCACGTGTTGGCCTCCCAATCAAGGGGAGTATCTGACCTAAACCCAATGCTCACCACGACGAAGGCCCAATGCCTCATCTATTGGCTTGTGCGCGTGACGTGCCATCATGGGAGACGTAACGGGCAAAGAACCAAGCCGTAAAACGTTTCGCGCCGCAGAGGCGGAGGTGGACGCTGTCGCGCATCCAAAAATCCTCCATCGTATCGGAGCAATCGTGATAGTCGAATCCTTCCGTGCGAAGCCATCCTTGGAGGCGGGCAAAATCCGCTTTCCCCCATTCCGGGGCTTGGGCACGATACCAAGAGTCAAGCGGGGCAGTGAAAAGGATGAGGCGAAGCCGATTGTCGGCGCAAAACCGTTTGAGGTCAAGCAGATCCCGACGAAGCGTCCGTTCGGCGTAGGTGGTATAAGCGGCCGGATCATAATGACCGGCGAGCATCTCCTGCGTGTGGGTCTGGCGTTCGTGTGCGTCGCGTTCGGTAAGCGGTGGGGCGTCCTCCGTAACTTTCTCAAGTGTCACGAAAAACTCTTTCTGATGCGGCAGCGTCACCGACAGATAATCGACAAGGAGCGAAGGCGCCGGCCAATAACGGGGATAGCGCCAATTGACGGAGAGCGCTTTGCCCCAGACATGACGTTGCCAGTCGGTGTCAGAATAGTGGGCGATTTCGTGTGGGCCAATCTCGGAGACAACCGTCATCCCGGGGCGAAGCTGTCCCAAGCGGCGGAGGTTCTTCAGGAACCCGAGACGGACACTGTACGAAATGGAACTCGTCCAAAGAACCCAATTCCGCAACGCAGGGTCATCCACAAAGGTACACCCCACGCGAGAATCGCCAATGCACAGCACCTCCGTGCCAGGCGGCAGGGTGAACTGTGCGTCAAGGCGCGGCTGGGCAAGGGCGATACGCAGGATTGGGACGCCCCAGAATAGCAGAAGTGCGCCAAGGAAACCCAAAAAACAGACAATGAGAAAGCGTTTCATGCGGAGGCCTCAAAATTGGAAATAGATGAAGGTCTGGGCTTCTGGGCGGAGGATAAGAAGCGCCGCGAGGATGGCATAATACAGCAGCCAACGCAAAAGACGGTTCTGCGGGAACCGAGGGCAGAGCCGTCCGCGATTGAACCACTCGACCAAAAACAGGATCGCGACGCCGAACAGAGCCAAACGCAATCCGAGAGAACCTAGGCCAATGCCGGTGACGCACCAATCGTGGGGGATGAACATGCCGTAAAGCCAATCAAAGGCCGTGCCGATTGTCGGTGCGCGGAAGAAGACCCAACCCGTGAGGACGAGAAGAAAGGTCAGCCCCATCTGCCAAACCTCGCGGAAGGTCGGCAGCATCCGCCCCTCGGCGACGATATCCGTGACATAACGACGGTTCTTCCCGGCCAACAGCAATGGCAGGAAGCAAAGGGCATGGAAGGCGCCCCACGCCACGAACGTCCAATTGGCGCCATGCCACAAGCCGGAGACAAGGAAGACGACGAACGTATTGCGGATCCGTTTCCAACGGTCACAGCGACTGCCGCCCAGCGGGATGTAAAGGTAATCGCGAAACCACGTGGTGAGCGAGATATGCCAGCGCCGCCAGAACTCCGCGATGTCACGCGAGAAATAAGGCTGTGCGAAATTGCGCATCAGGCGAATCCCAAAAAGTCTGCCGCACCCGATGGCGATGTCGGAATACCCCGAGAAATCACTGTAGATCTGAACCGCGAAACAAACCATGCCAACCCACAACGCCGGCGCGGAGGGATTTTCCAGGCCAAGCAAATGGTTGGCCTGAGCCGCGCACAAATCCGCGACCAACACTTTTTTGGCGAACCCCCAGAGCATCAAACGGCACCCCGACACCGCCTCGGCCGCGTCAAAAACACGTGGACGCAGGAACTGCGGCAGCAAATTCGTGGCACGCTCGATCGGGCCGGCCACCAATTGCGGGAAAAAGGAGATATACGCAAAGAAGGCCACAGGGTCACGCACCGCCGGCAACGACCTGCGATACACGTCGATGGAATAACTCAACGCCTGAAAAGTATAGAACGAAATGCCGACCGGGAGCAGAATCCGCAGGGTCGGCAAATGCGCCTGAAACCCAAGCGCCTCCAAGACCCCCACGGCCGACTCCGCGAAAAAGTCGAAATACTTGAAGAAACCCAGGACACCAAGGTTGATGACGAGCGAGACCGCCACCCACATCCGCCCATGCCCGCGCGCGATCAGCAGCCCCGTCCCCCACGCCACCGACGAGGTCAGCGCGATCAGCAGCAGAAACCGCCAGTCCCACCACCCATAAAACACATAGCTCACCGCCACCACAAAGAGATTCTGCAATCTGAGCGACCGCCCAAAACAAAACCAATACCCCAAAAACACCAGAGGCAGAAAGATTAGGAACTCCAGACTGTTGAACAACATAAGGCACGCCTTCTTACCGTGTTCGTGGCGAGGCCCTGAGAAAGCCTTGAATCAACGACGTGCAAGAAGGCGCGCCTAGGAACGGCGCACCTTGCGGACACGTTGCCTGATTCAGTGAAATTTCTCAGGTTTCGCCAGAAGCAACTTGTCTGCGCAAAGCGCAAAAGAGGATGCGAGGGCTTCCCCCTCGCGTGCCCGATAAGATAGCAAAACCACCAGGTGTACGCATCAATCAAAACACCGCGGCCCGATTTTACGCCGCGCCCCCGCTTCTTACGGCACCACCGCGCGGGGCGTTTGTGGTATGATAAAGGGCATGAGATGGCTTGTTGTTGGCGTGCTGATGGCGGCGTTGGCGGGCGTGTGCCCGGCGGCGGCGCCGGTGATCGACGTGACGGTGGAGGGCGTGGCGCGCCAGTCGCTGGCGCTCG
>OOCM01002521.1_pt1 | contig 11891 bp, 8 predicted proteins | sample 1671111 | NCBI WGS metagenome assembly OOCM01 (sample SAMN06348123, study PRJEB24527) | human gut metagenome | biome: human gut; feature: ankylosing spondylitis patient; material: feces | host: Homo sapiens | place: China | collected 2015-10 | reverse complement strand
CTCACTTCGGGGGTAAGGGAACCGCCGTAATCCTCGAGATCACCCGGCTGGCAGCCGAGCACGACGATTTCATCAGGGTAGCGGCCAAGAAGCTTCGCCACGGCAAAAAGATCATTCAGACCTTCCTGGTGCGCGCTCATCTTGGTGTTCAGCCACGGATTGATATCTTCTTTCTTCAGAACTTTGCAGGTGCCGGGAAGTTCATTGAATTCGCAGGCATCGAAAATGATGATCTTCGAGCAGCTCTCAATGTACTCAGAGAGATAGAAACCGAGTGTACCGCCGTCCAGTACCAGAACATCTTCAGGACACTTCCAGGCTTCGTTGAACGCTTCTACTGCCCGGACGCCGAATCCCTCATCTGCCCACAGGATATTGCCGATGCCCAGAACAACCACGGGGTATTTTTTATTGCTGTCTGACATGTGTCTAACCACTCCCTGATGGAACACGAAAATTAGCCATCACAAATGTGCGGGAGTGAGGTTAGCAAAAAAAAAAGACCGAAACCACCACCATGGGGTGGAAGTTCCGGTCTTTATCCCTATTCCTACGTACTACCCCCTATCCAAAGGGATAGTACGAAAGGATGTGAGGATTACTTCGCGTGCTTGAACATGCGAAGGCCATTCGTGATGGCGGACAGTTCCGTCGCGCCGCCCATGATGTCCTCGCGGGCAGCCATGTAGAAATGGGCCACCATGAAGAGCGTGAAGACATACATCAGAGCGTGATGGAACGTGCGGACTGCCTGAGCGTTATCGCCGAAGAGAGCGAACACCCAGCCGGTCGTGATGTCCCAGCCAGAGCCGGCGCCGTAAGGCTGTCCATAGAGTGCAAGGCCCGTGATGATGATGCAGAAGGAGCCGAGCACGAAGAAGCCGAACATGGCGGTAGCAGCGAGCGGGTTATGCGCCGCATACTCCGGAGACGTCTTCTTGATGAACAGGTAGTACAGAGCCTGATCCCAGATGCCTTTCAGGAACTTAAAGGACCAGAAAGGCGGCAGGAAGATCTGATGAGCGTAGCGGTTGCCCATGAACGCCCAGAAAATACGGTAGACAAACAGACCAGTGAAGCAGATGCCCGCGATGAAGTGAATCATACGGATATCGGCGAACTGAAACGTCGCCCAGGTATTTCCCAGATTGGCTTCCAGAGGACGCCCGATCAGGTAACCAGTGACGATCATCGTAAACATCGTGATGACCATGAGCCAGTGCCAGACACGTACCGGAGCTTCCCAGACGTATATCGGGCGCTTATCGCCATCACTCAAGTCTACTTCGTAAGTAACCTTATCAATTTTCATGAGGTTCCTCCTTACTCGGATACGACCTTCGTAATTTCTTTGCCCTCAGGGTCGAAAAGGTGAGAAGAGCAGGCGAGGCACGGGTCGAAGGAGTGGATCGTACGAAGGATCTCGAGCGGCTTCTTCGGATCGATGATCGGAGTGCCGAGCAGAGAGGCTTCGAACGCGCCGTGCTGACCATTGGCGTCACGCGGGCAGGCGTTCCAGGTGGTCGGAACCACAGCCTGCCAGTTGGCGATCTTGCCGTCCTTAATGACGCACCAGTGGCTCAGAGCGCCACGCGGAGCTTCGCAGAGACCGACGCCCTTGCATTCCTTCGGCCAGGTCGACGGATCCCACTTCTCCATGTTGGCAGCCACTTCGTCGCCGCCCTTGATGTTGGCGGTGAGGTCGTCAACATACTTCACCATCAGGTCAGCAGCCACGACCGCGTCGATAGCGCGGGCAGCCGTACGGCCGAGGGTGGAGAACACAGCTTCGAGCGGAAGGTTCATTTCCTTCAGCAGAGCGTCAACCGGCTCCTTGTAGACTTCCTTGCCGAGGGCGTAACCGACCACGACACGGGCGAGCGGACCGACTTCCATCGTGTGACCCTTCCACTTCGGGGTCTTGATCCAGGAGTACTTGCCGTCACCGCCGAGCCAGCTGAACTTGGTCTTCGTGCCGACAGAGCCCTTCGGGAGTTCGAAGTGCGGAACAGTCTCACCGTCAAACGGATAGAGGCCCAGATCCTTCGTATCCTTGCCTTCGTTGCTATAGGTGAACCAGGAGTGGTCAACGAATTCCTGAATCTGTTCTTCTGTGAATGTTCCGTTTGCTAAATCTCTCTGAGCGAAGCAGTCGATGAATGTTGATGTACGTCCAAGTGACATAGCTGCACCATTCTGAGTCTTGATAGCTGCAAGGTAACCAAAGTATAACCACTGGCAAGCTTCCTTTGCATTTGTAGCTGGCTTAGAAATATCATAGCCATAGCTTTCTGCCATCTTCTTCATACCTGCAAGTGCCTTGTACTGATCAGAAAGCTCTTCTCTTAAACGAATAACGTCATCTGTCATTGTACCGCATCCGCAGTTAGCATGATCTTTCTTCTTCTCTTCCATAAGGAAATCAATACCATAAAGAGCAACTCTTCTGTAGTCACCTACGATACGACCACGACCATAAGTATCTGGAAGACCTGTGATGATGTGGCTGTGACGAGCCTTTCTCATCTCTGGTGTGTAAGCATCGAAAACACCCTGGTTATGTGTCTTATGATATTCTGTAAAAATCTTGTGTAATTCAGGATTTGGCTCGTAACCATAGTTCTTGCATGATTCCTCTGCCATCTTGATACCACCATAAGGCATAAATGCTCTCTTTAATGGCTTATCTGTCTGAAGACCTACAATCTGTTCAAGGTCTTTCATAGACTCATCTATATATCCAGGACCGTAAGCTGTAAGGCCTGCAACTACCTCTGTTTCCATGTCAAGTACGCCGCCCTTAGCTCTTTCTTCCTTCTGTAACTCCTGTAATCTGCCCCAAAGCTTATTTGTTGCCTCTGTTGGGCCTTCCAGGAAACTTTCATCTCCGTCATATGGCTTGTAGTTATTCTGGATGAAATCTCTTACATTGATTTCTTCCTTCCAAAGTCTACCTTTGAAACCGTTCCACTGATCCATCTGTACCATTGTTCCTTGTTCCTCCTTGTTTTAATTTTGTACACTGTATACAATCCGCATTATAAAAAATGCTGTCAGCTATTATAATCAACAAAATATCTTATTTTAAATGCAATGCATTGATTTTAATTAAGATATTCTTCTGTGACAAAAATGCGTTTGTAACAACTTTGATAAATAAGTAACAATTACTGACAAGAGCATACTAACATTTTAACAATGTAAAATCAAGAGTAATTTTCATATTATTGAATTTAGTACAATCCTTGAATTTATGCGGTTATTTTGTACTTTTATCTGTACAAAATGCACATATTATTCACATAATTAACTGAAGCTGTCAAAAATGCACCTCTACTTAATTATCTTCAGTCTGACATATATCATCCTCTTTTACAGTCTCCGTTTTTACATTTTCTTCGGCAATAATTTCCTGTTCACGAAGTGCTTCATCAAGACCTTTCAGTGCTGAAAATGGCATAAACTGCTTGGCACGTTCTTCGACCGGCATCTTTTTTCTTGTATTATTTACTGTACTTTTTCTAATTACCACTTCTGTGTCCCCCAATCTGATGATTTCTTTCTATTGCAGTTGCACCCTTTTCAAGATTCATGCCTTTCAATACCGCATCTCTGCCATACTTCTTCTTCAAATCAAGCACTGCATGCTGTAATTTATTTTCCCTGTCACCATCTATATCGTCATCAAACAACCCAACCTGTCTGTAGGCTTCATCTGTCAGCCTGTTAAATATAAGATTGATTTTACGCACAGGAATATTTTTATCCTTAACCTCATCATAAAGCTTTGAAATAAACGGAAGCATCTTTTTAGATGAACTTGTCGCTGACGGAAGCATAATTGAACCACGCACGGACTGCGGCACTCCTGCGGCTTCACTATATTCTTTTGAATAATTTATATAGATTGTCACCGAATCCGTAACCATTCCCTGTTCAACAAGCTGAAGACACATTCCGTCAGCCATTTCCTTGACGATAAGCCTTCCCTCCTCATGTTCATAATCCCTTGCAAGAACCTGACCGCTCGTTATGCTACTGCTTCTCGGCTTATATTTCTTAATATCCGCAATAGTAACCGGTTCTATCCCCCATGCGTGGTCAATGAGAAGTTCAGCATCAATGCCAATCATATCATACAGGATCGGCTCATCTGCCTCTGCAATCTGTGCCATATCATATATCCCTGCCTGTGCAAGTCTTCCGGCAAGTCCATGCCCCACTCTCCAGAAATCTGTGAGTGGTCTGTGATGCCACAGCGTCCTCTTATAACTTTCCTCATCAAGTTCACCGATAAAATCTTTCGCATGCTTCGCAGTTATATCAAGTGCAATCTTTGCAAGATAAAGATTAGTACCTATGCCGCACGTTGCCCTAATCCCCACTGTATCAAATATATCCTGCATAATACGTATGCCCAGTTCTTTCGCAGTCATTCCATATAAAGAAAGATACTCTGTTACATCCATAAAAACTTCATCTATAGAATATACATGTATATCCTCTTTTGAAATGTACTTCAGATAAATGCCATATATCTTTGCCGAATAATCAATATAAAGCTGCATTCTCGGCTGTGCCATAATATAATCAATACCTTTGGGAATCTCAAACACACGGCATCTGTTCTTCACGCCAAGAGCTTTCATCGCAGGCGACACAGCAAGACATATTGTTTTCTTACTTCTGTCCGGGTCAGCAACAACAAGATTAGTTGTCATTGTATCAAGACCACGCTCAACACACTCAACCGATGCATAAAATGATTTTAAATCTATACATACATATATCCTGCTGCCCATACCATTGTTTCCTTTCATATTATTCCCATATACCATAATTTTTTTCATAAAAATATTATACAACAAAAAATCGAATGTATGTACTGTTTTTTTATTTTTTATATGCAAAACAACGTCATATTTTTGTTGATAAAATAATAAAAACATGATAAAATTTTAGTTGTTTAAAGTGTTGAACTTTAAAGGGGTGAATTCAAAAGAAACACAGGAGGATTTTTATGAAACTATTAATTTTGATTATCTATTTTGCGGTCATGATTGGAATCGGTCTTTACTGCCGCAAACATGCAACTGATGTCAACGGATTCGTACTTGGCGGCCGCTCGGTTGGTCCGTGGCTTACAGCTTTTGCCTACGGAACTTCTTATTTTTCTGCTGTCGTATTCGTAGGATATGCTGGCCAGTTCGGATGGAAATATGGCATTTCTGCAACATGGGCAGGCATCGGCAATGCAATTATAGGTTCACTTCTGGCATGGGTTGTTCTCGGACGACGAACAAGAATTATGAGCCAGCATCTGAATTCTGCAACAATGCCGCAGTTTTTCGGAGAACGATTCGGAAGCAGTGCGTTAAAAATCGGTGCATCCGTAATTATATTCATTTTTCTCATTCCTTATACAGCATCTCTTTATAATGGTCTTTCAAGACTTTTCGGAATGGCATTTAACATTGATTATTCAGTCTGTATTATACTCATGGCAGTTCTTACAGCTATCTACGTAATTGCAGGCGGATATATGGCAACAGCTATTAACGATTTCATTCAGGGAATAATAATGCTTTTTGGCATTGCAACCGTAATAGCTGCCGTTCTTAACAGTAAAGGCGGATTTATGGCGGCACTTGATGGTCTTGCAAAAGTGAGTGACCCTGCTGTAACAGATACACCGGGAATATTTGCTTCATTTTTCGGACCTGACCCTCTCAATCTTTTATTTGTCGTAATACTTACATCACTCGGTACATGGGGACTTCCACAGATGGTTCAGAAGTTTTACGCAATAAAAGATGAAAAATCCATCAAAAAAGGTACAATTATTTCAACTATATTTGCACTTGTTGTTGCCGGAGGCAGTTATTTTCTCGGTGGATTTGGACGTCTTTTCTCAGATGAAATTGATGTTGCTGCCAACGGATATGACTCAATTATTCCGACAATGCTTTCAGGATTAAGTCCTATGCTTATCGCACTTGTTGTTATTCTCGTTTTGTCAGCGTCAATGTCTACGCTTTCATCACTTGTAATTGCATCAAGTTCAACACTTACTATCGACTTCTTAAAAGATAATTTTATTAAAGATATGAGCGATAAAAAACAGGTTTTATCAATAAGAATTCTTGTCGTTGTATTTATTGCAATTTCATCAATTCTTGCACTTATACAATATAAGAGCTCAATTACATTTATTGCACAGCTTATGGGTGTTTCATGGGGTGCACTCGCCGGTTCATTCCTTGCACCTTTTATGTACTCATTATATTCAAAGCGTGTCACAAAGGCTTCATGCTGGGTATGTTTCATATTCAGTTCAGTTCTTATGATTGCAAATATTTTCTTCAGGAGCTCATTTCCGACAATTATGCAGTCACCTATCAACTGCGGTGCTATTGCAATGCTTGCCGGACTTGTAATTGTTCCTGTAGTCAGCCTGTTCACACCAAAGCCTGACAAAGAGCTTGTGGAATCAGCTTTTAAATGCTATGACAAAAAGACAACCGTTGAGCAAAAAACTGCTCTCGGCGACTAAAGGTAAATATTGTTTTGAATGTAAGCAGCGTTTTGGCTCGCTGTCCTATAACCATAAATATAAATCACTAAACAAAATGCTCCGTTCGGGATTCACAGCTTAACTGTTATCCTAAACGGAGCATTTTTATTTAATTTAATTATGCGTTTCTTCCCGCTTCAAATGCCTTTCTGTTCAAATCAAGGAATTTCGGAGGTACTATTTTTTCAATAGCATCCTGCCACTGTTCATCGCTTATCTCAGGAAAATATGTTGATAATCTTCCCATGAGTGCTATATTTACAGCTTTTGCGGAACCGGCCTCCTGTGCGATTAAAAGAAAATCTTTTGCATCAACCTTTGCACCTGCTGCCTGCATTTTCTCGATAAGATTTTCAGGATATGCAGCCGCACCCGTTATTACAGGCATTGGCTCTACTTCCTGAGTATTTGTTATAATTGTTCCGTCTTTCTTGAGAAATTCAAGCCATCTTGCAGCTTCAAGTTTTTCAAATGAAATGATAACATCTGCCTCACCCTTATCAATTACAGGTGAGTATACTTTTTTACCATATCTTACGTATGTTACAACGCTTCCGCCTCGTTGGCTCATTCCGTGAACTTCCGATACCTTTACGTCATATCCCTGCTGTAAGAGAACATAACCTAACATTTTACTTGCCAGCAGTGTTCCCTGTCCGCCGACACCTACTATCATAATATTCTTTGTATCCATATCAACCCTCCTTATTCTGCTTTCAATGCATCAAATTTACACATCTGTGTACATACCTTACAGCCAATGCAGAGTGTAGGGTCAATCTTTGCTTTTTTATCTCTTACAGAAATTGCAGGACATCCAATACGCATACATGATTTACATCCGACGCATTTATCAGAATCAACTTTGAGAGGCGGTTTGTGAACAGTTCCTTTTATCATTACGCACGGACGGCGGCTTATGATAATTGATGGTTCATCTGCCTCAAGTTCCTCTTTCAATACAGTATCTACCTCTTCAAGGTTATATGGGTCTACAACACGAACCCTGTTAAATCCGATAGCACGGCAAAGTGCTTCAAGATTAACCTTTCCTGCCGGCTCACCACGGAGATTTTTACCAGTCGTAGGATTCTGCTGGTGTCCGGTCATGCCGGTAATTGAATTATCAAGAATAATAACTGTTGAATTACTCATGTTGTATGCAATATCTGTAATTCCTGTAATTCCTGAATGTATAAATGTTGAATCGCCAATAACGCCGACGCTTCTCTTTTCACCTTCTTTGCCCATTGCCTTGTTAAATCCATGAAGTCCTGAACATGATGCACCCATACAGACATTTAAATCCATAGCATTAAGAGGTGCAACCGCACCGAGTGTATAACATCCGATATCACCGTAAACCATGCAGTTATTTTTCTTTAATGTATAGAAAACTCCTCTGTGTGGGCATCCTGCACACATAACAGGAGGTCTTGGCGGAATTTTGTCATCTATATGTAAGCTTTCCGGAACTTCCATTCCCATACACTTTCTGACAAGATTCTGTGAGAATTCTCCACATATAGGAAATGTATCTTTTCCCTTTACTTTTATGCCAAGCTGTTTACAATGTTCCTCAATAAACGGGTCAAGCTCCTCAAGAACGATAACCTCATCTACAGAAGCTGCGAAATCAAGTATAAGCTTTTCAGGAAGCGGATAAATCATTCCAAGCTTTAAAATGCTTGCATTTTCACCAAAACACTCCCTCGCATACTGATATGATGTTGATGATGTGATAATTCCAAGCTTTTTATCACCATATTCAACTCTGTTAAAATCACAGTTTTCGGCAAGAGCAATAAGGTCTTTTGTACGCTGTTCAACTCTTACATGTGCATTTCTTGAATTTAATGTCATCATGACCTTTGCCGTGTCCTTTACATAAGGTACCTGCTCAGGCACAACACGCACTCCTGTCTCGACGACACTCTGTGAATGTGAAACTCTTGTACACATCTTGATAAATACAGGTGTGTTGTATTTTTCTGATAATTCAAATGCCTTCTTTGTAAATTCAAGTGCTTCCTGTGAATCTGAAGGCTCAAGCATAGGCACTTTTGCTGCCTTTGCATAATGTCTGGAATCCTGTTCATTCTGTGAAGAATGCATCCCCGGGTCATCTGCAACGCATATTACAAGACCTGCGTTGACACCCTGATATGATATTGTAAAAAGCGGGTCAGCAGCTACATTAAGACCTACATGTTTCATTGCACATGCACTTCTTCGTCCGCCTACAGTCGCTCCGTGTGCAGCTTCAAGAGCCACCTTTTCATTCGGAGCCCATTCGCAGTACACTTCATCATATTTTGCTGTTTCTTCTGTAATCTCTGTACTGGGTGTTCCTGGATAACTTGAAACAACCATACAGCCAGCCTCGTAAAGCCCCCTTGCAACGGCTTTATTGCCAAGCATTAACTCTTTCATAAATCCTCCTTGTTTTTGCGGAGCAAACAAGAAAAACAAAGTTTTTCTTGTTATCGCGGTATTCGCCAAGGTTTTAAGCAAGCTTAAACTTTGGCTCATTACTCGCGTAAATCCGACTGCCCCTGCAGGAGCATAGGATTTGTCCTCCTTGTTTTTGCGGTCATATGACCTGTATATTTTTATATCTGATTTTCTTTTGCAACAAGATTGTCGGCACCGTAAATCTTACGAAGCTTTGGTTTTTCAATCTTTCCTGTTGCATTTCTTGGTATATCAGCAAAAATAATCTCTTTAGGACGCTTATATCTTGGAAGTGCATGGCAGAATTCTTCAATTTCTTCTTTTGAACAGACCATGCCATCCTTGATTTCTATGATTGCCGCTGTCTTCTCACCAAGTCTTCTGTCTGAAAGACCGATTACAGCAACGTCCTTTATTTTGTCATGACGGCGTAAGAAATCTTCTATCTGAACCGGATAAATATTTTCACCACCGCTTACGATAACATCTTTCTTTCTGTCAACAAGATAGTAAAATCCCTGTTCATCCTGCATAGCCATATCACCTGTATACAGCCAGCCATCCTTTAGCACTTCACTTGTTGACTTCTCATCGTTATAATAACATGTCATCACACCCGGACCTTTGACACAAAGTTCACCGACCCCGCCCTGTGCAACTTCATTATCATTTTCATCAACAATCTTACATTCCCATCTGTAACCCGGAACGCCGATTGCCCCGACTTTATCAATATTTTCAACTCCGAGATGAACGCAGCCCGGACCTGTTGACTCTGACAAGCCATAATTTGTATCGTACTGGTGGTTTGGAAAATATTCTTTCCATCTCTTGATAAGCGAAGGTGGAACCGGCTGTGCTCCTATGTGCATAAGCCTCCACTGGTCAAGTTTATAATCAGACAGCTTAATATCACCTCTGTCAAGAGCATCAAGAATATCCTGTGCCCATGGCACCAGAAGCCATACTATTGTGCAGTGCTCATTTGAAATAGCAGAAAGTATTGTCTCCGGCTTTGTTCCTTTAAGAAGAACCGCCTTACTTCCTGCAACAAGGCTTCCCATCCAGTGAAACTTCGCACCGGTATGATAAAGCGGAGGAATACATAAAAATGTATCATCTCTTCCTGTTGAATGATGCTTCTGCTCCATCTGTGCCGCCTGTGTTAAGCTTCTGTGTTTATGAAGTATCGCCTTTGGAAATCCCGTTGTTCCAGATGAAAAATATATTGCACCAAAATCATCATCTGTAATTTCAATATCAGGAGATTTGCTTGAACAGTCAGCGACAAGCTCCCTATAACTTTCCGCAAAACTTGGACAGTTATCCCCAACATATATAAGAAGTCTTCCCTTGCTTAAAACATCTGCATTGACTTCCATTCTTCCTATGAATTCAGAACCGAACACAATCACATCTACCTCTGCAAGCTTTGCACAATATAAAATTTCATCTGAATCATATCTGAAATTAAAAGGAACAGCAATCGCACCTGTCTTTAATACCCCAAAATATACAGGCAGCCACTCAAGGCAGTTATACATAAGTATTGCTACCTTATCACCTTTCTTTATTCCCCTTCCAAGAAGCATATTAGCAAAACGGTTTGCCTTTTCATTAAATACACTCCATGTAATCTCTCTTCTATACGGCTCGAATCTTGTAGGCTGTATAAGAGCATATTCTTTCCAGGTCATCCTTCTTGTATCATTCTCATCCGGATTAAGCTCTACCAAAGCTACCTCGTCGGGATATAATCTTGCATTTCTTTCAAGATATTCCATTACTGGCATTGTAAAAAATCCCCTTTCATCTTCTCTGCATATATTAGGCTCTGCCTCTTCCTGCTTTTTCACTGCATACTTTTATACGTCAAACCGCTGACGCAAAACCTTAGATAAGAATACCATTTTTTGTAAATAAAAACAAGGCTCGCACACTAAATGCAAGCCTTGTTCAGCAATTTCACCAATTTTTTTACAAAATTACATTTCAAAAGAATTTATAAAATATTCATAGAATCAGATACATAATTTAACATCTTACGTTTGTCTTCAGCCGGAAATATACACCACACGCTTTTAATAATCTGAATCTTTCTATCCTGAAGATTCATAAATAACGTGGGACGATATTCTGACATATTATAAAGACTTACAAGTGTCTCTGCATCAGGATATATCTTTTCTTTTTCAATATCGCGATATTTCTTGATTCCAAGTCCCAGCTTTTCAGCCATGGCTATCTGTGATGTATTCATTTTATCCCTGACAAAGCATGTCATTGAAAATCCATTCCAGTCATTTGCAAGTGACTGAAGCATTTTCATATTATTCGCATCTTCGTCCCTCATTTTTGAAACTGTGCCGCTGTATTTGCTTACAATAATATCAGCCAGCAGCTTCAAAGCAAAATTCCTATGTGTTTCAGTATCTATATTCGCTAAAGTCTTATCCAGGTCCTTTGTATGATAAACATACTTTTTACCGGCTATCAACTCATCCAAATCAAATCCGATTTCCGAAAAATTCATAAGTATCTGTCCACTTATTATAATTCCACCGTTTTCAATATAAGAATATTGCTCCTGCATATGCCCAAACTTTTCTGCAATATCTGTCTGCATCAGACCCATAGATTTTCTATACATTACAAGCCTTTTTAAAACGTCCTTGTAAGCAACCATATTTATCCTCCGCACTTTTACGTTACATTTCATATGTATAGATAAATATTAAGTCCATATAGTCATTGCCCACATAGGTCTAAATCTTTATATTTTGATATTTATAGTTTGTTTTTATGTTTTGTGAAATATAAATATTATTTTTTAAATCTTATTAATCATTATTATATATTTTAA
>OOCM01002514.1_pt1 | contig 11913 bp, 11 predicted proteins | sample 1671111 | NCBI WGS metagenome assembly OOCM01 (sample SAMN06348123, study PRJEB24527) | human gut metagenome | biome: human gut; feature: ankylosing spondylitis patient; material: feces | host: Homo sapiens | place: China | collected 2015-10 | reverse complement strand
GTGTGCTCTTCCGATCTCTGTGCAATAAAAAATACCTGACGGTTTTGTAAAAACATCTTTATAAACATCATAATAAATTGTAGGCTCATCATGTGCTGTAGGAATAAGTATTGATTTATCAGCCACCTCTTTTATTCCGCGAACTGTTGTATAATAAAGATATGTCATAAATACAAACACATCATACTTATCTTTATTAGCTTTTATATATTCTATTAATTCCGGGCAATATGGACCTTGTGAATCAACCCATTTATCTTCAAGAAAATGCATATTAAAAGGCTTATCAATAAGCATTGATAAATGTCCAAACCGTTTGATACTTCTTGGCTTTTTAACACCAAATCTTCTCACCAGTACTCCATTGATAACTTCATTATTCTTCTCATATTCATCTTTCCATGTAAGATAATCAACAGCCTTAGTGGTGAGCACCTCAACATCATATTTCCCATTCAAATGTTCAGCCATCTGTCTCATAAGAAGTTCCGCTCCACCATTCACTTCAAGACCGTATCGCTGTACAACTAATGCCAGTTTTTTCACAACATCCTCCAAAACAATTAGTTCTATAAAACATTTTCTCTTAACAGTTCATTAAATCTTGCCAGAATCTTATCATGTGCAAAATCATCAAGTCTTTCATTCTGATTTGCAATAATCTTCTTCTGAAGTCCTTTATCTTTTAATATCTTATCCATAAGAGCTGCTGTCTCAAGTGCATTTTTTTCATTTAAAAGTATTCCACCTTTTCCAAGCGTTTCACCAACTGCTGATGAATTGTATGCAATAACAGGAATTTTAAAATACATCGCTTCTACAAGTGGAACACAGAATCCTTCATGTTCACTCATGCAAAGAAATAAATCCGCAGCCTTATAACATGCAAGAATTTCAGCAAACCTGATGTGTCCTGTGAATATAACATTCTTAATGCAGTTAAGCTGGGCATATTTCTGCATTTTCAGCTTATATGTCTCATATCCGCCTTCATTTCCCACAAGGATAAGCCGGGAATTAGAATTGTAATACTTCTGATACAGTCCAAATGCATGTATAACGTCCTGTTGACATTTATTGCTTGCAATTCTCCCCGTAAAAATTATATTTGTAACCCCATCGTTATACTTGCCATATAACGGAGCATCTGGTTTTTTATCATAATCACTAAATGCAATAAGTATCGGAAGTACATCTATCTTACATTTATAACCTGCCTTAATTAAATCCTGCTTATTATATTCAGAATCCGCAATACAATAGTCAACTTTATCGGCAAGCTTTGCTAGCTCTTCATAACCCTCTCGACAGTCTGCTGCTGCTGCCTTATTATAAGGTTCAAGCATTTCCGGTGGTGTAATATTATGATAAATCATGACCTTTTTGCATTTCATATCACCAAACATCTCATTAAGTTCAGAACCTGTTGACATATGATATAATACTATATCATCTTTATTCATATGAGGCATTTTTGATACTTCCTGTGCTGTCCCCTCCGGGAGCCTGCCATCTATATATTTTGCATATATTGCTGTATCATATCCCTGTTCCTCAAGACTTTTTTTTAATGCAACTGTATCATTTCCTATTGCATCGCCATAAGCAAGTGATGGCAGCATCTGTACTATTCGCATACATTTAACCTCCGTAATTACTTCTCAAGCTGACTTTTCAGTTCTTCTATAGTTTTTTCACACTTTGCAAGCTTTTTTTCCAACTCAAAGAGGCGTTCATCTGTATCCTGAAATCTATCCGGAAGCATAGCAATAGCCCTATGCGTATAGATATTATAATCATTCTGGTCATCCACTATAGATTCAACATAAAAAGCAATAAGCTTTCTGTTAATTTTCTTAATAATCTTTGAGATTGGATTGCCGTAAAGCGGCTTGTAAGCATTTACAATCGCATGTGGTTTAGCCTTATCGAGATTAGCAATAAATTCCTCTTTATCATATACTGCATCAGCACAATTGAGTCTTAAATGAACATCCCTGAATTTATATTCTACATCTTCATAGTGTTTTTCGGCTATTTCTTTTCTTATGCCCTGCATAATCTCTTCCACGTTAATTTCCTGCATTAAAATATCCTCCTGGTATTAATTCTTAATCTGCCATTTATGTGGTATTCTCACAACACCAATATCACCAACATTTGATACGACTTCAAATCTTATCGCCTGTTTATAAAAATCTATTGGTGCACCATCAGCACCGTATTCTATACTTACATTCATCCAATACTGACCAGGAATCAGATTTAAGTCAGTAAAAGTAATGTCATATTCACCATCTCGATTAACATCAAACTTTTCAAATCTTTCAATCTTAGTATTGGTTCCATAACACCAAAGGTCATCATTTCTGAATACGCCTATGCCAAAAACAACATCTTGTACTGGTTTATTCATCTTATATTTTGCTTTCAATGTCATAGTGTCCCCGGTTTTATATGTCGATACATCATGATCATTTACATCACACAGTTCAAGGCTGGTAAACATAATATCACCGCTCCCATAACGTGTGTTATTATCCCACTCTTCCTGACGCATACGTTTAATTTCTTCTTCTTTCTTTCTGCGTTCTTCTTCTTCCTGCTGTTTTTTTCTATCATCCGCTTCTTTTTTCTGTTGTCTTATTCTTTCTTTTTCCTGCTGACTGATTCTTTCTTCATTCATATAATTCAGATACTGAAGATGAACTTCCTGAGGTTTTCCTTCCATCTCAATAAGACCATCTTTAATCCAGATTGAACGCTCACATATCTGTTCAATCTGACCAAGTGAGTGCGAAACAATGACAATTGTTGTTCCCTGTGCCTTGATTTCTCTTAATTTATTAAAACATTTTGCCTGGAAATTAGCATCACCAACGCCAAGAATTTCATCAATAAGCAGAATATCCGCATCAACATTAATCGCTACAGAGAATGCAAGTCTCATATACATACCTGATGAGTATGTTCTTACAGGATTATCTATGAACTCCTCAAGTTCTGAAAATGCTATGATATCATCAAGTCTCCTGTCAATCTCCTTTTTATCAAGGCCAAATATTGATGCATTTGTATATATGTTTTCACGTCCGGACATATCAGGATGGAAACCGGCACCAAGTTCAATAAGACTTGATACTCGTCCGCACATTTCAATAGTTCCTGAATTAGGATACATAATCTTTGTAAGCATTTTGAGAGTTGTACTCTTACCACAACCATTCTTGCCTACCAGACCAATTGCCTCCCCCTTTTTTACATTGAAACTGATTCCTTTAAGTACCTGTCTCATCTCATATTTATTACGTTTCCAGAAAAGCATCTTTTCTTTTAATTCACTTCCCTTATCGTAATAAACCTTAAAACTTTTTGTTATATTATTAACTTCAATTGCATTTTCTTTATTCATACTTAAAACCATGCCTTTCTACCGGTATTCATTAGAACTCCTCAGCAAAACCTTTCTGAAGCTTTTTAAACATAACTTCGCCTATCACTATAAATACAATTCCCACAATTAATGCCAGAAGTAATGAGTGAAGTTCCGGCACTTCTCCGTAATAAATGTAGATTCTTATTATAGGTGTCATAGGATTAAGATTGAAAAGAAATACAAGCCAGTAACCTGCACCTGAATTCTCAACCATATCTACACCATACATAACAGGTGTAAGATACTGCAACGCCATAACAAATATGCCAAGAATATACTGTAAATCTCTCAGATATACCGTGATTGATGATACAATAAGTGCAATTCCAAGACATAATATATACTCTACTATCATAACAATCGGCAGACAAAGCATTGCATGAATATGAATCCCACGTCCTGCAATAATTACAACGCCAAATACCACAATGAACGTAAGTATCATATTAACAAACGCACTTGTTACAGTTGCTATAGGAAGGACTTCTCTCGGGAAATATATTTTCTTTACCATATCTTTTTCTCTCAGAATACTTGATGCACCATCCGTAACACTTGATGAAAAAAACATCCATGGCACGAGTGCAACGAAAAGGAACAGATAATACTGCTCATAACTTGCTCTCATAATTACCGAGAAAACTATTGTATATACAACAAGCTGTAATAACGGGTTAATAAATGTCCATAAAAATCCAAGAACCGAACCTTTATATCTTCCCCTTAAATCTTTTCTTACAAGACTGAATATCATTTCCCTGTATTCGTATAATTCTTTTAAATGCTGCATACTGACCTCCATTCGTATTCACTAAAAAGCTGCATACATAAATCCGCTTGAACCCGAATCTGTATAACCAAACAATAATGCCAGAATAATAATTCCATAATAAAGCAGCCATCTTACAGCTAATGGCTTTGATGCTATCGTTTCCCTTATCTTAATGCCTTTTTCTTTAAAAATTCCGACAATAAATATTACCACACACCCTACTGCTATGACAATATAATCTTTTGGCTTTAATTCAAACTGTTTAAATATATCCCATGTCAGCAGCTGTACATTTAGCTTTGTAAACATCTCTGTCATCATCTTAACAGCAGTTCTCATTCCCAACTCACAGCAGTCGAATATCCATCCGATATTTACAAGAATAAATGTTCTGATTATCTTAAATATCTTCCAGCCTCTGCCATCACCGTTAATATGAAACTTTTCTAGTCCCTTTTTATAAATCGGTTCGCACAGATTGCTGAATGCAATTATGATACCATTATATAAACCATATGCTATATAACGCACTTCAGCCCCATGCCATATACCTACAATAAAGAATATTACAAGATTGGCAAAACATATCGGAAGCGTTCTTCCCAGATGATTACCAAGATGCTTCTTTCCCCATTTACTGAGTTTATTCATGCCTTTAGATAATGACATCGGATAAAAAATATAATCTTTCATCCATGTACCAAGTGTTATGTGCCACCTTCTCCAGAATTCACCAATTGACTTTGAAAAAAATGGCTGTCTGAAATTCTCATCCATCTTGATTCCAAACATCTGAGCCACACCTATTACAATATCAATACCACCTGAAAAGTCACAATACAATTCAACCGAATACATTAGCACTGCTGCAATTGTAACAAATCCACCATATTCATAATACTTTCCAAATACAGCTTCTACAAACACATATGCTCTGTCTGCAAGAATAAACTTCTTTGCAAGACCCCATATAACTCTCTGAAAACCATACTGTATATTTTTAAGTTCAAACTTATTGCCCTTAAAAAGCTGTGGTGCAAGCCTGTCATACCTTCCAATCGGTCCTTCCAGAATCTGTGGAAAGAATGATATAAAAAGTCCTAGTTTAAATATTTTTTTTTCATAGTCATACTTGCCCATGTATACATCTATTAAATATGATGCCGACTGGAATGTGTAGAATGACAATCCCATTGCCATAATCATTTTACATGCAAGAGAATGTGCATTAGTAACTCCTATAGAAACAAAAAAGCTCTCAAAATTAATCAGGAAAAACTTTGAATATTTTAAGACAGCAAGAAGTCCAAACGTAAGTACAAGTCCTCCGGCAAGAACAAGCCTTTTCTTTTTCTTTGTTTTTTCCTTGTATTTTTTCTTTTCATCTTTTGTAAGTATCTCTTTATTTTGTGCAAGATACTTTTTAGATGAATCATTAATTTTCCAGATAAGCATCGCTGCAAAGTAGATAATTACTGTATCAAATACCATATATAACGAGCTTTTTACATTGTATCCCCAATAATAAACATAGCTCATTATAAGAAGCCAGACCCAACGAAACTTAGCAGGCAGAATATAATATACCAGAAGCCCGGCTATCAAAAAAGCATAAAACACTGTTGATGTCAGTGACATTTTTTATTCCTCCGTAGTCTTAAAAAGTTCTTCAAAAGAATCATAAAAATAATCCTTTATATTGAGAGTTCCATCTATATGTTTATCTATAACCTCACCGAGAACCTGTGAATATTCTTCAGCCAGATGCCCCTCCATATGGCCTTCTTTATCCGCATAATCATTATCCTCTCTCGGGAGGACATCCATTCTCGCCTTATTAAAATTGTAATATGTTACTCCAAGCTCACCAAAAAACTTTTCAAATTTTTCATTAACAACATCAAGTCCAAGTCTTTTAACACTTGACGGAGTGATAGGTGATGTCACACATATAAGTTCAATTCCGTTTTTATCACAGTATTCTTTTATCTTTTTAAAATATGCGACAGGATATGACTGCATTTTTGTAAACTGTCGTCCTTCCCATGTCTGCACATATCCTTCACCTAAAGGACCACCTTCTATATTATCACGATAAAAAAATCCCTGTCCCTTATATGGACCTTTTGCATCTTTAACATCAAGTGAATAAATATTGGCATTTTTATAATCCTCTGGATTATATTATTTTTCACTGCTGAAAAATCCGTAGGGTCGCAATAAACATATCTCTTTGTAAATGCACTTCTTATATCCATGTATTCACTGTTATGAATAAAATAATCCCACTTGGTCAAAGAAAGCCAGCTGAACTGGTTATATATAAATGTTTCGGCGAAATATCCCTCTTCCTGTGGGCCAAACCAATATTGGTAGTCCACATCAAATATCACTCTTTTAACATCATTATTTTTACAACTCTCTTCAAGAACATAATATGAATCTTTTAATGTTTCTCCGGGAATTGCCATACTTAATGTAACTGTATCTGCCTGGCTGTCTATCTTTGCCGGGTCAATAGCACTTCTTGCATGCGAAGCACCAAGTACAATTGTATCATAATTTTCATCATCTTCATTTACATGCTGCAATATATAATGTATATATCCTGTCTTTGCAAAGCAATAATCACACACACCGATTATCACAATAAGTCCCACAATAAAAATCAAACTTTTTATATAAGGAAGTGCCTTTTTCATTTTGCTATCCATACCTTTCCAACGCCTGTATTTATATATCATCAGGCACAAATCCAGCCCATTATAGTCTTAATGTACCTCTTTGTCAAACACTCCGTGTATTTTTCTGATTCTATCACTAACAATATCTGCCGAACGCTTGTATGCAAGATGTTCTTTCGCATAATTCTGACCATTTACGGCAATTTTATTGTAAAATTCTTTATCTTCATAAAGTTTTTTCATAAATTGTGCAGCCTCATCCACGTGTGCATCAGCCCAGAGATTGCCTTTCTTAAAAGGCTCATAATCTTTATCAAGTTCTTTCATGTCGTAGCCAACCATGCAGGCTGTATCGCTGTTCATAAATTCTGTATTGCCAGACCAGTTTGTCGCAATAACAGGCGTTCCGACATACATTGCCTCTGCCATGACAAGCCCAAAGCCTTCCGAACGATGAAGAGAAACATAAACATCAACATCAGCTATAAGTGAATTAACTTCTGTTTTGTTAAGATGTCCACACATATAATAAATATTATCATCTTTATCCACAACAGAATTGATTATTTTCTCGTCATCTGTTGATAATTCTGCTTCACTTATCTTAATAACAAGACCAACATCTTTATACTTTTTCTTTGTCTCTTCATCTTTACAAAAGCTCTCTTTAAATGCCTTTATTGCAGCGAGAGGATTCTTTCGTTCCATTACACTTCCACTGTTAAACATTACAAGAAACAGGAATTTATCTTCCGGAAGATTAAAATACTTCCTGTCATACTTTTCATCCGTAACAGGTGCAATGCAGTGTGGAACCGTAATTACCGGCTTGTCCGTATATTTTTTCAATGTATTTGTAACAAAATCGGACGGAGTCCATACTTCATCAACAAGCTTAAATGCCGGAAGCCATTCTTCCGGAAATGTCTCTAATTCCCATGCCCAGTATCCGATATTATATCTGTAATCCCATACTTCTTTTCCAAGACTTAAATATGCAACCATAAACTCACTCGCATTTACATGAATGACATTAATATCATACGGCAGTTCTGTTGTAAGCCTGTCATCATAAGTCTCATTTGTTCTTGAGCCTCCAGGTGGAACAAAAAAATCTCTTATAACATGCACTTCATTGTTTTCATCAAGAAGCCTGCACATTATTCTTGCACTCTGTCCCAGTCCGTTATCGCCTTTAATATTACCAATTACATTGACGCCCTGTTTATATTTTCCCGGCTCGTACTCCGCAATTGAATCTGCAGAAAGTTTATCAGTCGCATTATTAATAATTCCTGCTTTCATCTTGCTTAAAAGCTTCATCGGAATAATCTTTGTAAGCACCGGTCTCAACGCTTCTCCGGCATTTAAAAAAAACTTAGAAAATCCCATAAATTCTCCATTTCTAATTCCTTGTATTGAATTTTTTCAAAAATATTATTTATTTTCCATCTGCGTATTGGTAAAATCGCGTACCATTCCACCAAGTCTGTCCGGAGTAAATTTTTCGAGTGCATTTTTATATGCATTTTCGTCTACAATTCCCACACTTGCCTTTTTATCAAAATTATGCATTGCCTGCGAAAGATTTTTTATCTGTTTTTCCTCTCCTCCGTCAAGACTGAACCTTTCAACACAGTTTCCAACAACTTCATCGAATATTTTCAAATCACTGGCAAGTATCGGCTTATTATGTTTCATAACTTCAAGAAGCGGCATTCCAAATCCCTCTGCCATTGAAGGAAATACAAAACATGAACAATTATTGTACAAATCGTAACGTGTAGTGTGTGAAACATATCCCAGATATGTCATGCCATCAAGTTCTGTGAGCGCATCTTCAACAAGTTTGCCAACATCTGCTTCCTGCATTTTACCAGCAAGGATAAGCGGCCTTGTGCCACCTGTCTTTCTATACTCGCGATATGCCTTTACAAGTATATCCACGCCTTTTCTCTTTTCCATATTACCTACATAAAGAAAATAATTCTCATCTTTTGGCGGAACATACCGCGTAAGCGGATTAGATATGATGTATGCATTACAGCTTGCTATCTTTGCAGCTTCTGGAAAATACATACACGTATCGGCTTTTGTCTGCTCTGAATTGTAAAGTATCATATCCGTTCTCTTTAATGTACGTTTAAGATTAATATGGAAATACGCACTGTATACTTTTCCAAAATATTTTACATATTGTATAGGAAACATATCATGTATTGTTATAAGTGTTTTAAATCCCTTTCCCATATTTATAGGAATAATCGTATTTACTTCCCAGAATATATCCGGGCTGACATTCTTTAATTCATTTCTTATAAAATTAAAGTAAAGATAAACGCCCGCACTCTTGTATACCGGTTTGCCCCATGATATAACCCTGATTCCCCTTGCTTCAAATCTTTTTATATACTCGCTTTTTGCAACATCGGTAAATAAAACCCATTCAAACTCGTCATAATTAATAAGCTGTTCAAGGAAATCATTAAGATACATTCCTACACCGCTCGGTCTTGAGCCGAGTGTTCTTGCATCAACTGCAATCTTTATTTTCCTCATTTTATGCCTTTCCTGCTTTCATACGCCATGCGGTATTCCTGATAATCTTTGTAAAACCGGATATTGTCTCCACGAATAACTTTTGCAAGGACTTCCGAATACTTTTCTGCCATCCAGCCCATCATGTGACCTTCCCAGTCTGCAAAATCATCATCTGTTCTTTCCAGTTCATCAAGTGATACAAGATTAAAATCTATATATCTTACTCCATTCTGACTGCAAAGATTGGCAAACCATCTGCCTGTTTCCTCTGATACTCCGTCCAGTGCTGCCTTCGGCGTAATAGTCGTTGTAACGCATGTAAGCTCTATATTATTTTTTTTACAAAATTCAACAATCTTTTGAAAATATTTCAGAGGAGTTTTTCCCACATCATTTTCATCCCATGCAAATGGTTCAAATTGGCCTTTATCATCTGCACGCTGTGTCCTGTAATAAAAACCTTTTCCTTTATATTCACCATAAGCATCCTTGTCTATAACAGCACTTATATCATAATCCCTGTATGCTTTCGACATCTTGAGTTTAATATTGCTTTTTATTCCGCTAAAATCTGACACCCATGAATTTTTATTTACAAAAGTTGTTCTGAAATCTTTATCAAGAAGGTTATTCCAGATAAAATCAATTTTTCTTGTAGATAATGGAAGATGCGAATACACAGCCGTCTCAATAAATTCACCGCCCTTGTAATTGCACCAGTACTGATAATCCATCTCAAGTATCACTTTTTTAATCTTATTGTGTGCAGCCGCCTCTCTTAAAAGATAATAATTATCTCTTATAAACGCACCCGGAATACACAGATTAACGGTATTATCAGAGGCACCATACTCATCAAGCACAGCCGGGTCAACCCCTGCCCTGCCATGTGAAGCCCCGATTATAACTGTATCGTAGCCATCTTTCGTACCAGGATTGTCAACCTGATGAATTATATATCTTGTGTATCCTGATTGGGCAAATATAAAATTGCACGCATTCATAAGCACAATAACCACAATTATAAATGCAGCTGCCCTCATAATTCTTTTAAAATTGTGCATATAAGAAGCCTCCTGTTTCTGCTGAAACATATCCTAATACAGGAATTGACATAACAAGCATAAGATATACAGCCCATCTTAATATAAGTGGCTTTTTTGCAAGTGATTTTCTTATATCAATGCCTTTTTCATTTATAACTCCTACAATAAACAATGCTGCTATACCAACTGCTATTGCAAGCATATCCATACTTGAAAATTCCATCATTGCTCTTACGCTTCCGTCAAACAACGGCTTTATGCTGAAATTGACAAATACATTTTTTATAAGAACAAATGATTCTTTAAGATTTGCTGCATCATCAAAAAACCAGCCTATATTTACAAGTATAAATGTTCTTATAATCTGAAATACCCTGTACCATTTCGCATTTTTGTTGATGTGCGTAACTTTGAACATTTTCTCATACACCGGCTCTAACAGACTGCTTGCAGCAATTATTATTCCGTTGTACATTCCATATACAATAAACTTCCATGCAGCTCCATGCCATACGCCTACAAGGAAAAATATAAGTAAATCAGCAAGACATATCGGAAGTGTTTTTCCTGCAAATGTGCCGAGATGTTTTTTCATAAGCTTTGAAAACTTCATCATTTTCTTAGATAGACTAAACGGATAAAACACATAATCTTTCATCCACGTTCCAAGTGTTATATGCCACCTTCTCCAGAATTCTGAAATTGACTTTGAAAAAAATGGCTGTCTGAAATTCTTGTCAAGCCTGATTCCATATAGCTCAGCTGCACCTGATACAACATCCATTCCACCCGAAAAATCCGCATATAACTGCAGGCAGTATGCAAGAACTCCAACAATTACAAATATTCCGTTATAATCATACGGATGAAGAAATACTTTGTCTGCCACTACTCCAATTCTGTCAGCAATAACAATTTTCTTGAAAAATCCCCACAGCATCAGCTGAAGTCCATATTCTGTATTCTCAAGGCTGAAATAATGTGGTTCGTTAAATTGAGGGCTTAATCTGTCATATCTTCCAATTGGTCCCTGCATAATCTGAGGAAAAAATGATACAAATAATGCAAATTTAAAAATATTATTGCAACATTCATATTTATCCCTGTATACATCTATTATATAACCTGCTGACTGAAATGTATAAAATGATATTCCTAACGGAAGCAGCAGTTTAAATGTCGGAATTGTATCATATTTTCCTGTAAACACACCTATAACCGCATTAATATTTTCTATTGCAAAGTTGCAATACTTAACTGTAGCAAGTACTCCAAAGGCTATTACAATGATAAGTGCTGATATTCTTCTTTTCTTCTTCTTTTAATTCTTTATTATCATATTTGTCTGATACTTCTTGCATTAGAACTACTTTTAAGTTTTCTAAATCGTTTTCTTGTGATATTTTTTCTAGGTTTTTATTTAGTTGCTCATAT
>OOCM01002512.1_pt1 | contig 11914 bp, 8 predicted proteins | sample 1671111 | NCBI WGS metagenome assembly OOCM01 (sample SAMN06348123, study PRJEB24527) | human gut metagenome | biome: human gut; feature: ankylosing spondylitis patient; material: feces | host: Homo sapiens | place: China | collected 2015-10 | reverse complement strand
TCTGCTATTTCTAGTTGGTGTAATGGCACTAGACTTCCAAGAATGAACAAAGTGCAATTACTCGCAGATTATTTTAGTATAAATGTTTCTGACTTAATAGAAGGAAGTTGTGACAATAATAACTATTTTGAATTCATATCCGAAGATGATTCTATGTTTCCTTTGCTAGATGTTGGAGATATTGCCCTAATATACAAACAAAACATAATTGACAAAACTGACAATAAAAACAAAGGAACATATCTTTTAAGACTAAATGGAAAAAATACGATAAGGAAATTAGTATTAGATGAAAATAATAATATATATCAGTTAATTGCAATGAATACCTGTTGTAAAACAATAGAAATTCCTGCTGACAACCTTTATGATACAATAGAAATATTGGGTAAAGTAGTAAAGGCTGAAAATAAAAGTGCTTTTAAATAATAAAATTTATAAAAAACTGATTTGTCGGCAGCATCCGTAAAATTAACGGGTGCTGCCATTTTTATGTTTAGTTTACATGGCATGGGAACTTGTAAATAAACATTCACTGTGATAAGATAGCATACATAGTCTTTAAATGTTTAATTTATGACGGAGGAATGAAAAGACATGAAAAAAAAGAATGTCAAAATCTGTGTTGTTGGCGGAGGAAAGATAGGTTCAGAGATAGCTTCCCAGCTTACAGATAATGGCTGTGAAGTAACAGTAATAGATACTAATCTTGATTTGATAAATAAGATTTCTAACGCTATGGATGTAATCTGCTATCAGGGTAATGGTGCATCGCTTACGATATTGCAGGATGCAGGTGCTGCAGAGGCTGATATATTTATTGCTGTCACAGGTTCAGATGAACTTAATATATTAAGCTGTCTTACAGCACATTCGCTCGGTGCCAAGAATACGATTGCGAGAGTAAGAAATGCAGAATATGCCGTGCAGTCAGAATTTTATATGGAAAAATTTGGTCTGTCAATGACAATAAATCCTGATTTTACAGCTGCAAGGGAGATAGAAAGATTACTGCATTTTCCACAGGCTACAAAGATTGAACTTTTTGGCAAAGGCAGATGTGAACTTGCCGAGATGAAAATAGAACATGGCAATGCAATAATCGGCAAGACATTATTTGAGATAAACCAGAAAATGAAGATGAATATTCTTATATGTGCAATAGTGCGTGATAAGAATATATTTATACCAAATGGTGATGATATTGTAAAAGAAGGCGATGTGCTTTATATCACAGGTTCTCCTAAGGCGATAAATGAGTCGCTTGAGAAAATGAATATAAAAGTAAGACGTATTAGTTCAGTACTTATTGCCGGAGCGAGCAGAATTGGATTTTATCTGTCAAAGATGCTTGAAAAAGATGGTGTTAATGTAACTGTTGTTGAGAAAGTTCATAGCAAAGCAGCTGAACTTGCAGGAAATGTACCGGGAGTATCAGTTATGTGCAGTGATGCAATGGAATATTTTGAGAGTATGTCTGAGGCAGACATCAAAAATACAGATGCTTTCGTTACACTTACAAATAATGATGAATATAATCTTATTGCGGGCATGCTTGCTGAAAAACGCAATGTATATAAGGTTGTAACAAAGATGAATTCACATTCAGCATTAAAAGAACTTCAGATGAATACAAAAATATGCAGCGTTTCCAAAGAGAGTGCTGTTACAGATATTATTATCGGTTATTCAAGATCGCTTCTTGCGGCAGAAAATTTTGATGCTATTTCCTCACTTTACAGGCTTATGGATGGAAAACTTGAGTTTGTTGAGTTTAAAGTCACATCAGATGAGGCATATCTTGGCAAGCTGATAAAGGAATTACAAGTTAAAAAAGGCTATATTATTGCTTCTATAATACGAAACAGAAGGCTTATTGTGCCTCGAGGTGATGATGTAATTGAAAAGGGTGATTCAGTTTTAGTATGTACTGTAAATAAGAGTATTTTGAGATTACAGGACATTTTTGCAGGAGTATAGGGCGATGAATAGAAGAAGAGTTCTTAAAATTCTTGGTAAAATTCTTATGACAGAGGCGATGCTTATGGTACCGTCTCTGATAGTTTCACTGATATATGGCGATGGTGACGCTATGTATTTTATTGGTACAATTGCATTTGCGGCAATAGCAGGATTTATCCTTTCATGTGTAAAAGCACCGGAACGTAAGATGGGTAGCCGGGATGGATACTGTATAGTTGCACTTGCATGGATAATTATATGCATAATAGGTGCTGTTCCGTTGTTTCTTACAGGACAGTTCAGGTCTTACTGGTCTGCACTTTTTGAGATAGTTTCGGGTTTTACGACTACAGGTGCATCTGTTCTTTCAAATCCTGAATATCTGCCACATGGTGTACTTTTCTGGAGAAGTTTTACGCACTGGGTTGGAGGAATGGGCGTTCTTGTATTTGTACTTATGATAATGCCTATGGAAAATGAAAATTCAATGCATCTTATAAGAGCGGAGGTTCCGGGACCTGTAGCCGGAAAACTTGTTCCTAGAATGAAAAAAACATCAATAATTTTATATGGAATATATACTGCTATGACAGCAATACTTGTTGTTTTATTGTTATTTGGCGGCATGAATGTGTTTGATGCTTTTGCAACAGCATTTGGTACTGCGGGAACAGGTGGATTTGCAACATCATCTACAGGCATAGCAGGTTATGACAGTGCATATATAGAGATTGTACTCGGGATTTTTATGCTTTTATTTGGTGTTAATTTTAATGCATATTACCTTATACTTATAAAGAGATTTACAGATGCGTTAAAGATTGAAGAGATTCAATGGTATTTTGGGATTGTAGGAGTTTCAGTTATTGCAATAGCAATCAATATATGCCATAGCCTGTCGGCAGTTTCCGTGTCTTTGAGACAGGCGTTTTTTCAGGTGTCAAGTATTATAACAACGACGGGATTTGCAACGGTTGACTTTGATAAATGGCCGGAGTTTTCAAGACATCTGCTTGTCCTCCTGATGATAATCGGTGCATGCTCAGGTTCAACGGGCGGTGGTATTAAAGTATCGCGTGTTATTGTTATGGTAAAGAGTTTTTTTAATGAAATAAGACATATTATCAATCCGAGCTCTGTTACAGCAGTGAGGACAAGTGGCAAGCCTATGGATAAAGAGACACTTATAGCGGTGAGAGTTTATGTAGCATCGTATTTTATTTTGATTTGTCTGTTTACACTGGTCATATCACTTAACGGACTTGACTTTACAACAAATCTGACAGCGGTTTTATCGTGTTTTAATAATATAGGACCGGGACTTAATCTTGTTGGTCCAATGTCAAATTTCTCATGTTATGCCGACTGGGCACAGGTTATACTTTCAGTTGCCATGCTCACGGGACGACTTGAGATATTTCCGATGTTCATGCTGTTTTCAAAATCGGTGCACCGCCGTTAAAATTGTCATTTGATTGGGAAATAAAGACATTTAAACAAATAAGTATTTAATGAGGAGAATAAAGTGATATGATTAAACTCGAAAGATGCAATGTAATGAATTTTGAAAATGCCATACGCGGAGCAAGAAATCCGTTGAACAGCTGGGGACGCATGGATAGCAGCATTGTTGATGGTAAATTTGTATTTGGACCTAACGATTTAGACCTTGCAAAACGTCTGTGTAAAGCAGGTTCTGACCACAGAAAGTTTATCAGACAGATATTTATAACTGTAGATATAACTGCACCTTTATACTGGTGGAAAGAATATGATACATATAAAGTCGGAACAGTGGCAAATTCAACAAGTACAATGCATAAGATACACAGTAAGCCATTTGAGATGAGTGATTTCTCAACTGACCACATGAATCAGGAAACAATAGAATTTATGGAAAAAAATATTGAATTCCTTGAGAATCTGCGTGTCAAGTATAATGATACAAAGGATAAGACTCTCTGGTACAGCATTATACAGCTTCTTCCTGAGAGTTATAATCAGATGAGAACATGCACGTTCAGCTATGAAAATGCAGTTGCCATGTATTATTCAAGAAAGAATCACAAGCTTGATGAATGGCATACATTTTGTGACTGGGTAACAGAACTTCCATATTTTAAGGAACTGTTTATTCAGGAATAACATGGATTTCTGTGTATAACACTTAAATCTGATAAAGCAAAAAATATGAAAGGGGAAAGTACATTTATACATGTACGAAATAAGACTATGATAAGTTTAATAGTTATTGCAGCAGTTGTTTTATTTATTTTGATTATGTTTTTCAGCTTTGTTCCAATCGGACTTTGGATTTCGGCGATGGCAGCAGGAGTTCATGTCGGAATTTTCAGTCTTGTTGGTATGCGATTAAGAAGAGTAGTTCCGTCAAGAATTATTCTTCCTCTTGTAAAGGCAACAAAAGCCGGACTTAAACTCAGTGTAAACCAGCTTGAGGCACATTACCTGGCTGGTGGTAACGTTGATGGAGTTGTTAATGCACTTATTGCATCAGAAAGAGCAGGAATTGATTTGTCATTTGAAAAAGCAGCAGCAATTGATCTTGCAGGTCGTAATGTCTTAGAGGCTGTTCAGATGAGTGTAAATCCTAAAGTGATTGAAACACCGAATATTTCAGCAGTTGCAAAAGATGGTATCGAACTTCTTGTAAAAGCGAGAGTTACAGTTCGTACAAATCTTGAAAGACTTGTCGGTGGTGCTGGTGAATCAACAATTATTGCACGAATCGGCGAGGGTATTGTAACTACAGTTGGTTCTGCTGTTTCACATAAGAGCGTTCTTGAAAATCCTGATGATATTTCAAAGCTTATTCTTGCAAAAGGTCTTGATGCCGGAACAGCATTTGAAATTCTTTCAATTGATATTGCAGATATTGATATCGGACGTAATATCGGTGCACATCTTCAGAGTCTTCAGGCAGAGGCTGATAAGAATATCGCCCAGGCAAAGGCAGAAGAGAGAAGAGCTATGGCTGTAGCAAAAGAGCAGGAAATGAGAGCTTATGTTGTTGAAGCAGAAGCAGAAGTACCAAAGGCACTTGCTTATGCACTTCGCGAAGGAAAAATGGGAATAATGGATTATTATGACTTGCAAAATCTCAAAGCAGATACTAAAATGAGAGATAGTATAGCAGGTGATGACAGTACACAGACTATTACTGAAGGCGGTTATAATGAGCAGCAGTAAGAAGGTTAATAATCTGGCAAAACGTGTTTCTTCGGAATACAAACAGATAGTTAATCCTTCATGTAATGGAAGCAGTCAGACGGATAATGACATTAAAGATGGATGTGAGCAGGCAAGACATGCAGAACAGACCATTAAGAAGCAGCAGATGGTACATGAGCATAATCTTGACATTGAGAATAGTTACTGTGATATTGGACAGAAAAAATCACACGGAATAAAAACGATTGTAAACAATGAATATATACCATCTTTAAGAAGTCATGATAATCTGAGAAATGCAATGATTATACACGAAATATTGTCACAGCCTGTATGTAAAAGACGTAAAAAGAGGTAGGTATATTGCATGCATATTTCCATACAGGTATGTTCTATAATTATTGTGCAGTTTCTTGCGATAATTTTTTCGAGACAGAAAAAACTTGGAACAAGAAGTGAGAGAATATTTTTAGAAATATTAATAATAACATTAATAAGCCTTGTGTTTGATATCAGCTCCGTGGCAGCAATCTATTATAAAGAAAGCTGTCCGGGGCTTTTGGTGTTGGCTATTTCAAAAACATATCTTATATCTTTAATTATTCTTGCATTTGTGAGCCGTATATATGTATTATCTGATGTGAATTATGTTGCTGTTGACGGGAAAAAAGGCGTATTCATAAGATATGCAATTATTACAATGTGTGTATTGCTTGTAAGTGTTCTTCCGATTGATTTTAATATTAATGCAGATACAGGTGCGGTTTGGTCTTCAGGATATAGTGTGATAATGACTTATATAACTGTCTTTGTAATACTTATCAATACAATTTATACTGCTTTTGACATGAGAACTTCTATAAGTTCAGCAAGATTTGAATCTGTTCTTATATGGATTGGCTTCTGGTGCATTGCGGCAGTTATACAGGCAGTTATGAGAAACCATATACTTATAGTGGGATTTGCAAGTGCACTTGGCGTTATGGTAATATATATAAAATTTGAGAATCCCGAATTAAATATTGACAGAGCGACAGGTTTATATAATCAGAAAGCATTCCTTATATATGTAAATAATGCATTAAGCAGCAATAAAGATATTTCGATAGTTTCTGCTTCATTTGAAAGATGGTATAACAGAAATGTGAGCTTTGAATACATAGATACTGCAAAATCGGAGATTATCAGATTTCTTTCAGACATAGATAAAGTAATGGTATTCAGAAATTATGAAGATGAGCTCATAATGGTATATAAAAATAAATCCGATGCTGCAGAATGTGGCAAAATTATTGATAAAAGATTTAAAGAAGGATGGGGTCCCGGAAAAAATATAATTTTTCATCCGTTTATAGTATATTTAAGAAATGCATCAGGCATAAAAAGAGCGGAAGATATACTTCATTTTATTGCACATATAAAATCTGATTACATGGGACGTTCTGACCAGCATTTTATTTCAATTACAAATGATATAATTGAAAATATGTATAATCAGCGTAATGTAGTAAGACAGATTGTAGAAGCAATGGATCAGGATGGAGTTGAAGTGTTTTTTCAGCCGATTTACTCTGTTAAAGAAAAAAGATTTACATGTGCAGAAGCTCTTGTGAGAATAAGGCAGCGTGACGGAAGTCTTATGTTGCCGGGGATGTTTATAGAGACAGCTGAAAAAAGCGGACTTATTATACGTCTTGGACTGATAGTTTTTGAAAAAGTATGCCAGTTCATAAAGGACAATCCATTAGAAAAAATGGGGATGGAATATATAGAAGTTAATCTTTCTATGGTTCAGTGTGCATATAAAAAACTTAGCGATGATTATATAGATATTATGAAAAAATATAATATTAATCCGTGTAATATTAATCTTGAGATAACAGAATCAGCATTGATGGAAGATAAGACAAATCTGCTTGACAATATGAACAGATTGATGGAATATGGAGTGAAGTTTTCACTTGATGATTTCGGCACCGGACATTCTAACTTGAATTACATAGTTGACATGCCTGTCAATATTGTTAAGTTTGACAAAGGTATGCTTGATGCTTATTTTGAAAATGGCAGGGCAAAATACGTAATGGATGCTGCAATGCACATGATACAGGGAATGAATCTTGAGATCGTGGCAGAAGGAATAGAGACAAAAGAACATTTTGAAAATATAGCAAAGCTTGGCATAAACTTTGTTCAGGGATATTATTTTTCAAAACCAGTTACTGCACGACAGTTTCTTTTGTTTATAAACGAAAATAACAAATAAATTCGGAGTAATAAAATGAAAAAAATTATAGTTATAGGCGGAGGTGCTGCCGGGATGATGGCAGCAATTACAGCGGCCGGAAATAATAATAAAGTTGTTCTTGTTGAAAAAAACGAGAAACTGGGAAAAAAGATTTTTATAACCGGAAAAGGCAGATGCAATTTTACTAATGCAGGTGATTCAGATGACCTTATGAACAGCATTGTGACAAATAAAAAATTCATGTACAGTTCACTTAATAAATTCTCTAATTATGATGCGATGGGTTTCTTTGGAGAACTTGGGCTGGATTTTAAAGTCGAAAGAGGAAACAGAGTTTTTCCAACGTCAGACCATTCATCTGATGTGATATCAGCACTTAATCGTGAGATGAAAAATAGAGGTGTTGAAATCAGACTTAATACAAAAGCTGTAAATATAAATACAAGTTCTGTATCGCAGGAAAATGATGATAACAATAATGATAAAAGAAAAATAAAATTTGAAAGCCTTACAGTTGAAAATGAAATCGGGAAAAAAGAAGTTATCACAGGTGATGAGCTGATAATAGCAACAGGAGGCAATTCATATCAGAGCACAGGTTCAACTGGCGACGGATATAAATTTGCAAAATTACTTGGACATACTGTAACGCCTATACTTCCGGCTCTTGTACCGTTTAATGTAAAAGAAGAGTGGGAGCGGGAACTTCAAGGACTGAGTCTTAAAAATGTGAATGTACGGATTCTTGATGGAGAAAAAGAAGTGTATTCAGATTTTGGTGAGATGCTTTTTACTCATTTCGGTGTGAGTGGACCGACAATTCTTTCAGCCAGCAGTTACGCTGCCAGAATTATAAAACAGAAAAATCTTACACTTTCTATTGATTTAAAACCGGCACTGACCTATGAACAGCTTGACGAGAGAGTTTTACGTGATTTTGAAGAAAATAAAAATAAATCATTTAAAAATTCACTTGATAAGCTGCTTCCGAAAAAAATAATTCCGGTTGTGATAATGCTTACGAGAATTCCAGAAGACAAAAAGGTTAATGAGATAACAAAAGAGGAGCGGAAAAAACTTGTTGACACATTGAAAGATTTCAGAATGACACTGACAGGACTCAGAGGATTTAACGAGGCAATAATTACACAGGGTGGTGTTAATGTAAAAGAGATTAATCCATCAACAATGGAGTCAAAGATAGTAAGTAATGTGTTTTTTGCAGGTGAAGTGCTGGATGTGGATGCAGTTACAGGAGGATTTAATCTTCAGGTTGCATGGTCAACTGGGTATGCCGCGGGAAATAATTGATTTATGGAGGTAAATATGAGTTATTCAGTAGCTATAGACGGACCGGCAGGAGCCGGAAAAAGTACAATTGCAAAGCTTCTTGCAAAGAAAATGGGATATATATATGTTGATACGGGTGCAATGTATCGTGCAATGGCAGTTTATTTTGTACAGAATAATGTTAATCCTGATGATGAAAGAGAGATAAATGCAGCTGTCACAGGTGTTAATATAACAATTGAGTATATGGACGGAGTGCAGCAGGTGATTTTAAACGGTGATAATGTTACCGGCATGTTAAGAACAGAAGAGATTGGAAGCATGGCTTCAAAAACATCAAAATATGCTGCTGTGAGAAGAAAGCTTGTTGAATTGCAAAGAGAACTTGCAAAAAAGACAGATGTTATAATGGATGGAAGAGATATTGGAACAACTGTGCTTCCGGATGCGTTTTGCAAAATTTACCTTACTGCAAGTGTAGATGCGAGAGCAAAAAGAAGATATGATGAGCTTGCACAGAAAGGTGAAAAATGTGATTATGATATCATAAAAAAAGATATTGAACAGCGTGATTATCAGGATATGCACAGGGAAATATCGCCTTTGAAACAGGCTGATGATGCGGTTTTAGTAGATACATCAGATATGAATATTGAGCAGGTGGTAGAGTGCATTGAAAATATTATAAATGAGCGTAAATAACAGGTGAGGCGATATGAAAGAAGTAATAGTTGCAAAATCAGCTGGATTTTGTTTTGGCGTACAGAGAGCAGTTGATACTGTATACAATCAGTGTGGTTGAAAAAATGTATTTACATATTGACCGATAATACACAATGAAGAAGTTGTAAAAGATCTTGAAAATAAAGGTGTGCATGTTATTAATTCGGCTGACGAGATAAATGATGATTCAACGGTTATAATCCGTTCACATGGTGTTTCCAAAGATGTGTATGATTCATTACATGAAAAAAATGTAAATATTGTTGATGCAACATGTCCGTTTGTCCTTAAAATACATAAGATTGTAAAAGAAGAAAGTGCTAATGGAAGCCAGATTGTTATAATAGGAAATGAGAATCATCCGGAAGTTGAGGGAATTATGGGATGGTCACTTTCTGATACATATGTGATTGATACATCAGAAAAAGCACAAAATCTGGTACTTGATTCCCAGAGGCGGGTGTGCATTGTATCACAAACGACATTTAATTACAATAAATTTCAAGAATTAGTTGAAATTATATCTAAAAAGGGTTACAATATAATCATTCGTAATACAATTTGTAATGCAACTGAGGAACGACAGACAGAGGCAAGAGAAATTGCAAAGCGGGTCGATGCTATGATAGTAATCGGCGGGAGCAGCAGTTCCAATACGCGAAAACTGTATGAAATCTGTAAGAAAGAATGTTACGATACATTTTACATTCAGACGATAAACGACCTTGACTTAGAAAGTTTGGGCAGAGCAGAGTGCATAGGTATTACAGCAGGGGCATCGACCCCAAACAATATTATCGAGGAGGTTTGCACTAATGTCAGAAAGTTTTGCAGAGATGTTAGAGGAATCAATTAAGCAAATACATACAGGAGAGATCGTTGACGGCACTGTTATTGATGTTAAGGAAGATCAGATTATTCTTAACATTGGATACAAGGCTGATGGTATTATTACACGTAATGAATATTCATCAGACCCAAACGTAGATTTAAGAGATGTTGTTAAAGTAGGCGACGAGATGCAGGCAAAAGTCCGCAAGGTTAACGATGGCGAAGGTCAGGTTATCCTTTCAAGAAAAGGTCTTGTAGCTGAACAGGGAAGCAAGAAGCTTGAAGAAGCATTTGAGAACCAGACAGTAATCACAGCAACAGTAAGCCAGGTTATGAACGGTGGTCTTGGTGTAGTTGTTGATGAGGCAAGAGTATTTATACCGGCAAGTCTTGTTTCAGATACATTTGTTAAAGATTTATCTGTATATAAAGATAAGGAAGTATCATTTGTTATCACAGAATATAATCCTAAGAAGAGAAGAATTATCGGTGACTGCAAGAAGTTAATCGTAGAAGCTAAGGAAAAGGCTCAGAAGGAACTTCTTGAAAAGATTCACGAAGGTGATACAATCGAAGGAACAGTTAAGAATGTAACAGATTTCGGTGCATTCATTGACCTCGGTGGTGCTGATGGACTTCTTCATATTTCAGAGATGTCATGGGGCAGAGTAGAAAGCCCTAAGAAGATGTTCAAGGTTGGAGATTCAGTTAAGTGCTTTATCAAAGAGATTAATGGTAATAAGATTGCACTTAGTGTTAAGTATCCAGACCAGAATCCATGGAATGATGCAGCTACAAAGTATGCTGTTGGCACAGTTGTAAAAGGAACTGTAGCAAGAATGACAGATTTTGGTGCGTTTGTACAGCTTGAGGATGGTGTTGATGCATTACTTCATGTATCACAGATTTCAAGAGAACATATCAACAAGCCTTCAGATGTTCTTGCAATTGGTCAGGAAATTGAAGCTAAGGTTGTTGATATCAATGAAGCTGAGAAGAAGATAAGCCTTAGTATGAAGGCTCTTCAGGCAGATGAAGAACCAACAGAATATTCAACAGATGATGCTGAATAATTAATAAGCTTAATATTCATAAAATTAAGGCAGGACATTATGTCCTGCCTTTTATGTAGATGTGATGTTTTAGTAGTGTTTCAATAGCGTCTCATATGGACATAAACGCGTCCTTTCCTTGTTTCTTTCCCTACACGACGCTCTTCCGATCTGAACTTCTTGATAATTTAGTGATGCTTGCAACAACTGCATCAATTCTGGCTGATGCCGCAATCACTTCAAACTCAGTGAGTACAGGGCGTATAATGTCGGGAATTTCATCACAAACAGAGGCACGTACATGGTTATGTTTTACTGTTGTGAGATTATCAGTTATAAATTCAGCTATATGATTCATGCAATATACATAAGCATCTTTTTCTTTTATCAGAATATCACCAATGAGGCTTCTTTCAATGCCAAGATTCATAATTGCACCAAGATAATCACGGTGTTCAAGTTCCTGGGCAAATTTTGGCGTAAGCGGTGCAATCTTAAGTATTGAAATTGGAAAACTGTCATCGTATCCAAAAATTTCAGGACTTCCGAATCGTATAATCTGCCTTTCACTTGATTCACTTCCACCAAAAGTAGAAGGATAAGCAAATTGAAGTTCTTT
>OOCM01002509.1_pt1 | contig 11921 bp, 24 predicted proteins | sample 1671111 | NCBI WGS metagenome assembly OOCM01 (sample SAMN06348123, study PRJEB24527) | human gut metagenome | biome: human gut; feature: ankylosing spondylitis patient; material: feces | host: Homo sapiens | place: China | collected 2015-10 | reverse complement strand
TCGTGTTATTATATAAACAGAAAGGAGGTAAGCAAATGAAAAAAGACAAAGACTTTACACTAAAAATTGTCGAACTTGTAATTCAAGCAGTTATCGCCCTAGCCGCTTTGATTACAGCCATCAAATCTTAGCAAGTTCGGGGAGTAACCCTCCCCTCACTTCTTAGATAAAGTCAATGTCTCATGTTTATTATAACCAACCGAAAGGAGAATGACAATGAAAAATAAAATTTCTGTTTTCTCACTCCTGTTTTTCTTTATCTATGCAATACACGCAGGCTGGACACCTATCGCAAAGCTCCTTGTGATTTTAAATTCCGTCCTTGTGCTTTTGCAAACTACTTTGCAATTCAAGGAGGTTATGCGCAATGTTAGAAGCTGAGTATATCTCTGTTACCCAATTTGCCCAGAAGTTCGGTAAGGATGTCGGCAATGTCCGCAAGCTGATTAAGGACGGTCGCATCCCTGCAATCAAAATCGGGGATCAGTGGGCAATCCCTGCCGATGCCGAACCTCCTGCCGATAAACGCGTAAAGTCCGGCGAATACCGTAATTGGAGAAAGAAAAAGGATTCTTCCGAAGAGGACCGCTAATGCGGTCTTTTTCTTTTTTCTCCATGCTATCATAATAACACAAAAGTACGTCCCTTTTGTTACCCTTTTTTCTTCGAGAGAAGATAAAAGAATTTTCTCCTTGCCTCGTAAAATTTTCTGCGTCCAACAGGTATACCTAAGTACTCCAAAGGCACACCGTCCGCCACATTGCTAAGAATGTATGTATATATCTCCGCATCCGCTTCAATCGCCGTCTGCTCAATCATCTCTAAGTCTCGCTGCAACTCTGCCCTTCTGATTGCTGTGCTCGCGGTCTTATCCGAAAGCTTGCCGCTACCACCACCGCTGAGCGGAGGTGAACCGACTTCCGTAATCGACCGCAGGAGCGATTGCTTTTCTCTGTATTGACGGCAGAAATATTTTAATTCTCTGTAGCGGTTGCCAGAGATATTATATCTGTCAAGCTTTAAGTCTCTGTCCTTCATGGCATCCCCTCATTCCCATAATCTTTATTTCTTCAATATTCTTTCCCACTTATTCTAAAACATCTGCAAACTCACCATACCTTTTAGTCCTCCTCGGTTAGTTTCTTTCTGTCATTATTCAGCGCGTAATTTTAACTCTTAATACCCCCTTTTTCTTTAGGTGGATTTTTCGATTTTCGTCAAAACCTCAAAAATCATTGATTTTTCGGGAAATATTCCCTATCAAAAAATGCCAAACCCATGCCAAACTGCCAATACCCGTTTTGGCACTCCAAAAACCGTAATTTTCTAAGAAAAATACAGGTCATTTGGATGTAAAAAAGAAAGCATTTGATTGCACCTTTCCTCTCTTTTTACTCTGGCAGCTACCAGTTTTTTTCGATAAAAAATGTACTCTCCCATGGTTTATTTACCTGTTTTTTCTCTCATTCTTTTTGCTTAAAACAGTCTGTCTGCTACTGTAATTTCTCCGAAATTTACCATGACTTAATACCCTTCGCCTCGTTCACACTCAGCCCAACAATCCCTGCACTTTCCCTGCTGTCTGTTGCACGAAAATGTCCCTTTGGATGCTGTGGATACATGAATTCAAACATGGCATAGTTCGCCAAATCGCACAAATATTCTGTGTTTCCGGTCTCTTTATATTTGTCCAAACACTTCTCCAGAGTTGGAATTGCCTGCACAAATCCTTTCCCGTAATTATCTGCCACAGAGCCGTATTTGTGAAAGCTTACCCTGATTCTGTTCTTCCGTAATTCGTCAAATTTTTCGCTGTATTCCTTGTTAAAATCCATTATCTTTCCTCCTTTTCTTCATTGCCGCTTCCGCTTTCTCTCTTGCAAAATACAGGTTCTCATAGTCATACGGTTCCCATTCGTCAGCATACTTGACAGCCTTTACCGATACATCCTGCACCTTGTGCTCGCTGATATAAAAATAGTGGTTCGGTACGGTTTCTTCGAGGATTTCATACACCGTATCTCCAACCCTGCAAGGCAGCACCAACAGCCGCCCCTGTTCTTCCAAGTCCTCATAATATTTGAGTTTCTCTCTTAACTCCGCCATAGCCCAAAGATTCTGATAGAAAGTGGCAATCAAGCCTCTTGGTGTGCATATACCATCCTCTCCGATGCAGCACCCCATCCAATCATCGAAGTCCTCATCTGATTCAAAAGACACCACATCTTCTGTCAATTCTCTCAGCAGTCCCTTTGCCAACTCTCTTGCATCAATGTCTATCTCAAAATCTCTGTATCTGGTATTTCTGTTTTCATCAATGTAGCAGCAGTTATGTGTCAGACTGTACATACCCATTTCTTCTACGTTATCCATTGTCAGCCTTTTCATTTGTTCTGTCTCAATCCATTTCTGTATCATGTTCCTTACTCCAATCAATCGCCTGTCCGCAATTAGGACAGAACTTATAATCGTCATAATCTACCTCGTATCTGGTTCTGCAGCAGGGGCATAACCACTCGTCAAATATGATCTCTCCATCCTCGTCATACCCATCGCCTTCAAAGTCCGGTTGCTTCGGCACATGCTGTTCCAGCGCAGAAATTGCTATACCAATGGCTCCATAATGTCTCTTAAGTTCTTCCAATGATTCCCATGATGGGTTCAAGGGACTTCCTGTCTCCATAAAACGATGTTTCAAATATTCCAGAGCTTCTTTTCTTGTCATGCTTATCCCTCCTTAAAACGGCAAATCATCATCTTCAACGCTTTCATCAATCGGATAGAATCCCTCCTGCTCCGCCAGTCCCATCTGCTTTGCAGGCTTATTGGGTGCCGCTACGGGTCTGCTCTGCGCCGCAGGCTTACTCTGTGCCGCTGCGGGACGGTTTTGTTCCGGTGCAGGCTTGCTTCCGCCGTTTTTTTCACTGTCATGCTTTCCTTCAGCGAAATACTGTTCCTCCACAATCACATCCGTGCTCCAGCGTTTTTTGCCTTCGTTGTCATCCCAGCTACGCACCTGCATCCGCCCCGTCACGGCAACCAGCTGCCCTTTTTTAAAATATTTCTCCGCAAACTCTCCCGTTTTGCCAAATGCCACGCAGTTGATGAAGTCCGCCTCAGGTTCTCCCTGCCGTTTGAAACGTCTATTCACCGCCAGCGTGTACCTCGCTATGGCTAAGGGTTCACTACCCCGTGAATACCGCACCTCCGGCTCTCTTGCCAGCCGTCCCATCAGAATCACTTTATTCATACCTCAAGCTCCTCTCTCGTCCTGTAATTCCGCCCTTCTCCTTTGCCGATTTTTAGCTTATATTTACCGCACCGCTGATAAATTCTGCTGCCCATGGCTTCGTCAAGCTCCATGATTTCATTCAGCCCTCTTTCCCCTGAAAAAATCGTCCGCAGGGCGCGATTATTATACCGTGCGTTGATGATTTCAAACGCAAGATTGATGTCCCCATCGGTCGGCAGTGCGCCGTTTCTGGTTTTCAGAAAATCGTCGATATACAGCACCTCTGCCGTTTTCCATTTGTTGATTTCGCGCGCATAATTTTCATCATCCGTCTTGAGTGCCTTCAGCTTCGTGGCTTCTTCCGTCCAAATCATGTAGCGCACCCCCTTGCCCTGCAGCAGCAGCCGATTCGCAATGGCAGTGCAGATGTGCGTTTTCCCTGCCCCGACCTGTCCGCCGATATAAAACCAACCCTCCCCTTCCTCACAGAAGCACTCCGCCGCCGCAAGGATGGATTTCTGCCAGCTCGTTTTCGCCTCGTAGGTCTCGAAGCGATATCGCTCCGCCATGTCCTGTAAGCCGCTTCGTTTCAGCCGCCACTTGCCCCTGCGCTTCTCCATGCACTCGCACTCCATGGTGTATTCATACCCATCCTTCATCAAAAACACAAACCCCTTGTTGCGGCAAATCGGGCAGTCATACCCCGTCAGGTCGCCCCTTCTGCTGTTGTATAACGCCATCCGCTCCTCACAGGACGGTGCCGTCGTATCTGCCTTCTTCGCCTCTGCCATAATCCGTTCCAGAATCGTCATCATACTTCCCCTCCAATACCTTCGGCAAATTGCCGTCCTTCATCAGCCAGTCAAAATCCGCCTGCCAGTTATTCTTATTTCCGCCTCGTAAAAACCTGCTGCGCTCCGCCTTTGTAAATGCCTGCTCGAAATCCGTAAGCGTGTAGCCGCTGTTCAACCTTGCATGGATTGCCTTCTTCCGCTTGTCCGAAATCACTTTTACCACAGGGAAGGAAGGACAGAGCCTGTGGTAGGCAGCCACCACTGTGGATGCCGTTATGGTTTTCGGTTTTTCATTTTCATTTTCATTACCATTTACATTTACATTACCATTTACATTTACATTTTCATTTACATTTACATTTTCATTTACATTTTCATTTTCATTAGGTTTTTCAAAAGCGTCCTTTTCTGCCCTGTTTTCAAAACCATAGGTTTCTGTTTTCTCCTCTTTTTCAAAACCATAGGTTTCCGTTTTTTCTTCTTTTTCAGAATCAACGGTTTTCGTTTTTTCCTCTTTTTTATTGCTATCGGTTTTGCTTGGTCTGCCGCCCTTTTTCCCTGCGGTATACCGATGGTTATTTGCGTCAATCTGCGGCTTGATTAAAAGAAAGATGCTCAGCACCGCATCCGATGCCTGTGTCGGCTCCGTACCGTTCAGCGCATAATCCGCAATCGTGTTGTAAATATCCGCCTGCACCTTCTTTGGCTGCCGCCGTATTGCCTCATAAAAGCTGCGGTAAAATACAAAGCTATCTCTCTCCATCTTCTTCACCTGCCTTATCTGCAAACGGCACAGGCGGCTCATAGTCCCGGTACAGCCGCATGAAATCCGCCAACGGCATCGTCACCAGCCAACCGAAGTTGTTCTTCCGGTGAAAGACCGCCGGCAGCTCTCCTGCCCTGCTGTCTCTGACAGACTGCGCCACCGCATCCTCAAGATTCAGCCGTTCTACCCGTTTACATTCAATATGTATCCCCTCTAATCCAACTACATCCGCATCGCCGTTTGCACCGCAGTATTGCTGCCCCCGGCGGCAGTCATAGCCGTATTCCCGCAGGATACGGGCAAGCTCACGCTCACCCCTCGCTCCCTTCTGTCTGCTATTCGTCAATTTCATTCCCCCTTATTTTTGCTTTGCGGAGCTTTTTCCCCACTCCTTTAACAGCATATCTAATTCCGATGGCGGGATAGTCTCAATCTGCAATGCCGCGCAATCCTGTATCACGCTGTCAATCAGGCGGCTCATTCCCTTTGTATCATAGGTGCTGCTGCCATAATAGGCGAACACCTTCTTGCATCCGTCCAGTGTGCTGTCCACTACCTCTGTCAGCCAGCCTGTGCCGTTTTTCTGCCATGTTTCGCAGAACCGCTCCACTGCATCGGCACGCAATGCCAGCGGCTCATATTTCCCCACAAGGCGGATATGCTTGCGGTAAACCTCCTCCTTGCTGATGCTGAGCTTGCTGTCCTGCAGCTGTTCTGCAATCTTCGTGCAAAGCACCCAGAGGTAATCGTTGGCATCCAGAGAACGCTTTTTCCGCTTCTTCTTTGCCGTAATTTCCAGTGTCGGCATGCCTGCCTGCGTGATTTCATCAATGCTCGCCAGCAGGCGGCTCTTTTCGTGGTGCGGCACCAGAAAGGAAAGCTCCATGCTCCCATCCATCAGAAACTTAATGCCGTTGTATGTACCGTAGGTTTCCATCATTCGCCCTCACCCTTGTTCCTTCTCGCCGCGTAGTCCGCTGTAGCACAATCGGGGCAAAGACCGCCGAATTTATCAAAATATTCCTGCGCCGTAAAGGTTCTTTTGGAGGTCTTGATTTCATCCTTCAGCTTCTGTTTACATCTGGTGCAGTATACAGGCTCCTTCTTTTCGTCCTGACTGTATTTCGTTCTGCCTGCCGCCCAGTAAACATCCGCACCGATGCCTAATGCCTTCGCCGCCACGCCGATGGCATCCGTATACGCCATCTTGTAGCACTCGTCCGAGGTTTCGGGCGAACCCTTGAATACGTTCACCAGCATAGAGCCGCCGATGCCCTCAATGGGTCTGCTCCATTCCCCGTCCACCTTCACATACAGGTGAATCTCGCAGAAAGCAGCTACCCTGCCATCCTTGCCTTCCTCTGCCCAGATGCGCTTGATTTCCGTGTACCAGCCGACACCGCATACACCAAACAGCTCCGTCAGTTTCTGGATACGCCACATCGGGTTGATATCCGTAAAGCCGCTCAGCTTGCCGCCCTTGATGGTTTTTTTCGCCGCATCCGGCACCTCTCTGCCTGCGTTGTAATATCTCATGTTATCCATCATATCCATAAACATCTTCCCTTCTGATACAATCGTCACAGCCGATGATTTCACCATGCTTTTTGTAGAAATAGTCGCATTTCACACTGCCGCATACAGGGCACATCGGTTCTTCGGGTTCGTATTCTTCCTCTTTTCTGGGGTCTTCCGTGTATGTAAATGCCATCACAACACCTTCCTGCAAATCTCCGCAGGGAAGCTCTCCCCGTTCAAGTACCAGCAATTCCACCAAGGGTCATACTGCCATTCTCCGCTTTTCAGCAAAGGCTCGCCGTCCACACGGTTGATCTGCATCGTGCCTGTCCAGTTTTCCATTGCATTTCCCTCCTGTTTCTGTTATTCTGTAATTGAATAATTATCCAGTCCCCGAAACGGTGCGCCAACACCTCTGGGGACGTTTTTATTTTTTCGGCAGCTCTCTGCCGTAAAACACATTACCGATTGCAAAGGCAATCACCGTGCCGGAAATCAGATAAAGCATCATCCTGCTGTCGGGGTTCTCCAAAACCCATACTAAGCCGCACTGCGCCAACAGCGTCCCGAAGAATACCACTGCCCAACGCAGCAAACCACGGCGGATGTAGAATAACGTCCGTTTCCAGTCTCTCATGGTTTCACCTCCTCTCCCTGTTCCAGAGGGATGATGTTGTTCGGGTCGGATACGTCATATCCTTCATATTTCCGCAGGAATTCCTCCACCGCTTCTCTGCGGCATTTCAGCTGCCCCAGCTTCAGAAACGGCAGCAGCCCCGCATCCTTCAACCCATACACTCTGGTGGGGTTGCATTTCAAAATTTGTGCAACTTCCTTTACTGTATAAAGCATCGGCTCCATAAGAACACCTCCTTTTAGCGACCTCTTTTTCACTTTGCTTGACATTTTCAGTCTATTCACTTTCTTTGTTAATTAAAAAACAGCAACACATGAAAAATCACACCCATGTGTATTCTATAGCAACCATCTGCTGAAAATTTTGTCTTTTCATTAAAACACATACAATATATTGTTAACAAAAATACTTTCAATCAATATGTTGTATCTTTCCATAAAATGTGATATAATCGTCACATACCACGAAAAGGAGGTGAAGTTCATGGCAAATACCAAACAGACCAGTAAATCTGTCGCTTCCACAGCATCTAAAATTCTGAAAGACGGCAGATACAGCAAGGCTTCTAAAAGCGTTGCAGGCAGTGCCTTGGCACAAACTAAAAAAACTAAATAACCTCACCAGCTGAGCAAGGTACCCTAATGCCTTGCTCTTTTCCATATTCAGAGAAAATCTCAAGGAAATCTAAATCCAAAAAATACAGTCTATGTAAAGCGACTGCCTCTCGCAGATAAAATGGATATTGTCCCGAAAGCTTTCTCTGTAAAGTTTCTCTTTTTATCCCCAATTCCTTGGCTGCCTGGGTGATAGTGATATTTCTTTGCCTAAGCAGATGACGCAATTTTGTTTCCACTTCCCTCACCTCCCTTAGCTTGACATTCTTCTCCATCTTCCTTATGCTGAAAAGAAAAGGAGTTGGTTTTATGTATGAAATTGCTACTTGGTTCACCGAATGTCCATATTTCAACCTGATTGCCGGTATTTGCAGTATCGTCAGTACAATCGCAATCATAAATTTTGTATACTTCAGAAAAACAAAGCCCGTTACCTCAGCTAAAGTTGCTTCAGAAATTGTAGACATCCTTATTGAAATGGCAGAAAAATACACTGATTTCTGGTTATCCTTTGGCAAAGACGATTTAGATAAATTCCCTGATCGCGAAGGGCAAAGAATAGATTATTCTCATTCTTTTTTCATCATGATAGACCATTCTACGGATCTTCCAGTTTTTGCCTTTATAAAAACCAGCAAAGACTTACGTCTATACGGTTGCTTAGATATGATAAAATCATCCTATCGGCTACTTACAACCAGTTCTGACACTCCTGCTTTAGAAAAACTCTTAGCTTCGGCTTCCGCTGTTCAAGATTTGTCTAATGATGAATTTTCAAAACAAATCATTTCTAAGCTTAAGAGTATCTAAAATTGTTTCTTTTTTGTAATTGCCGCTTTGTTCAAAAGCTACCCGTAAGGCAATTACTGTGTCTAAACTGCTTTTTCTGACACACCATGCCAGCACAAACCAGATCAAAAATGTTACCGCCTGCAGCAGTTCTTCTAATAACGGAACTGCTTTTTCTTTTTCTGTCATAGAAACACCTCCCTTAACTTGCGTCCTTATCTTTTTGCTGTTTAAAAGCAACTTTTAAAGTTACTCCTCTGCAAAAAAAATTTCAATCGGATTATCAATGTTCAATTCATCAATCATAATCTGAATTTCATCACTTCCGAATACCCCAATTTTCATCTTTTCGTAAAATGTTTTTGGCGTAATTCCAATTTTTCTTGCAATATCAGACTGAGAATACCCCTTTTCCGCAATAACTCCGCGAAGTTTATCTGTTCTAATCAACAAATCACCTCCATTCTTTATATATCTGCTACCATTATAATACCTACATTTTGGTAACTTGTCAAGATGTTTTTTCTTGCATTTATAACTTTTTTGTGCTATCATTAAGTTACTTCGAAAGGATGTGTTTGTATGGATACAATCGGAAAAAGAATCAAAATCGCACGCATCCAAGCCGAGCTTTCTCAGGAAGCATTAGCCGAAAGAATTAAAAATATAAGAACAAAACTTGGTATAAGTCAAGTTGCTTTTGCAGATAAAATAGGAGTCTCAAAACAAACACTATATAAATATGAAAATGATATTGTAACAAATATCCCTTCGGACAAAATTGAGGACATTGCAAAATTCTGCGGTGTTTCCCCCTCTTATCTCATGGGATGGGAAGATACAAACCCCCTCCCCGAAGGTGCCATCCCCTACGTTCCCGAACCAATGGTAAACGTCCCTCTGGTCGGCTCTGTGAACTGTGGCACGCCGCTATTCGCCGAGGACAACATTGAAGGCTACATCCCTACCCCCGAATCTGACCTCCAGACGGGCGAAACCTACTTCTGGCTCAGAGCCAAGGGGGACAGCATGATAAACGCAGGCATCCATCATGGCGATTTGCTCCTTATCCGCCAACAGGCTGATGTGGATAATGGGGATATTGCCGTTGTCGCCGTCAATGGTGACGAGGCTACCCTGAAAAGAGTGAAAAAACAGGAAAATGCGCTGATTCTCCAACCCGAAAACCCCGCCTGCGAACCGAAAATCTTTGTTGGCAAGGATATGGAAAATATACATATCCGAGGTAGGCTGATGCAGCTTAGGAAGGAATTCTAGATTTTTTTAAAAAAATCCCCCTGTGATACCGCCATATCACAAGGGGAAAAGAAAGTCGTTGCCTAACAACCCTCTAAACAGAAAATATCACAATTCGTGAACTTTGTCAAATTTAGGAGGGTAAATCATGAAGAAAGAAAAGCCAACAACAAAAACTTGTAAGCACTGCAAAACGGAAATGCCTATTGATGAAAAGGTATGCCCGAACTGCGGTAAAAAACAACCAAACGGTTGTCTCATTGCAATCATTGCTCTGGTAGTGGTTATTGTGATTCTCGCATTGCCTTTTGGCGGCAGTGATGACACAAAAGAACCTGAAAGCAAGTCAACAGAAACAACAGAAACAACGAAACCCGAAAAATTAACCGAAACATCCGCTCCCGCTAAGACGGAAACAAAGCCAACCGAAACAATGGGTCAAAAGAATGCAGTAAGAAAAGCGTTGAGTTATCTTGATTATAGTGCGTTTTCCTACAGCGGCTTAATCAATCAGCTTGAATACGAAGGCTTTAGCACCGAAGATGCTACCTATGGTGCGGATAATTGTGGCGCAGACTGGAACGAACAAGCCGCAAGAAAGGCACAGGACTATCTCGATTATTCCTCTTTTTCCAGAGATGGTCTGATTGACCAGCTGAAATATGAAGGTTTTACTGCCGAACAGGCGGAATATGGTGTCACAGCTGTCGGATACTGATAACTGATTAAATAATAATAAGGGGTCGATTTCGACCCCACTAAAAAAATCCCCCTTCCCTGTTGGCGCAGAGAAAGAGGATTTATGGCGGTATTTGTATAACCACCTACTCGCAATAGGATTATACCACGATACCGCCTTATTTTCTATACCTATTTTTCAATTAAGGAGGAATGCTTATGAAAGGCGGAACACGAAAACGTGGTAAAACATGGTCATATTATTTTGATACCGCTCAGATCAACGGCAAAAGAAAGAAAATCGAAAAAGGCGGATTCCGCACCAAGAAAGAAGCGGAAACGGCTCTGGCGAAGGCTATCGCGGAATATGAAAGCTCCGGACAGGTCTTTCAGCCCTCCACCATCAGCGTCAGTGATTATCTGGATTTCTGGTATGAGCAGTATTGCAAAATGAATCTCACAGAAAATACGCAGCAGACCTACGCAACGCTGATCCACAGGCACCTGAAACCGCAGTTCGGTGCATATTATTTAAAAAGCCTACAGGCGGCAGCCATTCAGGAATACATAAACCAGCTAAAGGCGCAGGGCTATTCCAAAGCGACCATACGCTCTATCTTTGTTGTCCTCTCTACTGCGATAGATTATGCTGTTCAACCTTTGCAGTATATCCGAGAGAATCCCTGTCGGTTTGTAAAGATAGGTACTGTCGCAAAGCCGGTCAGAGAGCGCATCGTGCTGACGGATGCAGAATTTGACCGCATCCGGAAACGCTTTCCCGTTGGTTCTCGCTACTATATTCCGCTTATGATTGGCTGGAACTGTGGGCTGCGTATCAATGAGTGCTTTGCCCTCACATGGGACGATGTTGATTTTGAAAACTGCACGTTGTCTGTAGAGCGTCAGCTTATCCGCAGGAACATCAACGGCAATCTGGGGTTCTCCCTCAAAGAACCAAAGTACAACTCCAAGCGGAAAATAAAATTCGGGGAATCCCTTTACCGAATCCTGAAGGCAGAGAAAAACCGACAGCTTAAAAACGAACTGAAATATGGCGAATTCTACACAGTATATCAGCTTGTCGATTTTACGGACGAAAAAGGAGCGCCTCGACAGCGAATTGTCGGCACACAAAAAATCCTTTCCACAGGCGCGCGGCGAATCAATTTTATCTGCGTTGATGAAAACGGAGAGCTGACAACCAAAAACAGCTTTGCCTATTGCCAGAGAGTCATCCGGCAGGAGCTTGGAATCAATTTTGATTATCACAGCCTGCGCCATACCCACGCCACCGCCAACGTACAGCATCGGTTTTTGCGCTTTTGCCAGCATCTGGCGCGCTTGCTCAACTTCGGCATGTGGGAAAGTCACTTCGTTTTCAACGGTGGTGAACCACGGTTCCAGGTCACCGCTGGCTAACTGGATATCTTTTGGGATATCGACCAGAACCGGACCAGGACGACCTGAGCAGGCAACGTCGAATGCTTCAGCCATGATGCGCGGCAACTCTTCCAGCGACTGCACCAGAAAGCTGTGCTTGGTACAGGCTAACGACAATCCCAGGACATCCACTTCCTGAAATGCGTCAGTGCCGATAAACGGTGCGGACACTTGACCGGTGATGGCAACAACAGGG
>OOCM01002508.1_pt1 | contig 11921 bp, 10 predicted proteins | sample 1671111 | NCBI WGS metagenome assembly OOCM01 (sample SAMN06348123, study PRJEB24527) | human gut metagenome | biome: human gut; feature: ankylosing spondylitis patient; material: feces | host: Homo sapiens | place: China | collected 2015-10 | reverse complement strand
CCTCGGTCACGCCGATGGCGGTCTTGAACATCAGGTTGAACTTGCGGATGGGGGTGAAGTCATGCTTGCCGCAGACGGGGCAGACGACCTCGGGGTGGGTGGCGATGAACTCGTCCATCTCGTCAAAGGTCATGGCATCGACGTCCACGCCCTTGCCCTGCTCACACTCGGAGATGAGCTTGTCTGCGCGGTGGCGGCTCTTGCAGGCGCGGCAGTCCAGCAGCGGGTCCGAGAAGCTGGACACGTGGCCGGTGGTCACCCAGGTCTGGGGGTTCATCAGGATGGCAGCGTCCAGCCCGACGTTGTAGGGGCTTTCCTGCACGAATTTCTTCATCCATGCCTTTTTGACGTTGTTTTTGAACTCGACACCCAGAGGGCCGTAGTCCCAGCTGTTGGCCAGGCCGCCGTAGATTTCGCTGCCCGGATAGATGAACCCGCGGTTTTTGCACAGGTTCACGATCATGTCAAGGGTCTTTTCACTGTTCTTCATTACGTTACTCCTTCCGCATGGCTGGCTGCCACACAAAGCGTTTTTCCCACCGCGCCGGATGAATTTGGCACGATACGCTTATTATAGCATAGGTTGCGGGAGGGAACAAGGGCAGTTTGCGAAAAAAGGCTTCCCCCGAGGGGGAAGCTGTCAGCGGCCCCGCCCGCTGACTGATGAGGGCAAACCTTGCCGAGGCTGCCAGTTTATGGAGCAATGGCGGCGACTTCGCCCTCATCCGGCCTCGGGCGGGGCCTCGGCCACCTTCCCCCGAGGGGGAAGGCAAGCTCACAGCAAAAGCCAGCTGATTTCCTCCGCCAGTCTCCCCAATTCCTCCCGGGTCAGGGTCTTATCTGCCGTCAATCGCGCCAGCTCCTCCCGCACGCGGGGAATCTTGCGCGCCGGAATGCCGATGCGCGCCAGCTCCTTTTTCGTGAACGGCGGCTTTTTCGCCGTGCGTCCCAGCCGTGACACGGCCAGCGGGTCAATGCCCCAAATCAGCTTTGCCATTCTGCATCCCTCCTGCGGTTTTCTTCATTATAACAGGCGGCGCCGGAAAAAGCCAGAAAAATCACAGAGCAAGGGCGGCGTTTATCGTACCGTAAAAAGTTTTTTGTGCCGCCAAGGCCGCGGCGCAAGCGGCACCCTCGACGTATTGCTGTGTTTTGGCTCCCTGAATTTGTGCCTTTTACCCAAAAATTGGTCGGTCAGGCTGCAATTTCAAAAAAAGTGTTTATTTTGTTGCAGAAAAATAGTATAATTACTCCGTAATATAGTTAAGTATACCGCGTGCCATCCCCTACGGCAGCGGATAAATTTTGAGGTGACCACTGTTATGGTTTTTAGTATGTATGACCCCAAGCTGCTCGAAGGTGTCCGCACGATCCATTTCATCGGCTGCGGCGGCTCCGGCACCTATCCGCTGATCCAGATCCTGCACAGCCGCGGCTATGCCATCACCGGCTCTGACGTCGAGGAAACCAAAAACACCGAGGCCGAGCGTGCCCTCGGCGTGCGCGTCTGCATCGGGCATGACGCCGCCAACGTCGGCAACGCGGACCTTGTGGTCTACAGCGCCGCCATCCATGACGATAACCCCGAGCTGCAGGCTGCCCGCGCCCGCGGCATCAAAGCCGTTGAGCGCAGCGTCATGCTGGGCTACATCAGCCGTACCCATGCCCAGAGCATCGGCGTGGCAGGCACCCACGGCAAGACGACGACCACCGGCATGATCACCACAATGCTGGAGCTGGCGGGCAGGGACCCGGCGGCGGTCATCGGCGGCAAGCTGCCCCTGATCGGCGGCTACGGCAAGGCCGGCAGCGGCCAGAGCGTTGTCATCGAAGCCTGTGAGTACCACGAGACCTTCCTGCATCTGACCTGCGCGGTGGGCGTCATCCTGAACATTGACAACGATCATCTGGAATATTACGGCACGATGGGCAAGCTCAAGCTGGCGTTCCAGAAGTTTGCGCTGCTGTCCCGCACAGTCGTCTTTAACATGGACGACAAGAACACGATGGACGTCGTGAACTCCATTGACCGTCCGGTCCTGAGCTTCGGCATCGAGGAGGAGGCCCGTTTCCGCGCCGTCAACATCGGTGAGTATAAGCCCGGCTTCTTTGAGTTCGATGTCCTCGAACTCGGTGAGCACTTCGCCCACATCAAGCTGGGCGTGCCCGGCTACCACAACATTTACAATGCGCTGGCCATGTGCTGCTGCGTGCGCCCGCTGGGCCTCAAGCCCGAGGACGCCGTTCGCGCAGCCGAGCAGTTCCACGGCACGGGCCGCCGCTTTGAGATCAAGGGCGAGTGCAACGGCGCAGTCATCGTCGATGACTACGCCCACCATCCCACCGAGCTGGCCGCCACGCTGGCGACGGCCAAGGAGATGGGCTATGACCGCGTCATTGCCGTGCATCAGCCGTTCACCTACAGCCGCACCAAGATGCTGATGGACGACTTCGCCAAGGTGCTGCGTGCCGCCGATCAGGTCGTGCTGCTGCCCATCATGGGCGGCCGCGAGAAGGACGACGGCAGTGTCAGGAGCGAGGATCTGGCCGCCAAGCTGCCCGGCAGTGTCGTGGTGGACGGCCTCGAGGGTGCCGCCGCCTGGGTCAGGCAGAACGCCAAAAAGGGCGACCTCGTCGTCTGCATGAGCTGCGGCGATCTGTACAAGGCCGCGGATATGATGGTCGAAAAATAAGCTTTGCGACAGGCTGCCCGGGCGGGCGGCCTGTTTTTTGGTGGAGTGGCTTCCCCCCTCGGGGGAAGCTGTCAGCGACCCCGCTCGCTGACTGATGAGGGCAAGGTCCGCTGCGGCAGCCAGTGAACGGGCAACCCCCGGAGGGCCGCCCCTCATCCGACCTCGGGCGGGGCCTCGGCCACCTTCCCCCCTCGGGGGAAGGCACGCAGCCTTGCCATTACCGCCCACTTTATGGTACAATACAACCAAATATATTATAAAAGGAGCCACTCGCAATGAACCAACATTATCTCCAGCTCTACGCTGATTTTATCGTCAAGGTGGGCGTCAATGTGCGTCCGCGCCAGAATTTTATCGTCCGCTGCCCGGTCACGATGCCCGACTTCGCCCATGCCTGCGTCCGCGCGGGCTATGAGGCCGGGGCCAAGACCGTCGTTGTCCGCTGGGAGGACGATAAGCTCACCCGCCTGAACATGGAGCTGGCCGACGAAAAGGACCTGACTGCCATGAAGCCCTATGAGCTGCGCAGCTACCTCGACTACGCCGAGGACCCGGACGGCTGCTGCACGCTGGCCATCCATGCCGAGGATCCCGAGGCACTGGCGGGCCTTGATGCGGGCAAGCTGAACCGCGTCAACCTCGCGCGCCGTACCTTTATGAAGCCCTGGCAGGAGTACACGATGAATGACCGCGTCCAGTGGTGCGTGGCGGCTGTGCCCGCTCCGGGCTGGGCCGCCAAGGTGTTCCCGGAGCTGCCGCTCGATGAGGCTGTTGAAAAGCTCTGGGCGCTGATCTTTGACGTCTGCCGTGTCTCCACCGGTGACCCCGTCGGCGCGTGGCAGAAGCATGTCGCCGTGACCAAGGCCCGCCGTGACCGCATGAACGCGCTGGAGCTGGACCGCATCCACATGACCAGCTCGAACGGCACAGACCTGACCGTCGGTCTGGCCGACGACGCCACCTGGGAGGGCGCGTCCAGCAAGACCGAGGACGGCATTGAGTTCATCGCCAACGTTCCCACCGAGGAGGTTTTCTGTGCGCCTCACCGCGAGCGCACAAACGGCATCGTCTACGGCACGAAGCCCTACGCCTACAACGGCCAGCTGATCGAGGGCTGGCATGTCACCTTCAAGGACGGTGTTGTCGTGGAGCACGGTGCCGAGAAGAATGCCGACCTGCTGGCCGAGCTGCTCTCCACCGACGAGAATTCGAACCGCATCGGCGAGATTGCCCTCGTGCCTGCCTCCAGCCCCATCAACCGCAGCGGCGTGCTGTTCTACAACACCCTGTTTGATGAGAATGCCGCCTGCCACATTGCGTTCGGCGCGGGCTACCCGACGAACATCAGGGGCGGCTCTGCCATGACCCGCGACGACCTGATGAAGAAGGGCCTGAACAACTCCGCCATCCATGAGGATGTCATGGTCGGCGCGGCGGATACCCATGTCACCGGCATCACGAAGCGCGGGGAAGAAGTCACGATCTTTGAAAACGGCGAATGGGCGTTCTGAGCCGCACGCCAGCGCCCATTGACGCAGACCGCCCGGCGGCTGCGGATCTTCTGCGGGTGCTGGCGGCCTGGGCTGTCGGTGCGTTTCACATCTGGCAGCAGAGCTGGTTCTCGCTGGGGTCAGACCACTGGCAGCGGGCGGGCAGCATCGGGGTCGACCTGCTTGTGATGCTGTCGGCGTTCTGCCTGTTTCTGCCGTGGGCGAACGCCCGCCAGCGGGGCGAGCCGCTGCCCAGCTGCCGCCCGGCAGATTTCTACCGCCGCCGCGCCGCGCGGCTGCTGCCTGCCTACTACGCGAACCTGCTGGCCAGCTTTTTGATCGCCCTCAAGCGCCACGGTTGGAGCCGTGCGCTGGGACTCGATTTGGCCGCGCACCTGACGCTGACCCAGCAGCTCTTTCCCCGCAGCTACATAGGCACGCTGCTCAACGGCGTCACTTGGACGCTGACGGTCTTTGCGCTGTTTTACCTTGTGTTTCCGCTGCTGGCACCGCTCTGCGCCAAGCACCCGCTGCCGACACTGGGTGCGCTCTGCCTTGTGCAGGCGGGCTACAGCCAGTGGGCGCTGCACCGGTACGGCACGGGGGAATACGCGCTGCTTTTTAATCAGTTCCCGGCGTTCTGCGGGGTGCTGGCCGTCGGCATGGCGGCGGCGCTCATCTTTGCCGAGCTGGCGCATGGCAGCTGGACAGTACGGTTCGCCCCGCGCGCAGCCTGCACGGCGCTGGGCGTTGCGGCCTTCGTCTGGCTTGACCGTTGTATGCGGCTGCAGGCGTGGGCGGCGGAGTACCAGCAGTTCCAGCTCATCAACCGGATGCCGCTGGCGCTGGCCGCAGCAGCGATGCTCGTCGGCTTCGGGCTGGGGCTGACGCTGCCCCGCCCGGTGCGCCGGGTGCTGAGCTGGCTCGCGGCGCTGAGCTACAGCTTCTACCTCTGGCATCAGATGCTGGCGGTTTTCCTGAAATACGACCTGCACCTGCCCGCGTGGAGCGGTGACACCCCGCCGAACCAGCTGGGCGACACCGTCTGGATGCAGCGGGCGGAGGCCTTGTACTGGCTGGCGGCGCTGGCGGTGAGCATAGCGGCCTACTATCTCATTGAAAAGCCCGCTGCGCGGCATTTCAAGAAAACTGCGCAAAAAATGCACGCTTAAAAAGCCCGATAAAAGGCAAAATCCCGCTGCGGGGGCTTGCTTTTTGCGGCAGAGTATGGTATATTCTTAGTGTTCGATGATGATTTTACTGAAAGTGGGCCGCAAGGTCCGCTTTCTTTTTATGATTGGAGCATTTTTATGGCAAAACCCGGTAAACCGCAGCAGGGCAGCGCGGTCAAGGTCGTCGAAGCGCTCGTCCGCCCCGTTGTTGAGGGGATGGACTTGCGCCTGTGGGATGTCCGCTTTGAAAAGGAAGGCCCGGACTGGTTCCTGCGCGTACTGATCGACCGCGATGAGCCGCTGGACACCGACACCTGCGAGGCTGTCTCCCGCGCCATTGATCCGCTGCTGGACGAGGCAGACCCCATTGAACAGAGCTACTACCTCGAGGTCGGCAGCCCGGGCCTGGGCCGCCGCCTGACCCGCCCCGAGCACTATGAGCAGCTCAAGGGCCAGAAGTGCGCGGCGCATCTGATCCGCCCCGACGAGCAGGGCCGCCGCGACTATGCGGGCATCCTGCAGGGGCTGGATGCCGACGGCAATGTGACCCTGACCGACGGGGAGGAGACCTACGCCTTCCCCGTCAAGAGCGCCGGCTACGTCAAGCTCTGCGACGACGAGGATCTGTTCGGCTGATTTGACCTGCGGGGCTGGCTTGTAGGGGCCGGGCATGCCCGGCCCGCGGCTTTCCCGCAAACTCGATTTTGCCCTTCTGTGCAGGGCCGGACATGTCCGGCCCCTACGGAGGCAAACCCTTTAAAGGGACGGCAAGAGAGTGATTGTAACTACTGTATTGCGTGTACTTGAAATATAATTGGGAGGAAACCAGAAACATGGCTACTGCGAACAACGAATTTTTTGAGGCCCTTTCTGCACTGGAAAAGGAGCGCGGCCTGCCCGAGGACTACCTGATCGACAAGATCAAGGCGGCCATCGTCATTGCGGTCAAGAAGGACTACGAGGTCGAGGACGACAATGTCGTTGTGGACATTGACCCCGAACTCGGCGCGTTCCGTGCCAGCCTGCTGCGTGACATCGTGGAGGAGGTCGAGAACCCCCACACCCAGGTCAGCCTGGAGGATGCCCAGAAGGTCCGCAAGAGCTACAAGGTTGGCCAGCGCATGGTCACGCCCCTCAAGACCAAGGAATTTGGCCGCATTGCTGCCCAGACCGCAAAGCACGTCATCCGTCAGGGCCTGCGCGAGGGTGAGCGCAACCTGCAGTGCAGCGAGATGCAGTCCCGCGCACATGAGCTGATCGCCGCCACCGTCGTCTCCATCGACCCCGAGCGCGGCAACGTTGTGCTGGATCTGGGCAAGGGCGGCAGCGCTGTACTGCCCCGCAACGAGCAGGTCCCCGGCGAGACCTTCACCGAGGGCCAGACCGTGCAGGTCTATGTCGTGGATGTACTGGCAACGGACCGCGGCCCCCGCGTCACCATCAGCCGCACCCATCCCGGCCTGGTCAAGCGCATGTTTGAGCTGGAGGTCCCCGAAATCTACGACGGCACCGTTGAGGTCAAGGCCATCGCCCGTGAGGCCGGTGCCCGCACCAAGCTGGCTGTCTGGAGCAAGAACCCCGATGTTGATCCCGTCGGTGCCTGCATCGGTGCCCGCGGCGTCCGCGTCGAGAAGATCGTCCAGGAGCTGAACGGCGAGAAGATCGATGTCATCCGCTGGAGCGAGGACATCACCGAGTTTATCTCCGCGGCCCTGTCCCCGGCCAAGGTCGTCAAGGTCGAACTGCTGCCCGGCGAGACCAAGAGCTGCCGCGTGACCGTGCCCGACCACCAGCTGAGCCTGGCCATCGGCAACAAGGGCCAGAATGTGCGCCTGTGCGCCCATCTGACCGGCTATAATATTGACATCCGCCCCGAGTCCGGCTACTACGGCGAGGACGAGGAGTAAATAATAAAGATAAAAGATAATAGATAAAAGATAATATAAAATGTGGAGTTTTAGCAGGGCCAAAACCGTAGGGGCGGATTCCATATCCGCCCGGCCCGCTCCCGTAAGGCAGCACGGGCGCATATAGAATGCGCCCCTACGGCGGCAGAGCAATTTCGAGCGGCGTGCAGCGCCGCGGTCCACTATATTTTTTATCTTTTATCTCTTATCTATTCTCTAGAAATGAGGTCTGCCAGTTGCAGCAGCTAAAGCAAAAAAAGATCCCCGTGCGCCGGTGCGTGGGCTGTAATGCCCAGCGCCCCAAGCGCGAACTGGTACGCGTCGTGCGCAGCCCCGAGGGCGAGATCAGTATTGATCTGCGCGGCAAGGCACCGGGACGCGGCGCATATCTGTGCCCCTCGGCTGCCTGCCTTGCCAAGGCGCGCAAGGCCAAGCGGCTCGAACGCACATTTGAGGTCCCCATCCCGGACGGCATCTATGACCGCCTGACCGAGGAGATCGCCTGTGCGGAGCAAAGTGCAAAGGAGGCGGCGAGCCATGAATAACGATCAGCACCCGCTGCTGGGTGCACTGGGGCTGTGCCGCAAGGCCGGCAAGCTGCTGCACGGGTATGACCGCGTACAGGAAAACGCACTGCGCGGCAAAGTGGCCCTGGTGCTGCTTACCTCGGACGCCAGTGAGCGAACGGTCAGCCATATGAAGGACGCCTGCGACGGCATCGTCGCCTGTGAGCAGATGCCCCTGACCAGCGCTGACCTGGCCATGCTTACCCCCAAGCCCGCCGCCGTGTTCGGCGTGACCGACGAACACCTTGCACAGCTGTGCGCAAAATACCTTTGATGAGGAGGACCACACTATATGGATTTTAAATACAAGATCGCTGATGTTGCCAAGGAGTTCGGCATGCCCGCCAAAAAGGTCGTTGAGACCGTTTCCGGCGTGACCGGCGAAGCCTATAAGACCGCCGGCACGTTTGAGGAAAAAGAGCTCAACGTCCTGCTGGAGACCCTGACCCGCGAGAACGCCGAGGACAGCCTCGACGCCTACCTTGCCAGCGGCAAGGAGCCCGCCCCGGCCCCGAAGGCAGAAAAGAAACCCGAGCCGAAGAAGCAGCCCGCCGCGGCCCAGAAGCCCGCTGCCAAGCCCAAGCCTGCGGAGCAGCCCAAGCCCGCCGCCAAGCAGGAGCCGAAGCCCGAGCAGAAGAAAGACAGCCGCAAGCCCGAGAAGCCGGCGGAAAAGCGCAGCGAGAAGCGTGTCACCCTGCAGGAGCTGGCCGCCGATACCGGCATTAAAGAGCCTGTCAAGACCGAGCAGGTCCAGGTCAACCGCGTGCAGGTCTCCGTTGACACCCGCACCGTCGATGTGAACGTTGACAAGTTCAACGCCCGCTATGACGACCTGGCCGACAGCCGCAACATGCCCAGCAAGCGCAAGAACCAGCCCACCGGCAAGAAGGAAAAGTTCAACAACCGCAACAACCGCCGCGGCCAGCAGTTTGGCCGCCGCCGCGAGACCGAGGCCGAGCGCCTGCAGCGCATCCAGCTGGAAAAGGCCCGTAACGCGCAGCTGAAGATCTCCATCCCCGACGAGATCACCGTCGGCGAGCTGGCCTCCCGCATGAAAAAGACGGTGGCCGAGGTCATCAAGTGCCTGCTGAAAAACGGCGTCATGGCCACGGTCAACCAGACCATCGACTTTGACACGGCGGAGTTCGTCGCCACCGAGCTTGGCTGCAAGGTCGAGCACGAGGTCATCGTCACCATCGAAGAGCGTCTGTTCGACGACCATCAGGACACCGCAGACGAGCTTGTCACCCGTCCGCCGGTCGTGGTCGTCATGGGCCACGTCGACCACGGCAAGACGAGCCTGCTCGACTATATCCGCCACGCGAAGGTCGCGGCCGGAGAGGCAGGCGGCATCACGCAGCACATCGGCGCGTATACCGTTGAAATCAATGGCCAGCCTATCACCTTCCTCGATACCCCGGGCCACGCGGCCTTTACCGAGATGCGTGCGCGCGGCGCCATGTGCACCGATATCGCCATTCTTGTCGTCGCCGCGGACGACGGCATCATGCCGCAGACCATCGAGGCCATCAACCACGCCAAGGCCGCCGAGATCCCCATCATCGTGGCCGTCAACAAGATGGATAAGCACGGCGCGAACCCCGACCGCATCCTGACCCAGCTGACCGAGCACGGTCTGACACCGTCTGAATGGGGCGGCGAAACAGAGGTTTGTAAGATCTCTGCCAAGACGGGCGCAGGCATCGACGAACTGCTTGAGACGGTCATTCTGACCGCTGAGATGGAAGAACTCAAGGCAAACCCGAACCGTGCGGGCAAGGGCTGCGTCCTTGAAGCGCGTCTGGACAAGAACCGCGGCCCGATCGCAACGCTGCTTGTCCAGAACGGCACGCTGCGTCAGTCCGACCTTATCATTGCGGGCACGGCTGTGGGCCGCGTGCGTGTCATGACGAACGACAAGGGCGCGCAGGTCAAGGAAGCAGGCCCGTCCGTTCCGGTCGAGATCACCGGCCTTGCCGAGGTCCCGTCTCCCGGCGACGAATTCAGCGTCGTCTCCGACGAGCGCATGGCGCGTCAGCTTGTCGAGCAGCGTAAGCAGAAGATCAAGGACGACGCCAACAAGCTCAACCAGAAGGTCACGCTCGAAAGCCTCTTCTCCAAGCTGCAGGAGGGCGAAATGAAGGAGCTGAACCTCATCGTCAAGGCAGACGTGCAGGGCTCGGCCGAGGCCGTCAAGGCTTCGCTCGAAAAGCTGTCGAACGACGAGGTGCGCGTGCGCGTCATCCACGCGGGCGTCGGCGCGATCAACGAGTCCGATATTCTGCTGGCCTCCACGTCCAACGCCATCGTCATCGGCTTCAACGTCCGCCCGAACGAGCTGGCACAGGCCGCCGCGAAGCGTGACAAGGTCGATATGCGGATGTACCGCGTCATTTATGATGCCATCAACGAGATCACCGACGCCATGAAGGGTATGCTTGCGCCCAAGTTCCGCGAGGCCATCATCGGCCACGCCGAGGTCCGTCAGACCTACAAGGTTTCCGCCATCGGCACCATCGCGGGCTGCTACGTCAAGGACGGCAAGATCACGCGCGACGCGTCTGTCCGCGTTCTGCGCGACAATATCGTCATCCATGAGGGCAAGCTCGGCTCCCTGCAGCGCTTCAAGGACGCGGTCAAGGAGGTCGCGGCCGGTTACGAATGCGGTATGTCGATCGAGAAGTTCAACGACATTAAGGAAGGCGACATTTTTGAATGCTTCGTTATGGAGCAGATCAAGGAGTAAAGCCGGTATGGTCAGCGCCGGAAAATCGGCGCTGGCCAACCTGATTGTTTACAAGGAGGTACTATGGCTTCCAACCGAATTGGCCGGATCAACGAGGAGATCCAGCGGGAGCTGGCGGAGCTGATCCGCTCGCTGAAGGACCCGCGGGTGCAGACCATGATCTCCATCACGCGCGTGGACACCACGCCCGATCTGCGCTACAGTAAAATTTATGTGAGTGTGCTGGAAGAGGCCCGGTCGCAGGACGCGCTGCGCGGCCTGAAGTCCGCGGGCGGCTGGCTGCGGCGCGAGCTTGGCAGCCGTCTGCAGCTGCGCTATACGCCGGAGCTTGTCTTCACGCTCGACGATTCGCTCAAATACGGCGCGCATATGTTCGATCTTCTCGAGAAGCTCGAACGGCAGGAGGCTGCGCGGGAGGCGGAGAAGGCCAATGACGAGGGCTGAATTCCGCGCGTTTGCGCGCGCGCATGACAACTTTGTCATTCTGACCCACCGCCGCCCGGACGGCGACACCATCGGCAGCGCGGGCGCGCTGTGCCTCGGCCTGCGGCAGCTGGGCAAGACGGCGTTTGTCCTGACGAACAAGCAGTTCACGCCCCGCTTCGATCCGTTTCTGGACGGGCTTGTCTGCGAGGCGCTGCCCGCAGGCGCGACCGTCATTTCGGCGGATATCGCGTCCGAGGGCCTTTTGTCCTTCGACGCGGTGCGTATGGGCCTCACGCCCGTCTGCGCGGTCGACCATCACGGCAGCAATTCCCTTGCCTGCCCGAAGCTCGTCGAGGCGGACAAGGCCGCCTGCGGCGAGATCATCCACGCGATCCTGCTGGAGCTTGGCGTGACCGTTACAAAACGGATCGCGGAGTGCCTGTATGTGGCGATCTCGACGGACACGGGCTGCTTCAAATTTTCCAACACCACGTCCAATACCCACCGCACGGCCGCTGCGCTGATCGAGGCGGGCGCGGACGTGTATCCCATCAACAAGCTCTTTTTCGATACCAAGAGCTTTTCCCGCCTCCGGATGGAGGCAAAGCTGACGGAGACGATGGAGTTTTACGCAGACGGAACGGTCGGCGTGTGCGTCATGCCCAAGCGTCTGCTTGCGGAATTCTCCGCCACGGAGGACGATCTGGACTCGATCTCCGGCTTTGCCCGCAGCATTGAGGGCGTGCGGATCGGCGTCATGATCCGCGAGGTCGAGGACGGCCTCGGCAAGATCAGCCTGCGCACCGAAGCGCCGTATGACGCGGCGCAGATCTGCGGTCTGCTCGGCGGCGGCGGCCATGCCGCTGCGGCGGGGGCCAGTGTCCCCGGCGGCATTGAGGGCGCGAAAACAGCCGTTTTACA
>OOCM01002507.1_pt1 | contig 11928 bp, 11 predicted proteins | sample 1671111 | NCBI WGS metagenome assembly OOCM01 (sample SAMN06348123, study PRJEB24527) | human gut metagenome | biome: human gut; feature: ankylosing spondylitis patient; material: feces | host: Homo sapiens | place: China | collected 2015-10 | reverse complement strand
AAAGCTCCGGGAAGCCCTGGCCTCCGTGGTCCCCATTACGGTGATCGTGCTGATCCTCAGCTTTACTGTTGCGCCCATCCCCACCGAGACGCTGCTGGCCTTTCTGATCGGCGCGGTGATGGTGATTCTGGGCATCGGCCTGTTTTCCCTGGGCGCTGACACCGCCATGACCCCCATCGGAGAACGGGTGGGCGCCGCCATGACCCGCTCCAGAAAGCTCTGGGTTGTGGCGGCTGTCGGCTTTCTGATCGGCGTCATCGTCACCGTGTCGGAGCCGGATCTCCAGGTGCTGGCCCAGCAGGTGCCCGGTGTGCCCAACGCCACGCTGGTGGGCGCTGTGGCCGTGGGCGTGGGCGTTTTTCTGGTGATCGCCATGCTGCGCATCCTGTTCCGCATTCCCCTGAACCGGATGCTGATCGTGTTCTACATCCTCGTGTTTGCGCTGGCCCTCTTTGTACCGGAGGACTTCCTGGCCATCGCCTTCGACTCCGGCGGTGTCACCACGGGTCCCATGACCGTGCCCTTTATCATGGCCCTGGGCGTGGGCGTGGCCTCCATCCGCAGCGACGAGAATGCCGCCCAGGACAGCTTCGGCCTGGTGGCTCTCTGTTCTGTCGGCCCCATCCTGGCGGTGATGGTGCTGGCCCTGATCTACCCGGGCGCGGGCGTCTACACCCCGGTGGAAATCCCCTCCGTGATAGACAGCCGGGCTCTGTGGCACCTGTTTCAGGTGGAACTTCCGGCGTATCTCAGCGAGGTGGCGGTGTGTCTGGCCCCCATCGCACTGTTCTTCGCCGTTTTTCAGGCGGTTTCCCTGAAATTAAAGAAGAAAAAAGTATTGAAAATTGTCATCGGCATCCTGTATACTTATGTGGGTTTGGTCCTGTTTCTTACGGGCGCCAACGTGGGCTTCATGCCGGCGGCCAGCTACCTCAGCCGCCAGATCGCCGGCCTGTCCTTCAACTGGATCCTGATTCCCATCGGAATGCTGATGGGCTGGTTCATCGTCCAGGCGGAGCCTGCGGTCCATGTTCTGAACAAGCAGGTGGAGGAGATCACCTCCGGCGCCATTCCCGGCAAGGCCATGAGCACCAGCCTCTCCATCGGCGTGGCGGTTTCCATCGGTCTGGCCATGATGCGGGTGATGACCGGGATTTCCATTTTCTGGCTGGTGGTGCCGGGGTATCTGGCCGCCATCGTCATGTCCTTTTTCGTCCCCAAGATCTTCACTGCCATTGCCTTTGACTCCGGCGGCGTGGCCTCCGGGCCTATGACGGCCACCTTCCTGCTGCCCTTTGCTCAGGGCGCCTGCGAGGCCTTGGGCGGCAATGTGGTGACGGACGCCTTCGGCGTGGTGGCTATGGTGGCTATGACGCCGCTGCTGACCATCCAGATGCTGGGCCTTTTGTATCAGCTCAAGATGAAGAAAGCCGCTCAGGAGACGCCTCCCGCCCCGGTGGACGAGGAGATCATCGAGCTGTGAGCAGTCCGTCCGACATCGTAAAGAGAGGAGAGACCGCCATGCAGGGCGTCGATTTGTTCATCACCATCACTGACCGCAGCCGGGCAGAGCAGTTCGCCGCCTGGTTCCGGACCCACGGGATCTCGCTGGTGCTGACAGCTCTGGGTCAGGGCACCGCCACCACGGAGGTGCTGGACTTTCTGGGCCTGGAGGCCACGGAGAAGGCCGTGCTGTTCTGCGTGTCCCCCCGGTCCCCTCGGCTGGTGCGCCAGGCGGCCCGTGACCTGTGGCTGGATGTGCCCGGCCAGGGCGTTTTGATGACTGTGCCGGTGAACAGCATCGGCGGATCCACCGCCAAGGAATATCTGCTGCATGAACAGGAGGGAGAAACTGCTATGGAACGGGAGATTGCCCACGATCTGATCGTGGTCATTGCCAACCAGGGGTCCACCGACCTGGTGATGGACGCCGCCCGGGAGGCAGGCGCCACCGGCGGCACGGTGATCCACGCCAAGGGCACCGGCACAGACCTGGTGCGGAAGTTTTTCGGCGTGTCCATCGCGTCGGAGCAGGAGATGGTCTTCATCCTGGCCCGGAGCGAGGCGAAGAAGCCCATTATGAAGGCCATCATGGCCAAGGCGGGCATCCAGAGCGCCGCTCAGTCCCTGGTGTTCTCCCTGCCGGTGGGTGACATCGCCGGCCTGCGGGAGCTGGAGCAGCCCGAAACCTGACTTGAATTCCGGAGCGGTCCGCGCCTACTGATTTCTGATGACTTCATCATACCGGAAAAAGATTTTTTCCGGCAAAAGGCCCTGGATTTTTTTCATTTTTTCGGAAATTCCTGCTATTTTGTGTTGGTTTTTGAATTTTTTGCAAAACCTTGGGTATCTCGACAGATTCAGACAGAATTTCGCCCGGCCTTTGTGTATGATAAGGGCAGTCCCCAGATCTTGTGGCGGTTTAGAAAGGATGAATACCAAATGCAGAAGGTCTCCAAGGAATATCTGTTGCTCTTCAACGCCATCACCGATGCGGAGGAATCCCTGCGCCGGCTCCAGGCCCGGCTGATCGATGCGCAGCAGAAGGCGGAGGAACTTTTCATCACAGACGATGAAGCCGATCCGCTCTCCCGAAACATATAAGGCCCCCGCCGGACGGGGCCGCCGCTTTACCAGCGTCCGGCAGTGTCTCAGCGGGGTCACCGGTTTCGGCCGGCAGACCCCGCTTTTTGTTGCTTTTGCCCGTGCATAGGCAGTGTCCATGTGGTATGATAAAATATAATCTCCTTCCGCCTTCCGGCGGATGCAGAGCAGTACAGACCGAGAGAAGGAGGCGCGGCCATGCTGTATATCGGCTGCCATCTGTCCTCCTCCAAGGGCTTTGCGGCCATGGGCCGCCAGGCGCTGGAGCTGGGGGCCAACACCTTTCAATTTTTCACCCGCAATCCCAGGGGCAGCCGGGCCAAGGACCTGGACCCGGCGGACGCTGCAGCCCTGCGGGACCTGCTGGCCCGGCACGGCTTCGGCCCCATCGTCGCCCACGCTCCCTATACTTTGAACCTCTGCGGCGCGGAGGAGAAGAACCGGATATTCGCCCGGGAGACCATGGCGGACGACCTGGCTAGGCTGGAGCATGTGCCAGGACAGTATTACAACTTCCATCCCGGCAGCCATGTGGGGCAGGGAAGCGAGACCGGCATCGCTCTCATTGCCGACGGGCTCAACGCCATCCTGCGGCCCGATCAGGCCACCACCGTTCTGCTGGAGACCATGGCAGGCAAGGGCAGCGAAGTAGGCGGCCGTTTTGAGGAGCTGCGGGCCATTCTGGACCGGGTGGAGCTCTCCGGCAAGGTGGGCGTCTGCCTGGACACCTGCCACGTGTCCGACGGAGGATACGACATCGTCCACGACCTGGACGGCGTGCTGACAGAATTTGACAGCATCATCGGCCTCCGGCGGCTGAGGGCGATTCATTTGAACGACAGCAAGAATCCCCCCGGCAGCCGCAAGGACCGCCACGCCTGTCTGGGGGAGGGGACCATCGGTCTGGAGGCGCTGGAGCGGATCGTCCGCCACCCGGCGCTGAAGGATCTTCCCTTCTGTCTGGAGACCCCCAACGACCTGCCCGGCTATGCCCGGGAGATCGCCCTGATGCGGGAGATGGCGGAGGCGTGACGGGATTGGAGGATGCTGCCATGGAGTATCGTGTGGACGACCGGAGCCTTTCCGGAGAGACCTTCCTCGACTTTGTCCAGCAGGTCTGGCCGGGAGCGTACAATCTGGAGCAGACCCGCGCCGCGCTGTCAAAAACGATGAACTTCACTGCCTGGGACGGCGGCCAGCTGGCGGGTTGCCTGCGAGTCCTCACGGACGGCTGCTTTTTCGGCACCATCACGGAGCTGCTGGTGCTGCCGGCATATCAGCGGCAGGGCATCGGAAGCCGGCTGCTGCGGCTGGCTGCGGCCCATACCCCCACGCTGCTGTATTTCGGCGCCCAGCCGGGGGCGGAAGCGTTTTATGAGAAAAACGGCTGCCAGCGGAGCCTGCCGTCTTATCTGATCGAGCCCAAGAAAGACGGCGCTTCATAAAAAAGCAGAAGTCCCGGCCCTAAAAAGGGCCGGGACTTTTTTGCATACAGCCACTCACTCCGCCATTCCCAGGCGACGGCGCAGGTCCGCCCGCACCGCGTCCAGATCCGGGTCGCACAGCAGCGGCACGGCCTCCGCCAGCTCCGCTGGGGGCAGGTCCCACCACCGCCATGCCAGGAGCAACTGGACCAGATCCTCTGGGAACCGCTGCTTCAGCACGCGGACCGGATTGCCGCCCGCCACGGTATAGGCGGGCACATCCTTCGCCACTACGGAGCGGGCCGCAATGATGGCGCCGTCGCCGATGTGGACCCCCGGCAGGATCACGCTCTCCCGGCCGATCCACACGTCGTTGCCCACCATGATGTCCCCCTTTCGGGGCAACTGGCCCAGGTGAGGCGGCGCTTGGTCAGCCCATGCCCCGCCGAACACCTGGAAGGGGTAGGTGCTGACGCTGCTGGTCCGGTGGTTGGCCGGGCCCATGATGAACTGGGTCCCGGCGGCGATGGAGCAGAACTTGCCGATAATGAGCCGGTCCCCGAACTCCGGATAGTTGAACAGGACGTTGTTCTGTTCAAACCCCGCAGGGTCCACCGGATCGTCGTAGTAGGTGTAATCCCCGATCTGGATGTTCGGGGCCGTCACCACATTTTTGATATAGCAGGATGTGCCGTATTCGTTTGGAAAAACCGCGTCGGGGTCCGGAAGCCCCATGCCGCGGATGGTCTGATTCATGATGTCTCCTCCTGTTTCCTTTTTACTGCATCAACCACTTCCTCTCCCGGCGGACTTCCACAGCCACCGCACGCTTCTTTCTGATCTCCCTCATGGCAGTCTCCTCTTTTCGCAGAACCTCTCTCCGGCCGGAAGACCGGTTGTTTCGCGGCCATTGTACCACGGCCGGGCCCGACTGACAAGAAAAACGGCGGCGGGTCCCCGGATGGGGACCCACCGGGAAGGGCGGATGCGGATGGCGTCTCAATCATACCGCAGCGCATCGATGGGGTTCAGCACCGCGGCCTTTTTGGCGGGGAGGTATCCGAAGGCGATGCCGATGCCCGCGGAGACACCGAAGGCCACCAGGATCGCCGCAATGCTGGGGCTGACGGTGATGGGGGTGTCCGGCATGACATTGGCGATGACCACCGTGGCCGCCGCGGATAGGCCGAAGCCCAGAGCGATCCCCAGTACGCCGCCCAGAGAGGAGGGGGTAGCCGCCTCGATGACGAACTGGCGCATGATGGCGCCCTCCCGGGCCCCAAGCGCCTTGCGGATGCCGATCTCTCTGGTCCGCTCCGTAACCGACACCAGCATGATGTTCATGATGCCGATGCCGCCCACCACCAGAGAGATGGCAGCGATGCCCGCCAGAATGTAGATCACCATGTTCACCATGGAGTTCATCTCCTCCACCATCTCCGCCATGCTGCCCACGGTATAGGCATCGTCGTCCTCAAAAATCTCATAGAGGGCGTTCTCCAGGGTGGTTTTGGCCTGGGAGATCTGGTCCGTGTCCTGGACAGTGATGGTGTAACTGGAGATGGTGCCGGTGAAGCTGAGGCGGGCGGCGGTGGAGTAGGGGAGGAACACGCAGTCGTCCGTGCCGCCCTCTTCCAGCTCTGTGCCCTCCATTCCCATAACACCTACGATGGTAAACGAGTTGCCATTGATCCGCAGCGTCTGACCCACGGCATTCCCGCCGTAATAGACCTGATTCAGATACTGCCCGACGACGCAGACCTTTTTCCGGCCGGTCATGTCCGTGTACTGGAGCCCCCGGCCCTGGGCGACCTCATACCCCTTCATGGAGAAGTAATCCTCGCTGACGCCGGTGACGGAGGTGGCGGAAAGAGTGCTGCTGCCGATCTTCACCGAGCCGCTCATGGTGACCGTGGGGGAGATCTGCTTGAACACATCGCTGTTGTCCGCCACCAGCTGGTACATCTCGCCCTCCGACACGCTGCGGGAGGAGCCGCGGCCCATCACCATCACTGTCAGAGAGTCGGTGCCCATGTCGGCAAAGCTGTCCTCAATATAGCCCTGCATCCCGTTGCCCAGGCCCACGATGACGATGACCGCGCACACGCCGATGATGATGCCCAGCATAGTGAGGAAGGTCCGCATCTTGCTGCTGAGAATATTCTGCACCGCCATCTGGAAGGTCTCGATCAGGCTCATCCCGCCATCCCCCTTCCGGCAAGATTGGGCGTCACTACCGCCTCAGGCGCACCGGCATCGCCGTCGTAGATCACGTGGCCGTCCTCCAGCCGGATGATCCGCTGGGCCTGGACAGCGATGGAGTTGTCGTGGGTGATGAGCACCACCGTGTTGCCCGCGGCATGGAGCTGCTGCAGCATGGTCAGCACCTCCCGCCCGGTGTGGGAGTCCAGGGCGCCGGTGGGCTCGTCGGCCAGGATCACCGCCGGGTCCCCTGCCAGAGCCCGGGCAATGGACGCCCGCTGCTGCTGGCCGCCGGAGAGCTGGCTGGGCTTATTGCGCAGCTTGTCGCCAAGACCCACCATCTCCAGCGCGATCCGGGATCGCTCGTGCCGCTCCGGCTTGGGGATGCCGGCGTACATCAGCGGCACCTCCACGTTCTCCTGGAGCGTCAGCTTGGGCAGCAGGTTGTACTGCTGGAAGATGAAGCCCAGCATCTTGTTCCGGATGGCGGCCAGCTGGTCCTTATCCATCTGACCCACATCCCTGCCGTCCAGCAGGTACGTGCCGGAGGTGGGCACGTCCAGGCAGCCGATGATGTTCATACAGGTGGACTTGCCGGAGCCGGACTGGCCCACGATGGCCACGAACTCCCCCTTCCGGATCTGGAAGGAGATGTGGTCCGCCGCCTTCACAGTGGTGTCGCCCATCTGGTAATACTTGCAGACCTCCCGAAATTCGATCAAAGTGCCCATCAGAAGCCTCCCGGCCCGCCGCTGGGCATTCCGCCGCCGGAGGGCATCCCGCTGGGCATGTCGCCCATCGGTATGGAGGACATGGCCCCGCTCGGCATGACGAACGTCATATCGCCGGAGCTGGCGGAGCCAGCCGCCTGGAGATAGGCCACTGTGTCCCCCTCCTGGAGGCCGGAGAGGACCTCAATGTAGCTGTTGTCGCTGACGCCGGTTTCCACCGGCACGTAGACGTAGCCCTCCGGGGCCTCCTGGTCCAGGGCATTCACAGCACTGGGAGAATTCGCGGTGACCAGCACCATGTCCCCGCGGCTCACGGCGGCGCTTGGGATGGCCAGCACGTCATCCGCCGAGGAGATCACGATTTCCGCGTCCACATTCATCCCAGGCAGCAGGCCGTCGGTCTCGTCGATGCGGACGGTGACGGGGTACGTGGTGATGCCGCCGGAGGTGGTGCCCGCCACGGACACCTCCGTCACCACGCCGGTGTAGGTCTTCCCCTCCACGGCATCGGCGGTGATCCGGACCTCCTGGCCCACCTCCACAGAGCTGATGTCCAACTCGTCGATGGACATGGTCATCTCCAGATAACTCAGGTCATAGATGACGCAGAGGGTGCTGCCGGAGCCGCCCTCAATGTTGTCCCCCGCCTTGGCGTTCTTGGTGACCACGGTGCCGGAGATGGGCGCAGTGACGGAGTAGTCCTCCAGATTGTCCCGGGCATTTTCCAGGCTGGTGGAGGCGTTGCTGACACTGATGCGGGCGCTTTCAATCTGGTTGTCCACGCTGTCACCGGTGATGGTGCAGATCCGGTCGCCGCTGGAGATGGTATCGCCCATCAGCCAGTTGAAACCTGCAACTTTGCCGGACGCCTCTGCCGTGATGACGCTGCTGGCCCCCACCTTGATGGACGCCTGGCCGTAGCTGGAGTAGCTGCCGATGACGGCGCTGGCGGTGTAGTCGGATGTCACAAGGCCCGGGTTGGCGAGCCGTACCCGGACGGTAGTCAGGGGTACGCCGGTGGAGACCGCCGCGGAGGAACTGGACACCGCGGCAACCGTTCCGGTGAGGGTCCCGGCAAAGCCGTCGATAAAGACCGTGGCGGTCTGGCCGATGTAGAAGTCGCCGCTGTCCGCGTAGGTGAAGTAGAAGTCGATGTAGATGTTCTCATCCGCCACGATCTTCAGAAGCTGTGTGCCTGCGCTGACGCTGTCCCCCTCATTCACATACACCTCGCTGACGGTGCCGCTCAGGTCCGCCTGGGGATACTTGGCCTTCACCGCCTGCTCATAGGAGGTCTGGGCCTGGGAGTAGCTGTTCTGCGCCTGGGTCTGGCTGCTGGCCGCGTTGGAGGAATCAATAGTATAGAGCAGCTGGCCCTCCTCCACCTGGTCGCCCTTTTCAAAGGTATCGCTGAGGATCTCGCCGGAGACCAGCGTATTGACGGTGTAGGAGTCCGCTGGCTCCAGCGTGCCGCTGGAGGAGAGGGAATTGGTGATAGAGCGGCGCTCCACCGCCGCCTCCTGATACGTCGTCGCAGCGGAAGCCGTCTGTCCGCGGCCCCTCCAGATCACCACGCCGCCTGCAATGGCCACCACCAGAAGCAGCGCCAGCGCCTTTCGTTTCCGCCCCTTCCACAGCTTTTTCCAGCTGCTGCGGAGACGGCCCCCTTTGGGAGAGGAATCTGCTACGACGGGCTCCCGCTCCCCCACGGAGATTCCTTCCGTCTCCCGCTCCAGTCCTTTTTCGCTCATACCGTGCCAATCCTTTCCGTACCTCCCCCTCCGGGAAGGGTTCTGGTCCAAAGGTATCATGGAAAGCTAAAATCAACCTGAAAAAAACACTTAAAAAATTTTGTTTTTATCATTTTTTTAGTATATTCAGCTCGTTTTAAACCTTAAAAATACCTGAAATCATTTTGTTCAGTCTGGTGATTCCAAATAGATCCCGCCATCGGAACCGCCGTTTTTCTGCGCAAAAACAACAGGAGGACAGCGGATAAAACCGCTGTCCCCCTGTTGTCTGCAAACTGGTCAATCTGCCTTTTCCGTACAGTAGATGCTCTTCAGGTCGAACATGTGATTCATGGGGCCGGAACCGCGTCCCAAGTCCAGCATGGCCCCCAGAGCGCCGGAGATGTAAGCCTTGGCCCGCTCCACCGCCGTGTCCAGGTCAAAGCCCTTCGCCAGATTGGAGGCGATGGCGCTGGACAGGGTGCAGCCGGTGCCGTGGGTGTTGGGGTTGTTGATCCGCTTTCCGTGGAACCACTTGCCGCTGCCGCAGCGCCACAGCAGATCATCGGCGTCATTGATCTGATGGCCGCCCTTGCACAGTACGGCGCAGCCGTACCGCTCACTGATGCTCTTTGCGGCGGTCTCCATGCCTGTTGCGTCCGTGATGGACAGTCCAGAGAGGATTTCCGCCTCTGGAATATTGGGGGTCAGCACCTCTGCCATAGGCAGCAGTCTGGCCAGTGCTTCCATGGCATCCGACCGCAGGAGCTTTGCCCCGGAGGTGGCCACCATCACCGGGTCCACCACCAGATTTTTGGCCCCATACTCCTTCAGCTTGGCCGCGATCACCCGGATCAGCGGAATGCTGGAGACCATGCCGGTCTTCACCGCGTCGGGGAAGATATCTGTGAACACGCAGTCCAGCTCCTCCGCCAGAAAGTCCGGCGTACACTCCACGATGCTCTTGACGCCGGTAGTGTTCTGGGCCACCAGAGCCGTCACCGCACAGGTGGCGAACACGCCGTTGGCGGTCATGGTCTTGATATCTGCCTGGATACCGGCGCCTCCGCTGGGATCGGTCCCAGCGATCGTCAATGCTGTCTTCATATCGATGCTTCCTTTCCTGATGCTTCTTTGCATTGAAGTTTTATCAAGCGGCGGAAGGTGGTGCCCCCGATCCGCCGCTGGAAGCGGCCCGCTGGCCGCGGTTCCCCGTCTCTTACGGGACCCAGTCGCCCAGGTCCCGCACGTACCAATCCGCCAGGGCTTTCAGCGCGGCCTGATCCTCTTCGGCAGAGGCGTCCCAGACGCCGCAGACCCGGAAGCCTGCCTCGTGGGCGGTCCTGGCAGCGTGAAGGGCATCCTCAAACACCACCGTCTCCGCCGGAGCGGTCCCCAGACGGCGGGCGGCCTCCAGATAGATGTCCGGCCGGGTCTTGCCGCCGTACTGGACACAGCTGACGGCGAAGCGGAAGTGCGGCCACAGTCCCAGCCGTTCCATGGCGGAGCGGGCCTGGAACGCCTCGCTGGCGGTGGCGATGCAGCAGGAGATGTCGGAATCCGCCAGCCGGGCCAGCAGCCGGTCCGCCCCGGGCTTCATGGGCACCCGGGACCGGTACTCCTCCGTCACCAGATCGTTGAGGGTGTCCATCAGCTCCTCCGGCGTGGTGGAGAGGGAGAAGCGGCTTCGCAGGTACTCCGCCGCCTCCCGGCGGCCCATCTCCTTCAGGTCCCGGGCCAGATCCTCCGGCGGGTCACCGCCGTACCGGCGCACCAGATCCACCGGGGCCTTCTGCCAGATGTACATGGAGTCCGTCAGGGTCCCGTCCAGGTCAAAGATGGCGCCCCGGATGTTCATCGGGCGATCTCCTCCGAGAGCCGCAGCAGCTCCTCCGCCGCCGCCTTCACGTCGGCTTGCGCGAACAGGGCGGAGACCACCGCCACGCCGTCCAGACCGCAGTTCTTCAACTCCAGAATATTGTCATGGCTGATGCCGCCGATGGCCACCACCGGGATGTCCACGGCATCACAGATGGCCTTCAGGGTCTCGTGGGGCAGAACATCCACATCGGTCTTGGTGTGGGTGGCAAAGGCCGCGCCCACGCCAAGGCAGTCTGCGCCGTGCTTGACGGCTTCCCGTGCTTCTTCCACACTGTGGACGGAAACGCCGATCATCATACCCTCGCCCACACGGGCGCGCACCTGCGCTGCGGCCATATCCTCCTGCCCCACGTGCACACCCTCGGCGTGGCAGCGGATGGCAATGTCCACATTGTCGTTCACAAAGAACGGCACGCCGTAGCGCTGGCACAGAGCATGGATCTCCACAGCCTCTTTCAGAAAGGCTTCGTCGTCCAGCTCTTTTTCACGCAGCTGCACACAGGTGACACCGCCCTTCAGGGCGCTCTCCACCTGTTCATAGAGGGTCTGCTTTCCCACCCATGCGCGGTCGGTGACGGCATACAGAAGCATGTTCTGCTTATCGCACTTCATAGTTTGCTCCTTCTTCCAGCTGATCCGGGGTCATATTGTAAATGGCATCGATGATATAATTGCGGTAGGTGGAGTTGCCGTCCAGCGGGGTCAGGCGCTTATGGGCGGTCTCGCCCGCAAGGCCCATGGCGCACACTGCGGCTGCAGCGGCTTCCAGCGGATGGCCGGGGTTGGCGGTAACGAACGCCGCCGTCAGGGCCGAAAGCTGGCAGCCCGTACCGGTGATGCTACTCATCATAGCATTGCCGTTGCGGATGCAGTAGGCTTTTTCGGCATCGGCCACGATGTCGATGGCACCGGTAATGGCAATAACGGCACCCGTCTGGGCTGCAAAGGCCTTGGCAAAGGCCACGGCACTGTCCAGATTGGCCTCAGTAACTTTATCGGCCACATCGGCATCCACGCCCTTGGTGGTTCCCGCGCCGGAGGCCAGCGTTTTGATCTCCGAGATGTTGCCGCGGATCACGGTGAACTTTACGTCCCTGAGCAGGCGGAAAGCCGTGTCGGTGCGCAGGCGGGATGCACCCGCACCCACCGGGTCCAGCACCACAGGATGGCCCAGCTGGTTTGCCTTTTTGCCCGCCAGCAGCATGCTGGTGATGGTGCGGCTGTTCAGGGTGCCGATGTTGATGTTCAGACCGCCGCAGATGGTGGTGATGTCCTCCACCTCGGCGGCATCGTCGGCCATGATGGGCGAAGCACCGCAGGCCAGCACCATGTTGGCGCAGTCGTTCACGGTGACGT
>OOCM01002506.1_pt1 | contig 11935 bp, 8 predicted proteins | sample 1671111 | NCBI WGS metagenome assembly OOCM01 (sample SAMN06348123, study PRJEB24527) | human gut metagenome | biome: human gut; feature: ankylosing spondylitis patient; material: feces | host: Homo sapiens | place: China | collected 2015-10 | reverse complement strand
TGGCATTCTGTATTGACATTGATCTTACATACACCCATGTCGATGGATTTCTTTACCATATCCTCCGGGATTCCTGTACCACCATGAAGTACTAATGGGAGATGTCCTGTTGCCTTGCGGACTGCCTCTAAAGTCTCAAAGCTGAGTCCTGCCCAGTTCTCCGGATATTTTCCATGGATATTTCCGATTCCTGCTGCTAACAGGTCAATTCCTGTCTCTGCAATTTCTCTGCACTCTTCCGGATCTGCGCACTCACCTGCTGCAAGTTTTCCGTCCTCTTCTCCTCCGATCGCTCCTACCTCTGCTTCTACGGTAATCCCTTTTGCATGAGCCATCTCTACGATCTCTTTTGTCTTTTTCAAATTCTCTTCAATGGAATCATGGGAGCCGTCATACATGATAGAAGGGAATCCGGCTTCGATGCATTTGATGCAGGCATCGTAACCGCCGTGGTCTAAGTGAATGGAAACCGGTACTGTGATATTCAGTTCCTCTAACATTCCTTTTACCATTCCTACTACAGTCTTATAGCCACCCATATATTTTCCGGCACCTTCGGATACTCCCAAGATCACCGGTGAATTTAATTCCTGAGATACTTCTAATACTGCCTTCGTCCATTCCAGATTATTAATGTTAATCTGTGCTACCGCATAGTGTTCTTTCTCCGCTTTTTCAAGCATTTTCTTTGTTGATACTAACATACATCGCCCTCCATAATCTCATTTACATTTATAATTATAGTATACTGAAATTTTCGTTAAATTCAAGTATTCTATAGATTATTTCTCGTTTATCATAATGTCCACCGCTTTGCAGTGGTCCTTGATCTGCACCTCTTTGTGGTCACCGCCAAACTCTCCGTCAAGTGTCCACGGAATCTCTTCCTCGGAATAAAATTTTACGCTGTCTGCCCGGAAAGAATCGATCAGGTCCGTCTCATCCTTCAGATTCGTCAGACTGGCAATGATCGTATTCAGCTCGATAATATTTTTCGGCTTATGGATCAGTGTGACCTCAAACAGGCCATCGTCTAACTTCACATCTTTGCCTGTCATATTCTTAAATCCACCGACAGAAGTAGAGTTCGTGATCATTCCTAACAGGAAATCGCCCTCTATCTCATTTCCATCATATTCTACCCGCATATGATAGGATTTAATTGTATGAAGTCTTTTTGCTCCTTCTAAGATATATGCCACATGACCGAGTGCATTTTTCAACTCCTGGCTGGTTGCATAAGATACATCCGTAAAAATCCCAAAAGCTGCAACATAGATAAAGTAGTCTCCGTTGAACTCTCCCACATCACATGAAAACGGCACTCCCAATACTGCAGTCTTTGCTGCCTGTATCATATCTTTTGGAATCTCCAGAGAATTTGCAAAATCGTTTGTACTTCCTGCCGGGATATAACCAAGCGGGGTACGCACCTCACTCTGCATCATTCCCGTAACTGCCTCATCCAAGGTTCCGTCACCGCCGCTGCACACGACAAGATCATAGTATTTTGCCTGTTCACGGACAACCTTCGTTGCATCTTCCCGTTCCTGTGTCGTATGCACCTGAACGTGGTATCCTTCTTTTATCATGATATCTATAATATCTAACAGTTTATTCTTGATCTGACCCTTGCCAGAATGTCCATTGACTACAAAAAGTAACTTTTTCATCTCTTCCTCTATTTTCCTGCCATTCTTAAATCTTCTGCCATTGCCTCGATTTTTCGCAGACGATGGTTAACCCCTGATTTTCCAACCGGCGGTTCTAAATAAGTTCCCAATTCCTTCAGGGTTGCATCCGGGTACTCCAGACGCACATATGCGATTTCCCGAAGCTGCACCGGCAGATGTTCAAGTCCCACGGTCTTTTGCAGATAACGGATATCCTCTAACTGCCGTACCGCCGCAGACACTGTCTTATGTATATTTGCCGTCTCACAATTGACCTGTCGGTTCACGCTGTTACGCATTTCTTTCAAAATACGGATATTCTCAAACTTCATCATGGAAATCGGCGCTTCCATGATATTCAGCATATCTGAGATCTGTTCGCCCTCTTTCAGATATACCACATAATTCTTCTTTCGCTGTACCGTCTTAGCATCCATCCCAAAGCTGTTGATCATTTCCTGTAACTGCACTGCCTTTTGTTCACTGTCGCATACAATTTCAAAATGATAGGCTTTTTCCGGATCGCTCATCGAACCTGATGTTAAAAACGCCCCCCGGATAAATGCTCTCTTACAGCAGGAATTTTGCAGATAACGGCTCTTTACCGTCAGATCTTCATGAAAAAGATTGCCTGTGATCTGCTCTTCCTCTACGTTCGTAATACATACTTTAATATTATATGTTTTTCTGACTAAAGTAAAGTATTTTCTAACCAGCTCTTCGTTCTCCGATTCAAAGGACAAAAAACGGTGTTCCCCCATTCCTGCCTTAATACCGGAAAAATTCAAAAAAGCCGCCAGCTCCGCCAACTGGCAATGACGGCTCTTACTGACATGCTCTGTCAGTTCTTTTTTTACCTCACCGGAAAATGACATCTTCTATTTCCCTCTCAACGCATCTTTTCCTATATCCCTGTGCTCGATCTTGATCCCATAGCCGGAACATTCTTTCAACCGGTCATATAGTTCGTTTGCAAGTGTAACGGAGCGGTGCTTGCCACCCGTACAGCCAATACTGATGACTAACTGTGTCTTTCCTTCCGTCACATAGTTCGGGATCAGGAACTTGATCATATCTTCTAACTTGTCCAAAAATTCATGTGCCTCTTTGTACTGCATGACAAAGTCCTGTATCTCGATATCGTTTCCCGTCTTCTGCCGGAGTCCTTCCACATAATATGGATTCGGCAGAAAACGCACATCGAATACCAGGTCTGAATCCGTCGGAATTCCATACTTGAACCCGAAGGACAGTACGGTAATATATAAGTTCCGGTAATCCTCGTCCCTTACAAAAATCCTCTCAAGCTCTGCCTTTAACTCTCTTTGCAGCAGACGGCTGGTATCAATAATATAGTCTGCCTGCTCTTTTAAAAAGGCGAGCTTTTTTCGCTCTAATCCGATTCCTTTATCAATTCTTCCGCCTCCGGCAAGCGGATGACTTCTTCTCGTCTCTTTGTATCTTTTTACAAGAACAGAATCCTCTGCCTCTAGGAATAAAATTTCAAACCGGATTCCCTTCTGACGGATTCGTTCCAAAACCTCTTCTAATTCACTCAGTGCATTGCTGTTACGGATATCGATACTGACTGCAACCTTTTCGAGTTCATCCTCGGACTGTAGGGTAAAGTCTACAAACTGTTCTACTAAGGGAATCGGAAGATTGTCAACACAGTAATATCCCATGTCTTCCATGATCTTGACTGCCGTACCTTTTCCTGCTCCTGACATTCCTGTTACAATGACTAATTTCATCTGAAATCCCCCACCATTTTTACTTCTGTTTCTAACTTTACACCAAACTGCCGGTATACTTCCTGCTGCACTTCCTGTATCAGCCGATAAACATCGGATGCGGTTGCCTTCTCTTTATTGATGACAAATCCACAGTGTTTTTCAGATACTGCTGCACCGCCGACCTGAAATCCACGCAGACCTGCATCCATGATCAGTTTTCCCGCAAAATACCCCTCCGGTCTTTTGAAGGTACTGCCTGCACTCGGATATTCTAAAGGCTGTTTCTCTACACGCTTTTCCTTTAACTCTTCCATTTTAGCACGGATCTGTTCCTGACTGCCTGCCTCTAAAGCGATCGTTACGCCCAACACCATGTAGTGTTCCTCAGTAATACTACTATGGCGGTAACTCATGTCCAGTTCGCCCGGAGTCAGTTCTTTCTCCTGTCCATCCGCGGTAAGTACCGTAACACTTTTTAAAATGTCTTTCATCTCGCCGCCGTAAGCACCTGCATTCATCACAACCGCTCCGCCAACACAGCCCGGAATTCCTGCTGCAAATTCCATCCCGGTCAGCCCTGCTTCCAGGGCTGCATGTGCGGTCTTAGAAAGCATTGCTCCCGCCTGTGCGTATATGGTGGTACCATCCACGGTAATCTCATCCATCTGTTTTCCAATCTCGATAACGACACCTGAAATGCCTTTGTCCGAAACTAAAAGATTACTGCCGTTCCCAATGATCAGGTATTCCTTTTGATATGTGAGACAGAGGCGGAGTACCTCCGCCACCTGTTCTTTTTTCGGACGGAGATAATACTCGGCCGGTCCACCCACCCGGAATGTGGTGTGATGTTTCATCGGTTCATCTTTTAAAATCTCATCCTCTGAGAGAATATTTTTTAAAGCCTCATCAAATATCTTTTCTGTTGTCATAATCTCCTGTCTATGCTTCCTTTAAGAATACTACATATCCACGGAATGCTTCATATAAATCCACTTTGCTGATGATCTCCCAAGGTGCATGCATATTTAATACTGCCACACCACTGTCGATGACCTGCATTCCATAGTTTGCAAGAATATAGGCAATGGTTCCACCGCCGCCCTGGTCTACTTTTCCAAGCTCTGAAGTCTGGTATGCGACTTCTTCTTTATCTAATACGGCTCTTAAATGTGCCATGTACTCTGCATTTGCATCGTTAGAGCCGGATTTTCCTCTTGCTCCGGTGTATTTATTAAATACCAGTCCTTTTCCGAAATATGCTGCATTTTTCTTTTCGGATACGGATGGATAATTCGGGTCAAATGCTGCACTGACATCGGAAGAAAGCACCTGTGAATTGCTTAATGCACGGCGCAGTGCCAACTCGGAATACTGACCGCAAAGCTCCATCACTTCTGCTACTGCATTTTCAAAGAAACGTGACTGCATGCCGGTTGCACCGACACTTCCGATCTCTTCTTTATCGACTAATAGGCACACACTGGTCACTTCCGGTGTATCTACCTCCAGCATTGCACGGAAAGACGGATAAGCACACACACGGTCATCATGTCCGTAACCCATGACCATGGAACGGTCAAATCCATAATCTCTTGCAGCGCCTGCCGGTACGACTTCAATCTCTGCAGACAAGAAATCTTCCTCTTCTATATCATATTCTTTCAGCAGGATATTCAGTACATTTGCTTTGACAGTCTCTTTTACTTTGTCTTTTTCTTCTACGTCTGCCGGAATGCTTCCGATCAGGACATCCAGATTCTCCCCCTCGATGACCTTGGATGCTTTTTTCTCTAACTGGTCGCCTGCTAAGTGGATCAGTAAGTCGCTGACTCCGAATACCGGATCATTTTCCTTATCACCAATGCTGATGTTGACCATGGTTCCGTCTTTCTTTGCCACTACTCCGTGAAGTGCAAGCGGGAGTGTTACCCACTGATATTTCTTGACACCACCATAGTAATGTGTATCAAACATTGCCATTTCCGTATCTTCGTAAAGCGGTACCTGTTTTAAGTCCAATCTTGGAGAATCAATATGTGCACCTAAGATGTTCATGCCTTTTTCCAGCGACTCTTTACCGATGATGAACATGGCAATGGATTTTCCCATCTGATTTACATAAACTTTATCTCCCGGCTTCAGGCTCTTCTTTTCTTTGATGGCATCCTCTAATAACTGATAGCCTGCTTCTTTTGCTTTTGCCTCAAAAAAGCTCGTACATTCTCTCTCTGTCTTACATGCAGAAAGGAATTTGCGGTAATCCTCTGCAAAATCAAAAACCTGTGTTCTTTTTTCCCCTTCCGGATATTTCATCCAAGCATTTGTTTTTTCCATTTACTATTTACCTCTTTTCTTTTTATTTTTTCTATTCATCTTCTTCTGTCTTATTCAGATTCTCCTGTACACGCCGGTACAATTCCTGTGCAGCGTTATAACCCATCTTCTTCTGCCTGTGGTTTACGGCAGCCGATTCACAGATGACTGCAAGGTTTCTTCCCGGACGGATCGGGAGTGAATGACAGACTACCTGATTTCCTAAAATCTCTGTATATTCTTTCTCAAGTCCCAAACGGTCATACTCATTTTCTTTTTTCCAGTCCTCTAATTTAATGACCAGATCAATGTTCTGTTTTTCTTTGACCGCCTCTACACCAAACAGTGTCTTGACATCAACAATTCCGATTCCCCTTAATTCAATAAAATGTCTGGTGATCGCCGGGGAAGTTCCTACCAGTGTATGTTCATTGATCTTACGGATCTCTACGACATCATCCGTAACCAGACGATGACCGCGGCGGATCAGCTCCAATGCAGCCTCGCTCTTACCGATTCCGCTCTCTCCGGTGATCAGAAGTCCTTCGCCATACACATCGACCAGTACCCCATGGATCGTCACACATGGCGCCAATTCTTCACTCAGGCACAGGATCAGCTCTGCCATAAAAGAAGAGGTCGTACGGTGTGTTCCAAGCAGCGGCACATCTTTTTCTTCCGCAATCCGTAAAAAATCCTCATCCGGTTCAAAATCACGGCTGAAAATAATACACGGGATCTCCCTCTCTAACAGTGCATTATAGATTTCGATCCGTTTGTCCGGGTCCATCTGCTTTAAGAAACTGTATTCTACCATTCCGATGATCTGTACACGGTTCGGCTCAAAATACTCAAAATATCCGCTCAACTGCAATGCCGGCCGATTGACATCGGACAAGGTTACTTTATGTTTTTTTATATCTAATTCTTTTGTAAATACCTTCAGATCCAACAATTTTGCTAATTTTGATACACTTACACTTTTCTGGCTCATACACTTCTCCTTTATCTACCGTTTTTCCCCATTACTCTATTCATCATATCATAGAAAAATCTCTGCTTCAACAATCCGGTGCCTCTTTTGAGGAAGAGTTTTGCAAATCTTCTTCCTGATCTTCCTTATGAAAAAACTCATAGACCGATCTGGCACTTCTTGCATCCATGCTGTCTATTCCTGCAAGGGTCTCCTCCGAGGCATTTCTGACTTCTTCTATCGAATCAAAATATTTCATCAACGCTTTTCGTCTGGTCGCCCCGATCCCCGGAATGTCATCTAAGATTGAATGTACCTGACTCTTACTTCGCAGGGAGCGGTGGTATTCAATGGCAAATCGATGGGCTTCATCCTGAATTCTTGTGATGAGTTTGAAGCCTTCTCTGTCCCTTGCGATCGGGATCTCTTTATTTTGAAAATACAGACCTCTGGTGCGGTGGTGGTCATCTTTTACCATTCCGCAGACCGGAATGGACAGCCCCAGTTCCTCTAACACCGTCAGGGCAATATTGACCTGTCCTTTTCCACCGTCCATCATCAAAAGATCCGGAAAACGGCTGAATTTTCCAAGTTCCTGCGCCCGTCCTTCTAACTCCTTCTGTTCCTCTAAACCATGCCGGAAACGTCTGGTCAGCACCTCATGCATCGATGCATAATCATCCGGTCCGGATACACTCTTTAATTTGAATTTGCGGTAATCACTCCGTTTTGGTCTGCCCCCTTCATAGACTACCATAGAGCCTACCGTTTCAAATCCGTTGATATTGGAAATATCATAAGCCTCTACTCTTCGGATTCCATCCAGTTCTAAGAGTCCTGCGATTTCTTTTAAGGCACCGATCGTTCTTCCTTCTTCTCTCTTGATACGCTCTTTGTCCTGACTTAATACCATCCGGGCATTTTTCTTCGCAAGCTCTACCAGTCGTTCCTTCGTTCCTTTTTTCGGTACCCGCAGATACACTTTCTGGCCTTTTCGCTTTGCCAGCCATTCCGAGATCACCTCTTCTTCTTCGATCTCGCTTTGCAGCACGATCTCCCTCGGAATATAAGGCGTTCCCGCGTAAAACTGCTTGACAAAAGAGGTCAGGATTCCCTGTTCTTCTTCCCCATCTGCAATCCGCAGATAAAAGTGATCTCTTCCAATCAGCTTGCCGGAACGGATAAAGAACACCTGAACCACGGCATCCCGTTCATCTCTTGCTAATGCAATGATATCCTTATCTTCGCCATCGGTATTTGTGATCTTCTGTTTCTGTGCCACTGCCCGCACACTTCCTAACAGTTCCCGATACTCAATCGCTTTTTCAAAATTCATCTCATCCGAAGCCTGTTGCATCTTACTTTCGAGCTCCGTGATGATCTCCTTATAATTTCCATTCAGAAAATCCATCACTTTTCGGATGTTTTTTGCATATTCCTCTTTGGTGACATACCCCTGGCATGGTGCCTGGCACTGATGGATATGATAGTTCAGACACGGACGCTCTTTTCCGATATCCCGTGGCAGCTTACGGTTGCAGGTGCGCACCTGATAGAGCTTGTGGAGCAGATCTATGGTGTCCTTGACTGCCCCGGCACTGGTGTAAGGTCCGAAATACCGTGACTTATCTTTTTTCATCTGACGACAAAAGAGGACCCTGGGATATTCTTCTCCCAGCGTCACTCTGATATACGGATAAGTCTTATCATCCCGGAGCATCGTATTGTACTTTGGACGATGCTCCTTTATTAAATTACACTCTAAGATCAGCGCTTCTAATTCCGAGTCCGTAACAATATATTCAAACCGTGCGATCTGCTGTACCATATGATCTTTTTTGATCCCTTCATTATGGCTTGGTCTGAAATACTGTCTGACACGATTTCGCAGTTTGATCGCTTTTCCAACATAGATGATGGCATCGTTTGCATCATGCATGATATAGACTCCCGGCTTTTCCGGCAGTTTTTTTAATTCTTCCTCAAAATCAAACATCGGTCTCCTGTTCAAAATCCTCTTCCCTGGAATTCTCTTTATTTGGATCTTCTTCCTCTGACTCTTCTTTTTCCGAAGTTGCCTTATTCAGATCTACTGTGTGAGTTACTTCTTCTCCAACCCGAAAATCTACGGAAGAACCCTGTTTTGCCACATTCTCTTCCTCCGGCTCCGGGATTCCTTTCAATTCGCGGTAAATCTTCATAAATTCTTTTCCGGTAATATTCTCTTTCTCATAAAGATGTGCTGCGATCTTATCGAGTACCTCCCGATTTTCTGAAAGAAGCTGTTTTGCTTTCTCATAGCTTTCCTTCAACATCTTCATGACTTCTTTATCAATCTCGGCTGCGGTCTCTTCACCACAGTTCAGTCTTGCTTCTCCGTCTAGATACTGGCTCTCTACCGTTGCAAGTCCCATCAGTCCGAACCGCTCTGACATTCCGTACTGTGCTACCATGGCACGGGCAATTCTTGTTGCCTGTTCAATATCATTTGACGCTCCGGTTGTTACAGAATGAAATACGATCTCTTCTGCTGCACGTCCTGCCATAAAGGTTACTAAATCTTCTTCTAATTCCTCTTTAGATTTTAAGAATTTTTCTTCCTCTGGCACCTGCATAACATAACCGAGTGCTCCGTGGGTACGCGGTACAATTGTAATCTTCTGTACCGGCTCTGTATTTTTCTGCAATGCAGTCACTAACGCATGACCAACCTCGTGATATGCTACGATCTTCTTTTCCTTCGGTCCCATAATGCGGTCTTTTTTCTCTTTTCCTGCAATGACCACTTCTACCGATTCAAACAAATCCGCCTGGCTGACATATTTTCTGCCATGCTTTACGGCATTAATCGCTGCTTCATTGATCATATTTGCCAGATCGGAACCGACCGCTCCTGAGGTTGCCAATGCGATCGCATTCAAATCTACGGTCTCATCCATCAGGACATCTTTGGCATGCACCTGAAGGATTGCCTCTCTTCCTTTTAAATCCGGTTTATCTACAATGATCCGTCTGTCAAAACGTCCCGGACGAAGTAATGCCTTGTCCAATACTTCCGGACGGTTGGTTGCTGCTAAGATCAGCAGTCCCTTGGATGCATCAAAACCATCCATCTCTGAAAGTAACTGGTTCAGCGTCTGCTCTCTCTCATCGTTTCCGCCATAACGGGCATCTCTGCTCTTTCCGATGGCATCGATCTCATCAATAAAAATAATACATGGTGCCTGCTTCTGTGCCTCTTTGAAAAGATCACGCACTCTGGATGCACCGACACCGACAAACATCTCTACGAAACTGGAACCTGCCAATGAGAAAAACGGTACATTTGCCTCGCCCGCAACGGCTTTTGCAAGTAACGTCTTACCGGTACCCGGAGGGCCTACTAACAACGCTCCTTTTGGCAGCTTCGCACCGATCTCTGTATAACGTTTCGGATTGTGCAGGAAATCTACGACTTCCTGTAAAGACTCTTTGGCTTCGTCTTCTCCTGCAACATCTTTAAAGGTAACTCCGGTCTGTTTTTCCACATAGACCTTAGCATTGCTCTTGCCAACGCCCATCACTCCGCCACCGCCCATCCGGCGCATTAAGAATCCAAGCAGTACCCATACCAATACTAACGGGATCACAAAACTTAAAATGTTATAGATCCATACGGAAGTATTATCCGGGATCGTTCCTTTGATATTGACATCGTGTTTTTCCAAAGTCTTTAACAGATCCGGATTTTCCACGATTCCCGTGTAATAGGTCTTTTTGATCGTAGTAAGACCGTTATTTACCTTTGTGTCTTTTTTCTCCTCTTTCGGAGTGATCTTGATCTCTGACGAACCGATCTCGACACTCTCTACCTTGTCCTCTTCCACCATTTTCAAAAACTGGGAATAGGTAATCTCCTCACTCGACATCTGATCCATCTTGCTGTTCACATAGCTCATAATAAACAGCATTACCAGTGAAACAAGTAAAAACGCTAAAAACATCTGCCCGTTTTTGTTGTTCCGATTATTATTGTTATTATTATTGGCGTTATTGTTATTATTGCTAGCATTATTATTGCCATTATTGTTGTCACGCGGACGGACAATGCGTGGACGTTGTTGCTGTTGTTGCTGATGAGCCTGTTGTTGTGGCTGTGGTGCTTGTTGTTCGGTAGCAGTTTGTGCCGGTTCAGTTTTGGTGGCTTCGAATTTTCCAAAAAGTTCGGTGGGAAGTTCTATCTTTTCTGAAGGCAGATCTTCGATAGGAATAAAATCATCGTCGTCGGCACCGGATAAGATATTGCTTTCTTCGTCTATAACGGGTTCGGCTTTCTTTTGCGGTTGCGGTTTCACTACTACTTTCTTCTCTTCAGCAGGTTTGTTGGCTTTTGTTTTCTTTTCGGGAGCTTGTGCCGGGACTGCTTTTTCTATTACTTCAGGAGCTTTCTCAGTAACTACTTTATCTTCCGTTACTTTAGGAGTTGCCGGAGTTGCAGTTTTCACGCTTTCAACTTCTTTTTGCTCTGCTGCATCGGCATTTTTACGCGGACGGCCTACTTTACGTTTAGGAGCTGCGGTATTTTCTGCTTTAACTTCAACAGCAGGAGTCTCTTTTTCTTTATTTGCACTTTCCTCTTTTTTAGAAGGCTGTTGTGGCTTGGCAGGAGCAGCTTCTTTGGCTTTCTCAGCTTCTCCTTCCTTGGTTGCGGAAACTACTTTGTTATCTTTCTTGGCAGGCGCTACGCGTGAACGCTTTTTCTTTTGTTCTTCTTTGCGTTCTTCTTTAAGCTTGTCTGCGGCAACTTTCTTTGTGGCTCCGGCGATTGCTTGTTCATCGAGTATTTTGTAAACAAGGTCTTCCTTTTTTAATGAGTCTGTTTTTTTTATGCCTAACTCTTTGGCAATAACTTGAAGTTCCGACAGATCTTTGTCGTTTAATTGGATAATGTTATACATATAGTATGGTAAGTTATTAATATTTCTTTTTTGCTGAATTATGGACAGCATTACTATGACTCTCCGGTCACAGATATGCGAGCATACGTTTTGTTTTTATTATGAATTAGGGATGTATATGTTGAATCGTAGAATGTTTCAACGGGGCAAAGATAATAAATTTTTTTGGTTTCATAAACAATCAAACCTTTTTTTCAACGTAAAAGTGTATCTTTGCTACATAAAAGAAAATAGTATGACAGTAATAATACTTCGGTAAATTTTTACCGAAAAATTAAAAGTTAAACAATAGAACCGGCA
>OOCM01002498.1_pt1 | contig 11985 bp, 15 predicted proteins | sample 1671111 | NCBI WGS metagenome assembly OOCM01 (sample SAMN06348123, study PRJEB24527) | human gut metagenome | biome: human gut; feature: ankylosing spondylitis patient; material: feces | host: Homo sapiens | place: China | collected 2015-10 | reverse complement strand
CTGGCCTATTCCAGCCACAGCCGGGTTAAAATTTTAAAGCATGCCTTCGGGGGCTTAAGGAACCATATTTCTTACGAGGTGGATACATCCTGGTGTGAAAATGGGGATTTGATTAAGGGAACCTTTACTTTGGTAACTAACAGCGGAGAGCTGGAGGTTCCTTTTCTTTTTCATGTGGAAATGCAGGGGCGGAAGTACCGAGGGTCGGGCGGCTCGTCCGCCCCTCCATTTCCCGCGGGGGTTCCCTTCCAAGCCCAATATATAACATTTTGTTTTATATTTCAATATAACAATCTGTTTTCTCTATACTTTTCTGTGAAACTTCCACAAAGGAGCACGGGAAAATGTATAGACGCATCCGCGATTTACGCGAGGACAGCGACCTGTATCAGAAGGATTTGGCGGAGTATTTACAGTGTTCGCAGGTCTGCTATTCGCACTATGAAATGGGCAAACGGGATATTCCAACGGACGTTTTGATCAGGCTGGCGGATTTCTACCATACCAGCACTGACTATCTTCTGGGCCGCACGGACGAAAAACAGGCGTATCCCGCCTCCAAGAGTAAACAAGAGGGATAGCCCATGCCCGGACAACCGTTTGACCGCATTGCCGTTCTGTATCAATATCTGTTTCAGAACACCTGTAAGGGGAAAACCGCCTCCGTAGCGGACATTCTGACCAACTACCGCAACCACGGCTATGAACTCGAAATCAAGTCCTTCTACCGCGACAAGGACGTTCTGAATGCCTTGGACGGCATTGAAATTGCCTACGACCACCGCACGCGCGGCTACTGGATGAAAACAGACGGATTTGAGCCGTATGAGCTGCGGCTGATTGTTGACAGCATCCAGTCCTCCAAATTCATCACACAGAACGTCGCCAACCGAATCACAGCAAAGGTCTTGAGCCTGACAGACCGCAATACCAGCGCCGGTCTGAACCGCCGGTCGTTCGTCGCAGGCCGTATCCGCAGTATGAATGACAGCGTGGTAAAGGATGCAGACAACCTCCACATTGCCATTCAGACTAACCGTAAGGTGCGCTTCAAATATTTCCACTATGACCGCGAAAAGAAAAAGTGGTATTCACACAACAATGAAGCCTATGTTGTCAGTCCTTTTGGGCTTTTGTGGAACGACGGAAATTACTATCTCTATGCCTACGATGGAGAGAAGTTCCGTCATTTCCGCGTTGACCGTATGGAGCACATCACTGTCTATCCAGAGCCAAGAGAGGGCGCAGAAGCATTCAAGCGCATCGACCTGAACGCCCACCAAGCCCAAGTCTTCCATATGTTCACCGGAACGGAAACGACAGTAAAGCTCCGCTGTGCCAACCACTTGGCCGACGTGATTTTAGAGCAGTTCGGCAAGGACACGATGCTGATTCCAGATGGAGAAGATGATTTCACGGTTTCTGTTCCAGTCCAAATCAGCAAGCCGTTTTATGCGTGGGCGGCAGGCTTTGGAGCAGATATGAAAATCCTGTTCCCGCAGGCCATAGTCAATGAAATGCGGACATTCATTCAGGAATTATCCGAGATGTATAAAGATGATGGGAAGATGTAAAAACATCTTCCCATTTGTTCATTGCTGCTTCTGGATGATAAAAGATGATAGAAGATGATGGGTTATCTTCTGGCAGACAGCTTTGCAATCCGCTCCGCATTTGCGTTCATCTGTGCCAGCGGAGAAAACCTGTCAAAGCTCTTGGCAATATCCGCATCATAGATGTTGCAATAATGCTTTGTCATTTTCAGCGTCGCGTGTCCCAACAGCTTTTGGAGCGTGAACGCATTTCCTCCGCAGTCCACCAAGTATTTCCGGGCAAAGGTATGACGGAACAGATGAATCGACGTTTTTTCGACCCCTCTGCTGTGATTGTAGTGCGTAATCGCAAGACGCAGAGCATTTTCCGTCAGCATTCTTCCGTATTCATCACAGAATAAATAGTCCGTCTGCTTGCCTCCGCGAATTTTCATATACGCCCGCAGAATATTTACCATCTGACTGCATAGAGGAACGGCCTGAACCTTATGCGTCTTGGTGTGCCGGAATATAATCTGACTGTCCGCAAGAAAAACATCTTCAATCAGAATGTTCCGGACAGTTGCGGCGCGGCAGCCACAGTTCAGCAGGAAATTGACAATGACCCAGTTGCGATATTCGCAGAAATTACAGCTTGCCGCAGGCTTTTTCAGCAGCCGCAGCAGTTCTTCGTCCGTATAGGTTTCCTTGACTGTTTCGACCTGTTTATAGTTTGGAACATTCAGTGCCGTATAGCCCTGCCCGGCACACCAATTCAGGAAGGTGCGGAACACCCGCAGATAACTGCTGATGGAGTTGTGCGCCAGCCCGCTCTGCCGCATTGAGACAACCATTCTGTCAAGGTCTGTTTGCTTTAGCACATCGAACGTCAGGCTTGTATCCAGATGCTTTCCAATCGACCGGAAATGTGCGTGGTAGGTTTCGACTGTTTTGTCCGAAACGCCCTTTGCAGTTTGGGCGACCACGAAATTTTCAAACGCTTCTTTTATGGACAGATTTGCTCCTGCCTGTTTCATCATAATTTTCATAAAAAGTCAGACCGCCTGCTTTCTTCAAAAATCGCAAAGAACGCAAGCGGTCTGACTTTTTTCAGGGAAAAAGGAAAATCCCTTGAAAACACAGCGTTTTCAAGGGATTGTGTGATCGCTACACTAAAGATGAACCCCCGACTTGTCGGAGCGGGTTCAATCAACTACAAAAATCAGAAACGATTCTGCAAGAATTTTCTTCACTGTACTCTCCAAGCAACATTATAGCTTTTCTGATGCATTATTGCAAGTATTGAATTGCCAAAGCAAGCAATGACAGACAGCGATTAAAGAAGTAATCATAGAAACGCAAATCCATGATTTCAATCTTATCAGTCTCATGATGCCTGATTCTATACTCGTTTCCGATTTTTGTTAGTACTTTAAATTCAGCAGTAAATAACTCAATATATGCAGGTCGTCCTGCCGCCATATTGGAAATCACTTTATCAGCGGACTCGTTCTTTTTCATTGCAGGATAATAGGATTTAAGTCGCTCGAATGCATCCCACATCTTTTCAACGGCGATCTGACGGTTGCCTGGACGCGGCTCCTTATAGTAGGCTATTGCTTCCTGCAAGAGTTCCCGTGTTCCAAGCTCTTTGACTCCCACAATCGTTTTTTCTATTTCAGACGTGAGTGGACTATTTTCAACAATACGCTCGATCTGCCAATCATCGTTTAGGCAATAAAGCAGCCCTGTTTTCTGAAAAATCTCATTGATTTCATCCTTAAATAACATCGCAGTCGCATTGCTGCTGTGAAGTATCAAATGATTATGTCCAAAATATTCATGATAGGTTCCTGTCGTCACATCATGTATATTGTTGGCAAAGAGCTCAATGAGATCCAGCAATGCAAACTGATCGTATTTATCAGTTGTTTCTTCATCTGCGAAGTAATCCGTATGTGTCGCAGGCGCAGCAATCTTCCCGTATACATCTCGATACAGTGTAGGAATATCAAATTTTAGGGATCTGTTAAACTTCTCCTCATCAAGGCCGCAGCAGCCCCGACCGTCGGGACACTGCTCCGGGAACTTCCATGCGAGATTATTGTAATATTTCTCACAGCAATCCAGCAGCAGTGCATACTTGTCAGTTGAAATGTCGTATGTTCTTTCTATTGGCTTACGCATCCCATTTCGTTCCGTGTAATACACCATTTATCCACCTTTCGCCTTGACTTTGACCCTTGTAAAAAATCATACGCCATAGAATCAATTAATCAGTCGATTCCTATTCGTACCATTTCAATACCAGCATCAATCATAGCAGCCCTCCGGCACTCCGATTCGTTTATTGCAAATCTCACGGAACAGCAGCCCACAGGTCAACGCATCGCTTTCTGCGTTATGCAGTGCTGGCGTAAATTTGAAGGTGTTCCGGCATACATTTTCGAGTGTGTAGCTTTCCAACTGCCAGATCCGCTTGGACAACTCCAGCGTGTCATAAAGCGGTCGCTTTTTTACAATGTTCTCGCTACCGTTGGCAGTCAAGAACTTATACTCGAACTGGAGGTTATGCGCAACGATCGGTGCTCTCTCGCCGATGAATGCATCCACGGATTGCATGATCTGCTCGATATAAGGCGCATCAGCAACCATGTCTTCCGTGATATGGTTAATTGCTGCCGCTTCAGGCTTTAACCCTCTCCGTGGTTTCACATAGCTGGACAGGATTTCGACCGGTTGAAGCTGATGGAACCTGATAATTGCAATTTGGATGATTTCGCCCCACCCCACATTCAGCCCAGTCGTTTCCAGATCGATCACATAGACGTCATCGAACTTTGCGAGCGGCGTCCGGCTCGTAACATTACTTGTCTTTGCCGGTTCAATACCTGTCCTTCTTTTCAACTGTTCTGCGTTCTTATTGACAATCAAGTCAAACGGTCGGAGCGCTGGGATTAAATCCTCAAACCATTTCTGTGCTTCCCAGAAGTTCTGGAGCCCCTTCTGCTTTCCCTGAATCTTTTTTACAATTGCATTCGTAAGACCATCCGGAACATTCGCTTCGCTGCTGTCTATTTGGATCATTCTATATGCGCCAGTTTGCGGGAGATAGAAGTGGTGCAGCGCCAAGTTGTATTTTGCATATGTGTGAAGCAGCAAAACAAATTCTTTGTTCCCAAGAGCGGTCATCCAGTTTTCAAGAAATGCTGTACATTGCTGCATTTTCGTTTCGATCTGTGCCAGTGTTCCAAAGCAATCGGCATTTACGATTTGGCTGTATTGGCCTATAAGCCGTTGGTAAATTTCTGAGGTTTCCGGGCTAGATGGCGCCCCCTGTTTTTCGCTCTGTTCTACTTCTGAGCGCCTTACTAACGGGTCACTTTTCTCGTTTACTTGTACCTTCTTGGATTCAACACTCTGTGTAGAAACTGGGTGCAATGCACATTGCAGATTTTCTATTTCCCCATGCCTCTGCTCCGGAAAAACCTTCGTCTCCGAGTCTTCCCGCTTGAGATTACCCGCCGCATAAAGAATCATCATGACGATCCCAGCCACGCCTGCAAGTATGGAAAGTGGTAAACTGTACTCAGAAAGTCCGATGCCAAGGAACAGCAATAAGAAACCAATGACGAGATTTTTCTTCGACCGCATCGTACAAACCCTCTTTTTCTTTTCGCCACGCAACGCAGTGGTGACTCGAATTGTGCTTGATCGGCTCCGTCCTCGCTTGTGTTTGTAATATTATAGCATATTTCGTCAGGCTCGTCGATAGGCTTTTCCGCAAATGCGTCGTTCAAAATGATCTCCAAAAGTTTCTTTTTCGATAGTCTTTCAGCTGCAGCCCTTTGCAGACAGGATATCCGCTGTACGCTTGTCAGTTCCGCTTCCATGATGACCACATTCAGCGTCCAGCCGATTTTCATCGCCAGACGGAGGAGCGTTTGGTCATTTTCATAAGTCCGGTAAAAATCTCGCATCCGGCGCACATTGCGTGGGGAAAAGCCTGTGCGGTCAGGGAAATTCGCCTGTAAAAACTCTGCGGCGGCAACCGCAGCGCCTTTCTCCGGGCGCTGGCTGACAGCCTTACCGATAGCATGGATTTCGCCCATCTGAGGAAGATCCTGCGCGAGAATTGCGGTCAATTCTAGGTACATTGCGCCGTAATCCACAGGTTTTCTGATGTTCATATCTTCTCCTTTCCGCGCTGACGCGCATTGGATATTCTGTTGTTTCAGCGAATAAATACTGTTTTGTGTGCTTCAACTCGGCTTTTTCACAAGATTTGAACGGCGATCACGAAGTGAGCTTCGTAGAAGCGTGCTTCATTTCGACATAAAATCTCCATAGTCGATCTATTATAAACTATGGAGGTCTTCAGAATGAAACCATACCCGGCGCTGCTCGCAGAGCTTCTTTCCGAAGAATTGTCTTCCCTGCGGCAGCAGATGGCGCTGACGCAGGAGGCGATGGCAGAGCGGCTTCGTATTTCCAGCCGCGCATACAGTGACTTGGAGCGCGGAAGATATGCCGCCTCCGCCCCGACCTTGCTGTTTCTCTTTTCTATGCTGGAGGCGGATGCACAGAGCGCGCTGGTTCAGCGGTTTATGAACCGTGTGCAAGCGCTGGAGGGGACGGATGCAGCATGAACGCCGTAACAGACATTGTCGAAGTATATGATCTGTTGTACCGACTCGGTTTCTCTGCAACCAACACTGCATTTTTCCATCTTTCCTACTCGGTCTATCTCGCCTCACTCAATCCGCATTGGCTGGTAAAGCCATCGCAGCGGCTATATCCCGAAGTGGCAGACCAATACAACACCAATCCGCTTCAGGTCGTCCGAAACATTGACGGGTTTGCCTGTGATTCATGGCGTAAAAACGCCGTTCTCCTGCGCAGCTTTACTTGCCGTCCGCTGACGACCGCCCCATCCTCTGCGCAGTTTTTACGGATTCTGACACACTATATCCGGAGGAAAACGGTATAGCGCATACTTTTGCGGAATATACAGCACATCTAACTACTTCTGCCGTAAGAGCTTTTGGTCATTTTTATAGGCCTTATAAAAATCGCGCATCCGGCGCACGTTGCGTGGGGAAAAGCCTGTGCGGTCAGGGAAATTCGCCTGCAAAAATTCTGCGGCAGCGACGGCTGCGCCCTTCTCCGGACGCTGGCTGATAGTTTTGCCGATGGCGTAGATTTCGTCCATCTGCGGAAGATTCTGCGCGAGAATTGCGCTCAATTCCCGGTACATCGCACCGTAATCCACAGGTTTTCTGACGTTCATGACTTCTCCTTTCCGCGCTGCCGCGCATCGTATATTTCGTCGTTTTGCGAATAGCCTGCTACAACATTTTGTGGTATGATCATCCCGTTCGTTTGATTCTTGCGAAGGGAGAGCAGTCATGCAGTACACCGATAATGAAGCCGCCCTGATTGGCGGCCTGATCTCAACTTATTTCTTTCAGCCTGCCGTGTCCGCGTCTTTGAAGGACGCCTACAGCCGTGTTTTGGAGCATCTGCATCAGAATGCCCTCACTTCCTCTGATCTTCAGCAGATCCGAAAGGCTGTGAATTTTTTGATGCCCATGTGCCAGGCCAACCGGCAGACGCAGCGGGAGCTTATGGGTGTCAATGCGAGAACAACAGCACTTTTGAATACATCGCGCCGATAATCTCACCTATTTTACAGTGCAACAAAAAACATGGTTCTATGACCGTGCTTTTGTTGCACTGTTTTATAATATCTGCACCATCTGTTTCACGAGCAGGTAGTGCAAACTTTGCAATTCGTGGAAAAATCTAAAAATATTGAAATTTTACGAAAAAATATATATAATTTAACTAAGCGTGGTGAAACGCTTTAGATAAAGATGCAGAGAGAAAAGCGGAAGAAGTCCGAAATTACTGAGGCATTTGTAATTTAAGACGGGCATTAACTATGCAGAAGAAATTGGAGTAGAAAAATGAAATACTATAACTTTGAGGCTTGGTTTGATAGATATCCTTGTAGCTGCAATAATATGAGAAAGGCACTCCATCGAATTGGGGAAATAAATCCATTCGAGATTAAAAGGCTATCTTTATCCAATGGCCGAAAATGCCCAAAGAATTTGAGCGAACGTAAGTATGTAAAGCGGGGGGTGCTTAATATTCGCCGCGCGTTGAATGGAAACTTGGGAAAAAGCGGGAAGTTTTCGAATAGAATGATTACCTGCCTTCTCAGCGTAAAGCAAAGAGGGAAGGATGGTGATTTTTATCTTAAAACGACCATACCAAAAAAAGAATTTGCAAAAATTGCTGCAACAATTTTCTGTGTTCTTTGGAATCAAGATTCAATGTATTGCGAACGACTGCTTTTGGATGAGCAGAAAGATATATACTCGCAGAAAATTTTGAATAATTGCAGAGCCCTTTGTGCAATCGTTCCTATTCAAACGAATATAATTGTAAGGAGCGCACCAGCAGTACAAGAAGCAAGAGATTTGAGAGAGAACATCGCGAGAATCACACGATTATGAAGGGAGTGTAATGATGAATATCTTTCCAGGAAGGTGGCTTGATTTTACAAGTCAAAAAGAATTGAAACGGTTGCGTAAGGATATCAGTAATACACTTTCGCTGAAAATACAGATAGCCTTATCGGTTGGTGTGGCAATTATTTCGTTCCTTTTAGCAGAATATATTACGAGCTGTAACATGTGGATTCAAATAGCATTTTGCGTTGGTCTACTTGTCGTTGTTGTATTGATTTTCTTATTTCCGTTAATAATTGACCATTTCAGATTGCGGATGCGGTGTAATGTATTAATTGAAGGAAAAGATGCAGTTAGTATTTTTGACGACGAAATCGTCTATAACGTCCTTGTGGCCTGTGAGTACTACAACGCTATCATATCTGTCCCCAATACTGAATTGAGAGAAGAACTCATTAGTTTTTACAAAATTGAAATAGCATATTATGTTACAAAGGCAATTAATCAATTGCACACAATGCAGACGAACAGCGGAGCAATTTTTGGTGATAGCGATGGAAAGATTGCATATAATCGCGCGCGGAATATAGTTGAAATGATTGATGTATTAACACGAAATGGGGATATAGAGCTAAAGGATATGGACAAAACAGATTTAGATAATATAAAGCTATTTTTTAACGTACCGGACAAAAGCAAAAATGATGTGGCAACTTAGTAGGGCGTAACCATTAAAACTTCGTTTTAGCACAGGATCAAAGTCTTCCAGTGTGCGATTCTCTGCTTGTTTGCACGTGGAGCTTTATATGGCACAAACTACCAGCCGCGAGAGTAGAAATTAAAAATCCCATAAGCGATGAATACGCGCATACTCACTTAGGCATCGAAGTTCTCATGATTTCTGCCCACAAACAGAACCGTAAATTGCAGGGCTTCCAGCCGGTCGAGCTGCGAATCGTCGCTTTTGTCGCCGTTCCACACAAGCCCTGCGTCGCCGCAGACGATCATGTAGTCGTCTTTGGTCATCTCCGCTTGCTCCGGGAAATACTGTGGCTGGAATCGGAGAGCATCGCCGTGAAGATCGCCGGTTGCGTAAATCATCGTTTCATCTCCTAAAAGTGCATCTGCATCGGGTCTGTGTTTTCTGTCATTTTAAGCTCCGCTTCGGTTGCTGTCCGCAGCCCTTGACCGTAACGGGTCTGTACTGTTATCAAGCGCCCATCCGCAACAAGCTGCCCGATTCGTTCTCCAATGTAGCCTTCTGCAATGTACGGCCCGGATTGTTCCCAATCCGTTAGGCGGCGGATGGCAAACTGCCGTCCAACGCGCGCGGCAATTGGCCCTGTGTGGAACAGGTTTCTCCGTTTTGTCCGGCAGGCTTCCAGAATAGCATTGTCGATCTGTTCGGTTTGTTGTTCCAGTCTCTGGCGGTATTCTTCGTCCGTCAGGTCAAAGCATTCCATGCGCAGGTCTGTACCAAGAACGTGGAACGCAGCCGCGCTGGACAAAAACTGCTGCAACGCTGGAATATGATCCTCCTGCATCACGCCGCTGAACAGATCCGGATGCAGATAGAGCGCGTCTTTTCCGTTCCGCACTGTATCGCAATGACCGCTGTCCAGAGGTTCTTCCTCGACCTGCCAGCCTGCGTCTCGGAACAGCTTCCGCGTTTCTGTGTGGAATGCAAGCCGTGAAGCATCGTCCGGCCAGCCCTGCGTATACGCGCTGCGGATCGAAATTCCGATCTCGCGGTATGTCATGGTTACTTTCCCTCCAATCGCTGTTTGATCTCTGCGCCGCCCTTGATCCGCACCAGAATCTCGTCGGCAGAGAGGACTGTCACGCGCTCTACGATCTGCCGGATGGCGTTTTCACTCCATTCTGTGATCGTGGATGCGGTGCTCTCTATGGCTTGTTCTGCCTGCTTCATGCGGGTGCAGATGCGATCTGTGTCGACGCTGCTTTGCAGGATTTCTTCCTTCTGCTTTTTGAGCGCAGTCTGCTCGGCCAGGATTTCTGCGAATTGTGCGTTGCAGGCTTCTTTATCGTCGGCATCAATGGCTTCCGCCAGAAGCTGTTGGAACTGCTCGTCGAGCTGCGCCAGCCGCCGCTCAATGTCGGCAAGGCTCATCGTCTGCCCCTGCACCGGCAGAAGCTCTAAGGAAACTGCATTTTTAATAAGGTCGAGCAAGGCCGGTTTATTGCTCATGGCGGAATTGATCGCTGCCAGAATCGCCGCCTGCAGCTGTTCTTCCTTGATCGTCGGAGAATCGTGGCAATATTTTGTGCCGTAGTTCAGGCGGCTGGTGCAGCGCCAGACGGGATATTTTCGTCCACGGGACGTCCATGTACACCTCCGGTAGAGTGTCCCGCATTCACCGCAGACAAGCCTGTCCGACAGCGCGTATTTGCTGGTATAACAAGAACGTCCTGTCACAGCCGATTTGGAGGGGCTGCGCAGGGCGCTCCGACGCGCCATTTCTGCTTTCACTGCATTGTACTGCTCCCGGCTGACGATGGCTTCATGGTGGTCAGGCATATAGTATTGCGCCATCTGTCCAACGTTTTTGATAACCTTCTTGCTGATGACGTCTGTCCGGAATGTTTTCTGAAGCAGCACGTCGCCGCAATATTTTTCATTTGTCAGGATACCCTTGATGGATGTCGCTGTCCATTTGGATTCTCCGAGAACCGTTTTGATCTGATTTTCTTCCAGCCAGTCTTGCAGATTTCGCAGGCTGGCGCCGCTCTCATATCGTTTGTAGAGTTCACGCACGATTTCTGCTTGTTCTGGGATGACGCGGAATTTGCCCTCTGTGTTTTTTTCATATCCGTAAAGTCGGTAACAGGGAACCTTGAGCGTTCCAACTTTTGCGTGCATCTGTCGACCGCGGCGGATGTTGCCGGAAATAGATTCACTTTCGGACTGCGCCATCGCGCCGTACATCGTTATCATAAATTCACTGTCGGGCGGCAGAGAGTTGATGTTTTCTTTCTCAAAGAGGACGCCAATGCCAAACTGTCGGAGAATGCGCGTATAGTTGATGCAGTCGAGCGTATTTCTTGCAAACCGCTGGATGGATTTCGTGAGGATGAGGTCGATCTTTTTCTGTTTGCACTGACGGATCATGCGCAGAAATTCCGTGCGCTTTTTCGTAGACGTGCCGGTGATGCCCTCATCCGCAAAAATCCCAGCCATCGTCCATTCTTTGTTGGACATGATCTTGTCGGTGTAGTATTCGCACTGCGCTTCATAGCTGCTGGCCTGTTCTTCTTCCTTGGTCGAGACGCGACAATATGCCGCGACGCGAAGCTGCTTTGTGACCGTCGCGGTCTGCTGAAACTCTGGTTTGGGTGGAATGATGATCACGCGCGGCTTTTCATCTGTCATGTAAGATCTTCCTTTCCAATGATCTGCCCATTCTTGAGCTGTAAGCGCACCGCCTGGCGCGTCACCAGCACGGCAGAGACGGCGCTTTGCAGCAGCTCTGCGTTGCATTCTGCCGTACACTCGAAGGCTGTGAACAGCCGCCGCAGGCGCTCGGTTTCGTATTCCTCGTTGCCAATGGCATCATATTGTTCCTGTGCCAGCTTGCAGATCAGGCTTCTGGCAGCATCTTCGTCGAGCGGTTGCGTGTTCAGAACGTCATCCAGCTCGGCTTGTGCGCTGCTGTGTATCGGTGGAAGCTGTTTCTCTGGCTGCGTGATACGCTCCGGCTGTTCCGCCAACCTGCCAAGCAGGTGCGTGACCTGCTGTTCGATCTCCGGTGTAGGCGGTTTGGAGCAGACACGTTTGATACTAATAACTTTTTAAAAAGATTGATAATTTATCGCCGTTGTTGTATCATGAAGATGGTGATGAGAAATGAAAAGATACATTTTCACGCTTGAGGAAACGCAGGAAATCAAGGCTGCGAGAAAAAAGAATCGAGACAAGAATGTTGAAAAAAGACTGGCAGCACTTGAGATGCGAG
>OOCM01002495.1_pt1 | contig 12006 bp, 10 predicted proteins | sample 1671111 | NCBI WGS metagenome assembly OOCM01 (sample SAMN06348123, study PRJEB24527) | human gut metagenome | biome: human gut; feature: ankylosing spondylitis patient; material: feces | host: Homo sapiens | place: China | collected 2015-10 | reverse complement strand
TATCTTTTGGTGTTAAAAATGCTCAGAGAACATCCTCTCAGCTAGTCAAGAGCCATTTTTTTTGTCAAAACAATTATTGATAAAATTTACTGATTGATATATAGAGAACTTTGATACTTGTCCCCAACTTTGTGAGATAATTATCTTATACAGAGCACTCAAAACGGTATCTCGGGAGCGGCCATGATCGATTCCTTCAACGGCAATTTTCTGCAATGGCTTCGCGGCTTTTACGCCGTGGCAGAGTGCGGCAACATGTCTCAGGCGGCGGAAAGTCTCGGTCTCAGACAGCCTGCCGTCAGCTATCTGGTGCAGTGTCTGGAAACGGAGCTCGGCGTGCAGCTCTTTCACCGGCGCAACAAAAGCATGGAGCTGACGGCCGAAGGCAGACTGCTCCATGAAAAAGCCATCACCATGTTCGATCTGGTCAAGGAAATCCGCTGTGAAGTGGGGTGTGGTTCCCAGACGGACTACAAGGGTGAAATATCCCTCTCCACCACGCACAGCGTGGCGGCGAACATCATTGCCGCCCCTCTGGCCCGTTTCCATCAGCAACATCCGAAAACGCGATTCACGCTTCAATCCGGCGGAGAATCCAGCTTCACGCTGGACATGGTCAACAGCTCCTCCATAGACTTCGGCATCATTGCAGGAACGGAATTCCCCTCCACCATTGAGGCGCATCCCCTCTTTCTTTCCCGTCTGGTGCTGGTCAGTCCGCCGGATAAAACCTTTGCCCGCGACGAACAGGGCTTTCTGCGGGATTCCCACGAGCTGAACGGCGTTCCGTTTGTCGCCTTCTCCTCGGCCAGCACCCTGAGCAGAGTGGTCACGGACGAACTGCTCAAAAGCGGTGCCACGCCTGCCGTCGCCGCCACGGCCAACAACTCCGCCGTTATTCTGGCCTATGTGCAGGCCGGCATGGGCGTCACCATTCTTGAAGACTTCACCGTGCGTCACTGCGCCGATTCTCTGGACATCTATCCTCTGCCCGGCCCCGGAGGGCTCAGGCAGTATTCCCTCATTACCAGAAGACGGCGTCACCTGCCGCCTCAGAGCGCCGCATGCATAGACCTTCTCTTTCAGGAATTCTCCAATAACACCACATTCATATAGAACTCAATTACAATAATACACTTTAACACTATATAATGTAACATTATTATATAATACATTTCCGTATAATAACGTGTAAAAAACTGAACTTTATAACGAATATAATATTGTTATCGTCATAAAAAAGAAACTATACCTTACCCATGCCTTTCATACAAGGCATTGAACCTTGATCCCTCATTTCTTTGCACTGCATGGAAGGTTGTCCATGCAAAGGGAATTCAAGAAAAACAGTGGGAAGGTATAGTATGAAGAAACTTCTTACCCTCATGCTGGCGGCGGGCATGACCCTGACCGCAACAAGCGGCGCTTCCGCTGTCGACGTCAAGATCAGCGGCATGTATGACTTTTCCTTCAGCGGTTCGAGCGGCATCAACGGCGACAACTCCTTCATGGATTCCTCCGATTACCGCCACAATACCGGCCGGGAAATGAACTCGCATCACTTTGACGTCTATCAGCGTCTGCGTCTCGGCATGGACTTCACCATGTCCGAGCAGCTCTCCGCCTTCTATCAGGCCCAGGTAGGCATCTTCACCTGGGGCGGCCCCTACAAGGGTGCCGGAAAGATGGAAAACGACGGCGGCGCCCTCGGCACCCGTGCCACCAACATCTCCACGCGTCTCGCGTACCTCGACTGGATGATTCCCCAGACCGACGTCCATATCCGCATGGGTCAGCAGGAAGTGCTGCTGCCCAACTATGTGGCCGGCAGCCCCGTGCTCGATGATCCCGCCACCGGTGTCTTCATCTCCGCGCCCCTGACCGACACCTTCTCCGCCAACGCCTTCTGGATGCGCGCCGTATCCGATCCGCTGAAGAACGCCTACGGCGAATACGACTACGACGACGCCGACGTGGATCTCTTCGGCCTCATCGGCGACCTCAAGTACGACTACTTCCGCCTCACTCCCTGGGGCATGGTGGGCCGCGGCGGCCGTGACTTCGACAATGTCGGCAACGCCGGTTCCACCGCCTCCGGTCTTCTGCCCTTCAACGGCATGAACAAACTGAGCTGGGACAACGGCACGCTGGTCGCCACGCCCGACGGTTCCGATTCCACCGTGTGGTTTGCCGGCATCGGCGGCGAAATGACGCTCTTCGATCCTCTGCGCCTCGCTCTGGACTTCTATTACAGCGGCACGAAGAACGACAACGCCTCCACGGAACGCGAAGGCTGGTATGTGGCCGCCCTGGCCGAATACAGACTGCCCTGGTTCGTGCCTGCGGTGAAAGGCTGGTACGCTTCCGGCGACGACAGCAAGGTGACCAACGGTTCCGAACAGCCCCTGTACCTTTCCGGCGGCTTCAAGCCCGGCGCGAGCACCTACTTCAAGGGCCGCTTCAACATCGCCAACACCATCGACAACGGCAGCGCCGGCGGCACCTGGGGTATCAGCGCCCAGCTCAACAAGATCAGCTTCATCGACGATCTTTCCCATGACCTGCGCGTGTCCTACTTCCGCGGCACCAACAGCAGCAACATGCCCAACATCATCAACAACGTGTACGGCGGTTCCGTGTCTCCCGCGAACTACCTGACCACCAAGGACCATGTGGTGGAACTGGACTTCGACACTTCCTACCAGATCTACAAGAACTTCGTCTCCGTTCTGGAACTGAGCTATGCCTTCCAGGATATCGACGGCAGCGTCTGGAAGAACGCCGAAGGTCAGAGCAACGATTACTCCAACGCCTGGCGCGCCGCTCTGAACTTCCGCTACAAGTTCTAAAAGACTGAGCGCCGCCTGATCGGCGCATACCTACTGTCAGAAAACTCGGACTTTTATCCTGCCGCTACCGCCGCTCTTCTCTGTCATTCCGGAAGATCGCCGGTCCCCCTGGCGGAAGGATATGAAAAGGCCGGCTCCCCCGGGAGCCGGCCTTCTTGTCGTACTCTGCCGTTCCGCGCTGCGAAACGGATCCTCTGTTCAAAAGAAAAGCACTACTGCCTGACGATGCCCGCCCCCAGAAACATGATGGCGCACAGAAGAACCACCACGCTCATGGCAGCCTGCAGTCCGACCACGGCGCCAAGCATGCCGATGAGCGGAGGAATGAACAACTGCCCGCTTGCGGCCAGCATGGAAAGAAAAGCCGTGACCGTGCCGGTGGGAAGATCCTTTCGTCTGCCCGCCGCGCTGAACAGAATGGGCACGCTCACCGAAAGGCCCAGTCCCATGAAGGCATAACCGACAAGACAGACCAAAGGCCAGGGAGAAAGCAGCGTCAGAATCATGCCTGCCAGCGCGCAGCCGGAGCACACACGCAGCAGTCTCGCATCGCCGAAATGCTCACGCAGCCGGTCACCGAAAAAGCGCATGACCACCATGGCCACGGAAAAGGCCGCATAGGCCAGCGCGGCCGTATGCTCCGAGGCACCCTTGACTTCATGCAGAAGAAGCACGCCCCACTCTCCCACCGAACCTTCCGAGGAGTAGGAACAGAGCATGAGCAGGCCGAAAATGAGCACCCAGAGCGGGGGACGCGTCAGTCTGCCGTTCTTCGGGCCGGGGCGCGGAGAATCCTGCAGAAGCTGCGCGGCAAAAAACGGCATCAGACAGGCAAGCGCGCAGGCCACGGCAAAGAAGTGCCCCAGCGGCGTCACGTTCAGGGCAGCCATGCAGGATCCCGCCAGAGCGCCCAGCAGACCGCCCAGGCTGTACAGCGCATGCATGGAGGAAATGACGGCCCGGTGCATGAACGTTTCCACCAGAATGGATCCGGCGTTGATGCCCACATCGTTCATGCCTATGGCAAAACCCAGCATGGCGAAAAGTGCGCAGGCCGAAAAAAATCCGGAAATCAGCCCCATGCAGGGAAAAAGCAGAATAAGCGCCGCAGAAACCAGAATAAGCACCCGGCGACAGCTCGTACGGGAAATCGCCCAGCCTGCCAGAGGGAAGGACACAAGACCTCCCAGCCCCATGCACAGGAGCATGACGCCCACGTCGGCATCGCTCAAGGCAGCCTGCGCTTTGAGGGCCGGCATACGGGACATGACGCTGCCGTAGACGATACCCACGACGGCGAAGAAAAAAGAACAGGCCCATCTCGGCCCGACGGACGGCATTTTCATGGTTCATCTCCTGTCGGCGCGGCACTTTTTCCGCGCCATGCCCTGTGTGCCCGAAGCAAAAATACGTTCCGACACCGGTTTTCCATCCTCCGGGCGCAGAGCTGCCCATGTGTAGGCGCGGACCTTTTCCCTGTCAAGCCGAGGCTGTACTTCATGGGAAAAACGGGGCACTATGGCGCAAAGGAGAACATCATGGAAAACAGCGGCTGCGCCTGGAGCCTGAGCGACGATCTCCTGCGCCGTTACCACGATACGGAGTGGGGAGTGCCCGTTCATGACGACCGCGTCCTTTTCGAGCATCTGGCGCTGGAGGTCATGCAGTGCGGCCTGAACTGGCTGCTCATGCTGAAAAAGCGGGAGATATTCCGCCGCTGTCTGGCCGGATTCGATCCGGAAAAGCTGGCCCGCTTCACGGAAAAGGACATAGAGGCCGCGCTGGCGGAACCGGGCATGATACGCTCAAGGCGCAAAGTAGAAGCACTGATTGCCGATGCTCAGGCCTTTCTCGCCGTGCAGCAGGAGTTCGGCTCCTTTCATTCCTGGCTGTGGAACTTCACGGATGGACGCATGCTGATCTATGAAAGCCATGCGCATGCCGTTCCCCCGAGCAACGAGCTTTCCGACCGCATAAGCGCTCAGCTCAAGAAACGGGGATTCCGCTATGTAGGCAGCATCACCATCTATTCCATGCTGCAGGCCTGCGGCATCATCAACGACCACGAAAGAACCTGTCCACGCTTTCATGAAGTCATGCGCGGTCATCCCGCAGCACGACTCGACAGCTGAACCTCTTCCCCATGCGGAGATCGCCATGAAGTCTCTTCCCCTCGCCCTTGCCTGCTGCCTGCTTGCTGCGGTCACGTCGATTTCTGCGGCAGCCTCGGAACCGGCCGTGTCAAAATACACGGAACATTCAACGACACTGAACATCGAGGCCTCCTGGCAGCGATTCGGCATGGCCCTGCCCGACGAGGCTTCCGATTCTCTGGTGCAGGACGCCGTAAAGACGTTCCGTGCTTTGGCTCAGGAAGAATATCTTGCGCTTGAGGAGCTGCGGAAAAGTGATCCCGACTTTGTGCAGCACCCGTATGAAATGGCACTTACGGGCACGATTTCCGGCAACGGCAAAACGGCGGCCGTTCTGTGGCAGGTCTATCAGTATCTCGGCGGCGCGCACGGCAATCTTGCCGTGATCGCTCAGAACTACACCGTTCCGGAGGGAAGGGCCTTTGATCTTGCCGATCTCTTCGCCAAGCCGGATACGGCTCTGCGCCTTCTCAGCGAACAGGCAAGACGGGAACTCCTCGGCCGGGGTCTGCCTCCGGACATGGTGACCCCCGGCACGGAACCCGAACCTGAAAACTTTCAGACCTTTCTGCTGACCGCGGACGGTATCACGCTGTACTTCAGCCCCTATCAGGTTGCTCCGTGGTCGGAAGGCGTCGTTACGGTCACGCTGCCGATCGACAGTCTTGCCGACGCGGCGCCTCATGCCGAATACTGGAAGTAAAGCCTCTGAACCGGGCCGTTTTCCGGTTCGGTACGAATGCCGCGAAAACTTCGGACTTACGAACAGGTACCGAACAGGATCCGGAAGGCATGCGGCCGAATCTTACTTTGAGGCGGCCGCCTTCTGCGCCTCCGCCAGTCTTTCCTTCATGGCTTCAATGCGCCGCCAGGAAATCTTCAGCCGCTCCACAGGCACCACGCCTTCCTTCACCAGCGCCATCACAGCCTGAAACAGACGCTCGTGCAGCAGAGGATCATACTCCAGGTGATTGCCGAAAAGCAGAATATCGTTGCCTGCAAGCAGCGCCAGACGAACGCGCTCTTCCAGTGAGTGCCCCTTGGAAGCGGCTCCCATCTGCAGATCGTCGCTGATGACGACGCCATTCCAGCCCAGTTCTTCACGAAGAAGACCGTCCACAACGGCGGGAGAAAGCGAAGATGGAAGGTTCTCATCAAAATTCCGGTTGTAGACGTGTGCCACGAGCACCATGCCCGGCCAGTCTCCGACGAAGGCGGTTTTGTAGGGAATAAGTTCATCCCGGCTCCAGCTGTCCGTCACATCGGGAAGCGAAAGATGGGAATCCTTTCCCGCGCTGCCCAGACCGGGAAAATGCTTGAGCGCCGGCAGAACCCCTGCCTGAAACAGCCCGTCTCCGAAGGCCAGCGCCTGACGCGTCACCTTTTCCGGGTCATCGCCGAACAGTCTCCCGGCATCGCCGAGTCCGGGGCTCCGTCTGGAACGGCGGATGTCGGCCACGGGCGCAAGGTCCACGTTAATGCCGAGAGACGCCATTTCCCTGCCGGCACGATAGCCGAAATTCCATACCTCGGAGGTTTCCATCCGCCCCATCGCTGCGGCGGAAGGAAGCGCGGAAAATCCCCTCGTCGTCTTCAGGCGGCGCACCTGACCGCCTTCCTGATCCACGGCCACGAGCAGCGTGCGCGGCGCGGCGTTCTGAAGAGAATCCACAAGACGTTTCAGCTGTACGGGAGATTCGATATTGTACGCCTCTCCCGGCTTCTTTCCTCTTTCAAAAAGAATAATGCCGCCGATCTTCCCCTCTGATATCGCCTGCAGCACGGAAGGCGGGGCCTCCGTACCGTGGAAGCCCGTCATGATCATGGCTCCGGCCATCTCCTCCACGGAAGGTCGGCGGGAAACGGCACAGCCCTGCCCGGTCAGACAGAGAAGCAGCACAAAAAACGCCGCGAATCTACGCACGATCGTTCTCGGCCTCCCCGGCATCGTCCATTCTCGTTACGGCAGGAAGTTCGCCCGCCGCATAGCGCGCGCCGAAGGAACGCAGCGCATCGAAGAGCATCAGCTTGAAATGACGGTTCACATCTTCCTTGCGATAGTCAAACACCTTCGTCAGCACGCGGGCCATGTCCCGCTGAACACAGAGCATGAGAAGATAGGGAGCCATCACCGTAATGATGCAGCACTGAAGCGCCGGATCCTCGCGGGGAATGCCCGTCATTTCCGAAAGCAGGGAACTTATGCTCTTTTCCTTTGACAACGTGCCCGCAAGAAATGCGGCTCCGCCCTGCGGCGACGGAGAAATAAGCTCATGCGCCCAGATTCTGGTATACCAGCCCTCGCCGTCATAGGCGGCGGCAATGTAGGCATCGAGCACACGTTCCAGCTTTTGCTCCACGGAAAGCTCGGCGGACGTGATGAGCTCCATCTGACGCTCGTTCACGATGTGCTCATGCACCTCGTCGAGCACGGCGCGATACAGATCGTCTCTGCTGCCAAAATAATAGTTCACGGCCGCAATGTTGACGCCCGCCTCCCGGCAGATCATCTTGCTGGTGGTATCGGCATAGCCGTGTTCGGCAAAAAGCCGTACGGCCGTTTCGAGAATCTGACGACGCGTGGACTCGCCGTCCTCGCGCGAGTGTTTCTTGCGGGAGAAAAAAAGCATACGGGGGAACCTCTCGTCATGGGACGCTGCATCAAGCATACGGCAAGATCAGCCGGGCCGCAACGGCTCAGCCTGAAATGCAACGGTAAAAACGGCATAAAAAAAGGCCGGGGCAGCGTGGACGGCCATGCCCCGGAACCTTCACGGCCGCCGAGGGGTGGCGGGCGTCATGCGTATCTCTTTCACGACGTCCTCACCGTCCTTCCCCTGCAAGCGGCCCGCGCGACAATGGAATGGAGAGGTAATATCCAGAGCGCGCCACGAGCGAAATTTGTCCCATAGTACGGGAAACGCTGTTTCCAGCCATCTCAAATCTAAATTTGAATTTGAACTACTCTTCCCTTTCTGTCAAGCCCAAAAATCATATTCCGGTGAATGAACAGGAACATGCGGATCCATCGCCAGCCCGGCAGACGAATGTTCCCTTCTTCTGCCGAATCAGCCTTCCCATTTGTTGCAACAAAAAACGCAACCGGCTGTTTTCTCAGGATCATTTCCAAGCTTGACAAAAAGCGGGAAACTGGCACAAGGGCAACGCATCTTTCGTCTGCGAGGAGTCTGTCATGTCCTTTCTTCCCTCTGCCAGTCACAAGGCCACGCTCATCGGCCTTACAGCCCCCGCCTGCTGGGGCATGTCCGTGGGCATCGTACGCAACATCACGGAACAGTTCGGTCTGGCGGCAGGCCTCACCATGCTCTATCTGGCCACATGCCTCTTCCTCGTCTTCTTTCTCGGGCGTCCGAAACTGAGCGCCTTTCCGAAAAAATATCTCTGGTTCGGCCTCCCGACGGCGAATATCTGCTCCATCTGCTTTGCACTGTCGCTCTATCTTTCCGACGGCGGCCAGCAGACCGTGGAAGTGGGCATGGTCAACTATCTGTGGCCGTGCCTTGTTGTGCTGTTCGCCGTGCTGTTCAACGGACAGAAGGCCCGCTGGTGGCTGGCTCCCGGCGTGGTGATCAGCTTCATCGGCGTCATGCTGGTTCTCGGCGGAGAACAGGGCATACAGCCTGCACAGATCATGCTGCACATCCGACAGAATCCCTGGAGCTATTTCCTCGCCTTCTGCGGCGCCGTTGCATGGGCGGCCTATTCCAATCTGACGAGAGCCTGGTCCGGCGGCGAAAATCCCACGCTCATCGTCTTTCTCATCGATACCGTCATTTTTTCCAGTCTCTGGGCCGCAGGCTACGGCGACCTTTCCCATGCTTCGCTCATGGGCTGGGTGAGCGTCATCATCGGAGCCGTGGCCGTAGGCGGATCCTATGCGGCATGGAGTTACGGCGTAACCAGGGGCAACATCACCGTTCTTGCCATCGCCTCCTACTTCACGCCCGTTCTTTCCTGTCTTTTCGCCACGGTATGGATAGGCGCGCACCTTGACGGCGCATTCTGGAAGGGCGTTGCCGTCGTCGTATTCGGCTCTCTTCTGTGCTGGAGTTCCACGGTAATGCGCAAATAGCGGTCTCCGCCGCATGGCCGGAAGCCGCCTTCAAAAACGCCTTTTCGACGCGTCAGGCAGGATCAGCGGCGTTCTGTGCCGCCGCAGCGTCGTGCGCCGCACGGAGCTGACCGCAGGCCGCCTCAATATCCTGTCCCTTGCTCTTGCGGACAATGGCCGTAATGTCCTTGGCCCAGAGCGCCTTTTCAAAACGCAGCAGCTCTTCGGGAGAAGGAGCCTTGTACGGCGTGCCCGGCGTGGGATTGTAGGGAATCAGATTCAGCTTGGCCTTGAGGCGGGCACAGATGCGCGCCAGCTGCTTCACATGTTCCGGCTGATCGTTGACCCCGGCAATGACGAGATACTCAAGAGTGATGCGTTCCCTGGTCTTGAGCGGATAATTTTCCAGAGCCTCGATGAGCTTATCCAGCGGCCAGTGCGCGGCGCGCGGCATGAGCTTTTCCCGCAAAGGCTGATTGGGAGCATGGAGCGATACGGCAAGAAAAGCCAGACCGCTGTCGCCGAATTCCCGCATGCCGGATTCAATGCCGCAGGTGGACACCGTGATGCGCCGGGGAGAAAAGGCCAGTCCCTTGGGATGCTCCAGCGTTCTCAGGGAATCCATGACCGTGGCAAGATTGAGCAGAGGCTCGCCCATGCCCATGTACACGAGATTGCGTATGATGGGCCGCTCCGGCTGAGTGTCGTTCATGTAGGCGCGGGCCACCTGCACCTGTCCGAGAATTTCGCCCATCGTCATGTTGCGGCGGAAGCCGAGCTTGCCCGTACTGCAGAAGGAACAGGCCATGGCACAGCCCACCTGCGTGGAGACGCACTGCGTCATGCGCACCGTCACGTCGTTGGGGCGCTTGGGCGCGTCGCTCGGAATGAGCACCGTTTCGATGAGTTCTCCGTCGGCAAGCTCCAGCAGAAACTTGGTGGTTCCATCGGAACTGACGCGCACGTCGGCAATGGACGGCCAGCGGATCTCAGCCTTTTCCGCCAGCTTTGCCCGGTCCGACTGGGAGATGTCGGTCATGGCATCGAAGCCGGAGGCGTTCTTCACCCAGATCCACTGCCACAGCTGCATGGCACGAAATTTCTTGAAGCCGAGCTCGTCCACGATGAAACGTTCAAGGGCGGGGTACGGCAGATCACAGAGATTGATTTTGCTTGAGCTGGACATGACTATCCTCGGCCGCAGTGCGGGCAGTTTCTCACATCGCCGAAATGGCGTTCCAGAATATCGTAGAGCGTATCCCAGTCGGAGCAGGACACGATTTCCTGACGCAGCGCTCTGGCTCCGTCCAGATTCTTGACGTAGCGCGGCACGAAGGTCCGCATTTTCAAGAGTGCATGCTGCGGCGCGTAACGCCGGGCAAGAGCGGCATGGCGGCGTATGACGGCAGCAAGTTCCTCCCGGTTCACGGGCAGCGCGTCCAACAGATCGCAGGAGTGCTGCACGTCGGATGCGGCGTTCTCGCTGGAAAGTCCCGATGAGGGCGGCATATCGCCCTGAAGCGCCCCTGCCCGCAGAAGATTGCCGTGCGCGGCAAAAATGGCGGGATTTCTGAGTGCGCCGCGCGCGTACATCACCGTGGCGGCTCCGGTTTCACGGATGACCCGGATGCCGTCGGCCGCAGTGAACAGATCGCCGCTCGCCACCACCGGAACCGGCAGATCCTCAACCAGCTCTTTTATGGCCGACCAGCGGGGCACGCCGGAAAATCCCTGTACCGCATGACGCGGGTGCAGCGTCACCCAGCCTGCACCCATGTCGGCAAGACGCCGGGCCAGATTGAGATAGACCTCATGTTCCGCATCCCATCCGAGGCGGATCTTGAATCCCGCCCTGCCCTCGCCTGCCGCACGGATAACGGCTTCGGCCACGCGCAGGGCATTGGGCACATCGCGCAGCATGCCTGCGCCTGCGCCGGTTTTCGTCACCTTGGGAACGGAACAGCCCATGTTCACGTCGAACCAGGAAAAACCGCGCTCCTGAAGCAGGCGCACCGCCTGTTCCATGAACGCCTCTTCCGCCCCGAAAATCTGCACGACAAGAGGATGATCGCAAACAAGGCTTCCATCCTCCAGAGTATCCCCTTCACGCGGCGTGGTGGCCAGAAGTTCCTCGGTATTGCGGCCTCCGTAGACAAGCCCCTTGGCGCTGACCATTTCCGTACAGCAGACGGCAGCGCCAAGCTCCCGGCACAGAAGACGGAAAGGCAGATCGGACCAGCCGGCCAGCGGGGCCAGCCACGGGGCATCGGGACGAAGAGGCAGTTCTGACATGGAGCATCCTTGCATGGGACTGACGCCTGCGGCGCCGTTTGACGGCGTTATGCATAGCAGGCGAAGGGCCATCATGGCAAGGATGACGCCCTCCCGCGCACGGGCTCGTGTCGGGATGCTCTGGCAAGCACCGCCACGTCCACCCGCGATGCTCCCGCGTTCAGAAGGCAGCGTGCAGCCCGATCGAGCGTCGCGCCCGTGGTGCATACGTCGTCAACAAGAAGAACATGAAGTCCGTCCGCCCGGCATATTGCTTCAAAAGGCTGTTTCAGATTCTTCCGCTGCTCACGGTTCAACGCTTCCTGCGGCACCGAGGCATGTCTTTTGACGAGCATCTCCGTGCAGACGGGCATGCCGAGAATCCTTTCCGCCGACCGGATCAGCTCGCGGCACTGATTGAAGCCCCGCTCATGCAGTCTTTTTGCATCCAGCGGCACGGGAACAAACACGTCCGGCAGACCGGAAGGCGCATAATGTTCCAGACAGAGCGCGGCCATGAGACGGCCGAGCATATCGGCCGTCGCCAACGAACCGCCGAATTTGACGCGCAGAACAAGCTCGCGCAGTCTGCCGCCGTATATGCCGAAGGCTCTGTCACAACAAATGGTTGATTTTGACGAGAAATAGCGTATAATAATAG
>OOCM01002494.1_pt1 | contig 12009 bp, 7 predicted proteins | sample 1671111 | NCBI WGS metagenome assembly OOCM01 (sample SAMN06348123, study PRJEB24527) | human gut metagenome | biome: human gut; feature: ankylosing spondylitis patient; material: feces | host: Homo sapiens | place: China | collected 2015-10 | reverse complement strand
CGGGCGCCCTGAGGCGCCCGGTCTTTTTCTCCTCTGTCAGGTCCCCTCCTGAAGCCGCCTGGTGAAGGCGATGGAATCCGCCAGCGCCTCCTCCAGCAGGCGGACGAACTGCTCCGTCAGCGGAGAGGGCCGGCTGCTGCGGATGTGGATCCAGCCCAGGTGGACCGAGGTCTTCCCCAGCAGCGGGATCGTGACTACGCTTCCGTCCGCCAGCCCCTCCGACAGCAGGCCGCTGCCGGAGGTGAACGCATCGGTGGACGCCAGCACGTACATCGCCGTGGCCCGGTTGTTCACGCTGATGCACTTTGCCGGCTTTTTCAGAGAGACCATGGGGTACTCCTCGAAAAAGTCCGACGCCACGCCTTGGTCGTGCTCAAACGCCACATACGGATATCCGTCCAGTTCCTCCTCCGTTACGCTGGAGCGGCCAGCCAGCGGATGCCCCCCGCGAACATAGATACAGGGGCAGACGGCGGCCAGTTCGTGGAATTCCAGCTCCCGGGCGTCCAGCAGCCGGCAGATAATCTTCTCCGTCAGATCCGTCAGGCAGATGACGCCCACGTCCGCCCGGTGGTCATAGACGTCGTCAATCACACCGTCCATCCCTGTCTCCCGGAGGCCAAATCGAAAGCGGTTTTCACCGGCGATTCGGAGCAGCCTCAAAAACGCGTCCACTGCAAAGGGATACCGCTGGCAGGAAACGGAAAAGCGCACCGGAGCCGCGGCGTTGCGTGCCTCACCATACAGGCTCTCGATCCCGCGCTTCTGCTCCAGCAGGGAGACGGCGTAGCTGAGAAACTCCTTGCCCTCCGGCGTGAACTCCACGCCCCGGTTGCTGCGGGCCAGCACCCGAATGCCCAGTTCGTTCTCAAGCTCCCGCACCGCCGTGGAAATCCCCGACTGGGACAGGAACAGCTTCTGGGCCGCCTTGTTGATGGAGCCGCATTTGGAGATCTCCACGATGTACTCAAGCTGCTGAAACGTCATAGAAAGCCTCCTCTTCCCCTTTCGATCTCACTTTTCTATTATAGGCATTTTGAGCTGGTTGTCAAATCGTTATCAAAAAAACTGTCAACGCATCCCGCAAAACGCATATTAACAGCTTTGCGCCCTTTGTGCTATTCTATAAGTAGAACCAAACAAAAGATATCAGTTATTTGAGAAGTTTTCTGTTTAATATCACCTGCGTTTTTCGATGGATGCACAGATTTTCCCCCTCTCTTCTCTCTATCCCCGCAGCCGCGTCAGAGTCTCTCTGATAGCGAAAATTTGAATACCAGTCAATTTTGCCCCTGCGGAGCGTCTCCGGAGGGGCCGGTGAAGAAAGGAAGATCGACTGTATGAACACGGAGAAAAAGTTCGGTTTTGCCACGCGTCAGATCCACGCCGGCCACATGGAAAACGCGGCGGGCTCCTTGTGCGCCCCCATCTATCAGACCTCCACCTTCGCATTCTCCACCGTCCAGCAGGGCGGCGCCCGGTTCGCCGGCGAGGAGGGCGGATATATCTACACCCGTCTGGGCAACCCCACTCTGGGCGCTGTTGAGGAGAAGCTGGCCTCCCTGGAGGGCGGCGAGGCCGCCATGGCCGCGGCCTCCGGCATGGGCGCCATCTCCTCCGCCCTGTGGACCTCTGTGGTGGCCGGGGACGAGATCGTGGCGGATGAGACGCTGTACGGCTGTACATACGCGCTGCTGAACCATGGCATGACCAAGTTCGGCGTGAAGGTCACCCTGACGGACCTGTCCGACATTGAGAACCTGAAGAAGAACCTCACCGACAAGACCCGGGTGGTGTACTTCGAGACCCCCTGCAACCCCACGCTGAAGCTGCTGGACATCGAGCTGATCGCCAAGACGGCCCATGCCTTCAACCCCGACATCCGGGTGATCGTGGACAACACCTTCTGCACACCGTACCTGCAGCGTCCTCTGGAGCTGGGCGCGGACGTGGTGGTTCACAGCGCCACCAAGTACCTCAACGGCCACGGCGACGTGATCGCAGGCATCGTGGTGGGCAAGGCGGACTTCATCTCCCAGTGCCGGATGTTCGGCCTGAAGGATATGACCGGCGCCGTTATGAGCCCGTTCAACGCCTTCCTGATCGCCCGCGGCCTCAAGACGCTGGACATCCGTATGGAGCGCCACAGCGCCAACGCCATGAAGGTTGCCGAGTTCCTGCACGATCATCCCGCCATCGACAAGGTCTATTATCCCGGTCTGGAGGACTTCGAGGGCCACGAGATCGCCAAGAAGCAGATGAAGCTGTACGGTGGCATGATGTCCATTGAGCTGAAGGCCGACCGTGACGCCGTTGCCAACGCTCTGAACAAGCTGCAGCTGTGCACCATCGCCGTGTCTCTGGGCGATGCCGAAACTCTGGTGGAGCATCCCGCCACCATGACCCACTCCACCTACTCTGCCGAAGAGCTGGCAGCCGCCGGCATCTCCGAGGGCTTGGTCCGCATCAGTGTGGGTCTGGAGGATCCCGAGGATATCATCGACGATTTCAAGACGGTTTTGGATACGCTGTAATTGATCCCGCTGCGGGGCCGCTCCTCCTCTCCTACATTGGGAGCAGCCCCGCTTTCCCGCGGATCCGCGTCCCTCCTTTTCGCCGTCCCGGTCTTTCCCCACCCTGCCGGAGGCGGCCAAAAAGGCCCGGCTTCTCCGCCGGGCCTTTTTGTGCTTCTGTACCTGCTGCCTGTTGTGTATCTCTCCTCCCGCGGCGGGCGGCCCTTGAGCAGGAAAAAGCGCCGTGCGCACATGCGCACGGCGCTTTTTCCTGTTTGGTTCAGAGAGGTAATCGGGGGGGAATGCTCAGTCCTCAGCCATTTTGCGATACTTGGCGTAGCGGTCCTTGGCGTCCTGGACGGTCTTCTCGTACAGGCGCTGGGCCCGGTCCGGGAAGTTGATCTGCAGGGAGGCATAGCGGTTCTCGCCCTTCAGATAGTCCATCATCTTGCCGCTGTCGGGCGCGGGAGAATCCAGCTGGAAGGGGTTCTTCCCCTCCGCGATCCGGCGGGGATCATACCGGTACAGATGCCAGTAGCCGCACTCCACCGCCTTCTTCATCTCCTCCTGCGTGCAGCTCATGCCCGCCTTGATACCGTGCTCCAGGCAGGGGCAGTAAGCGATGACGATGGCCGGACCGGGATAGGACTCTGCCTCCCGGATGGCCTTCAGGGTCTGGGCTTGGTCGTAGCCCATGGCCACCTGGGCCACGTAGATGTAGCCGTAGCTCATGGCGATGGCGCCCAGGTCCTTTTTCTTGACCTCCTTGCCGCCGGCGGCGAACTTGGCCACTGCCGCAGTGGGCGTCGCCTTGGAGGACTGTCCGCCGGTGTTGGAGTACACCTCCGTATCCATCACCAGCATGTTGATGTCCCGGTTCTGGGCCAGCACGTGGTCAATGCCGCCGAAGCCGATGTCGTAAGCCCAGCCGTCGCCGCCGAAGGCCCACACGCTCTTCTTGGTCAGATACTCCTTGTTCTGCAGGACAAAGGCGCCCTCCTCCGTGGGCTCCGCCTTCTCCAGGGCGGCGATCAGCGCGTCGGACACCTCCCGGGTCACGGCCGGGTCCTGCCACTTGGCAAGATACTCCCCGATCTCAGATACGGCCACACCCTTTTCCTTCAGGGCTTTCAGCCGCAGCTCCACCTCCCCATGGATGGACCCGTGGGCCCGCAGGAAGCCGTAGGCGAACTCCGCGTTGTCTTCGAACAGGGACTGCTCCCAGCAGGGTCCAAAGCCCCGGCTGTCGCAGGAGTAGGGCGTCATGGGCATGGCACCGCCGTAGGCGGAGGAGCAGCCGGAGGCGTTGGCCACGTACATGCGGCTGCCGAACAGCTGGGTCACCAGCTTGATGTAGGTGGTCTCCGCGCAGCCCGCGCAGGCGGCGGAGAACTGGAAGTAGGGCTTGGCGAACTGGGCCGTCTTCACGCTCTTGTCGCTGATAATGTCCTTCTTGAGCAGCTTCTCGTTCATCGCGTAGTTGTCGAAGTTGGGCTGCTGCTCCCTCTGGGTCTCGAAGGGCACCATCTCCAGCGCCCCCTTGGCCGGGCAGGCGGTCAGGCACACGCCGCAGCCCAGGCAGTCGTAGGGAGAGACCTGCATCCGGAAGGAATAGGCAGGGGCGTCCTTGCCCAGGCCCTTGGCGGGCACGGTCTCAAAGGACGCGGGCACCTGGGCCTTCTCCTCCTCGGTCAGCAGCACGGGCCGGATGGCGGCGTGGGGGCAGCACATGGCGCAGCGGTTGCACTGGATGCAGCTCTCCGCGTTCCACTTGGGCACCTTGGTTGCCACGCCCCGCTTGGAGAAAGCGGAGGTCCCGTTTTCCCAGGTACCGTCCAGCACGCCGTGCTTCTGGAACACAGACACAGGCAGCTTGTCGCCCTGCTGCCGGTCCATGGGCAGCACGATGTCACGGACAAAGGCAGAGGCGTTCTTGGGCTCGGCCATGGGAGTGTCAGGCGCGTCCGCCCAGGAGGCGGGGATCTCCACCTTCACAGCGGCGCTGATGCCCAGATCCACGGCCTTGTCGTTCAGATCCACAATCTTCTGGCCGGCCTTCTTGAAATAGGAGTTGTAGTTGTTCTTCTTCATGTCCTCCACGGCCATATCCAGGGGGATGACCTTGGTCAGGGCAAAGAAGGCAGCCTGAAGGATGTTGTTGGTCCGCTTCTCGCCAAGGCCCACCTGCACCGCCAGCTTGGCGGCGTCGATGATGTAGAAGTTGGCGTGCTTCCGGGCCAGGTCCCGCTTCATCTTGCCGGGCAGGCGGGTCTCCAGCTCCTCCGCGCTCCAGGGGCAGTTCAGCAGGAAGATGCCGCCGTCCTTCAGATCCTCGGTGGTGTCGTACTTGTTGACATAGGTGGGGGCATGGACCGCCACAAAGTCCGCGGAGGACACCAGATAGGTGGAGCGGATAGGCTCGTCACCGAAGCGCAGATGGCTCTGGGTCAGGCCGCCGGACTTCATGGAGTCATAGGAGAAATACGCCTGTGCGTACTTGTTGGCCACCAGGCCGATGGTGGAGATGGCGTTCTTGTTGGCGCCCACCGTGCCGTCGCCGCCCAGGCCCCAGATCTTGCAGGAAACCTCGCCGGGATGAGGCAGCTCCACCTCCTTGTAGTCCAGAGAGGTGTGAGTCACGTCGTCGTTGATGCCGATGGTGAAGCTGTTCTTGGGATTCTCCAGCTTCAGATTGTCATACACGGCGATGAACTGGCCCGGGGTGGTGTCCTTGGAGCTGAGACCGTACCGGCCGCCCACCACACGGATGTCGCCGCGGCCCGCCTGATTCAGGGCGGTGACCACGTCCAGATACACGGGCTCGCCCACGGAGCCGGTCTCCTTGGACCGGTCCAGCACGGCGATCTTCTTCACCGTGGCGGGGATGGCCGCTGCGAAGTGCTTCACGGAGAAGGGCCGGTACAGGTGGATCTGCACCATGCCCACCTTGCGGCCCTTGGCGTTCAGGTAGTCCACGGTTTCCTTCACGGCCTCGCTGGCGGAGCACATCACCACGATGACCTCCTCCGCGTCAGGCGCGCCGTAGTAGTTGAACAGCTTGTAGTCCCGACCGGTGAGCTTGTTAATCTCGTCCATGTAATGCTGGACCGTGTCAGGGATGGAGGCGGCCTTGACGTTGGCGCCCTCCTTGCACTGGAAGTACACGTCGGGGTTCACGTTGTTGCCCCGGTTGGTGGGGTGCTCCGGGTTCAGGGCGTGGCGGCGGAACTCCTGCAGGGCCTCCTGGTCTACCAGAGGACGTAGGTCCTCATAGTCCAACGCCTCGATCCGCTGCATCTCATGAGAGGTGCGGAAGCCGTCGAAGCAGTGCATGAAGGCGTACTTGCCGCTGATGGCGGACAGGTGGGCCACCGCGCCCAGGTCCATGGCCTCCTGGGGGCAGGAGGACATCAGCATGGCGTAGCCGGTGGTGCGGCAGGTCATGAAGTCGGTGTGATCGCCGAAGATAGAGTGGTGGTTGCTGGTCACCACGCGGGAGGCGATGTGCATGACGCTGGGCAGGAATTGGCCGCCCATGGCGTACATGGCTGGGATCATCAGCATCAAACCCTGGGAGGATGTAAAGGTGGTGGTCAGGGCGCCGGCCTGCAGGGAGCCGTGGCAGGTGCCCGCGGCGCCGGCCTCAGACTGCATCTGGATGACGTCCACCGTGGAGCCGAACAGGTTCTTCCGCCCCTTGGCGGACCACTCGTCCACCTTCTCCGCCATGGGAGAGGACGGGGTGATGGGATAGATCGCCGCGACCTCTGTGAACGCGTATGCCACATGGGCCGCGGCCGTATTGCCGTCCATGACGGCAAATTTCTTTTTCATCGGGATACTCATCTCCTGTTATAAAATGCGCCGCATTTCCCTGCGGCGATCCCGCCCGGCAGATGGGTGGGCGCTTGTGAAAAGCCGCGGCGGCACGATAAGGGGGGATTTGCATATCGTACCGCCGCGGCTGCATGATGGATTCTCTTTACTTCTATGCGCGACGTCCAGCAGAGCTTACACGAAGTTGCACACGCGAGCGATGGCCATCTCGGTATAACCCAGAGACTCGGCCTTGGTCTGCTTGCCGCAGGCCACTTCCTGCGTGAGCTTCAACAGCTCCTGCCCCAGCTCCTCGATGGTCTTGGTACCGTAGATCAGGGGAGAGGCATCCACATCGATGTTGTCAATCATATTGGCGTAGGTCAGCTTGTTGCCGGTGATCTTGATGACGGGGGCCAGGGGATTGCCGGTGGGGGTGCCGCGGCCGGTGGAGAACACCACAATCTGGGCGCCGCCGGCCACCATGGCCGCCACAGAGGAGGGGTCGTTGCCCGGGGTATCCATGATGACCAGGCCCTGCTTGGCCTCCACCTGCTTGGCGTAGTCATAGACCGCCATGACAGGGCTATGGCCGCCCTTGTGGATGCAGCCCAGGGACTTCTCCTCCAGGCAGGTCAGGCCGCCGGCCTTGTTGCCGGGAGAGGGGTTGCCCTCACGGACTTCCTCGCCCACCAGGCGCAGGGAGTCCTCATAGCGGTGGACGATCTCAAAGATGCGGTCGTGAACCTCCTTGTTGATGGCGCGGCGGGCCAGCAGGTGCTCGGCGCCGATGAACTCAGTGGTCTCAGACAGGATGGAGGTGCCGCCCTCCTTGACAATCAGGTCGCTGAGCTGGCCGATCAGGGGGTTGGCCGCCAGGCCGCTGGTGGGGTCAGAGCCGCCGCACTCCGTGCCGATAATCAGCTCGGACATGGGGAACTCCTCCTTCTGCAGCAGGGAGGCCTCCTCCACCATCTCCTTGGCGTAGCGGACGGCCATGTCGATGGCCTTCAGGGTGCCGCCGGCCTCCTGGATGATGACCTGCTTCAGGGGCTTGTTGGTGCGCTCCTGGATGGCCTTCACCACCAGGTCCATCTGGCAGTTCTCGCAGCCCAGGGACACCACCACGGTGCCGTAGACATTGGGGTTGGCGGCATAGCCGGCCATAACGTCCATGGTGAACTGCTGGTCGGGAGCCACCTGGGAGCAGCCCAGCTGGTTGTTGAAGGTGACGGAGCCCACCACCTGCTGGGAGATGATACGGGTGGTATCAGAGGCGCAGACACTGGCAGGCAGGATCAGGACCTTGTTGCGGACGCCCACGCGGCCGTCCGGACGCTTGTAACCGTAGAAATTCATACTCGTATCCTCCTTCTCAGCCCTTGCTGTCCAGGTTTTCCCGGTGCTCTTCCAGGTTGTGGCAGTGCACGTGCTCGCCGGCCTTGATGTCCCGGGCCGCCAGGCCGATGTGCTCGCCGTACTTGACGATGGGCTGGCCTTTGGCGATGTCGCAGGCAGCCAGCTTGTGATAGATGGTGATGTCCTCCGCCGCAGTCAGGCGCTTCTCCTCGCCCGCGCACATGTAGGTGACGGTCTCGCCCTTCTTCACGGGCTCGATGGCGACCACCACGTTGTCCACGGGCTCAACGATCATGCCGTTCAACATAATGTAATACTCCTTTCGTTCCTCAACGAATATGTGTAATGGGGATCAGTGCTTCTCAAACAGGGCTTTCTGTGCCTCGTCTTTCGGGAACTTGGGGCAGCCGAACTTCTTGGCCCACCAAGAGGTAATGATGGGGACCAGAATGGCGGTCAGGATGGCAGACGCCGCCACCTGAGAGGTGGCCACATCCGCCCACTGCGCCCAAGAGGGATCCGCCTCGGCGATAACGGCGGGCACTGCCACAGCGTTGCCTGCGGTGGTTGCCACAGCCCAGCCGGCATAGCCGGGACGGCGGCTGATGAAGCGGTCGCACAGCACAATGAAGGCGCCGCCGATGAGGCAGGTGACAAGGCCCAGCAGAATGCCCTGCGCGCCGCCCTTGGCGATGTTGGTCAGGTTCATGCCAGCGCCCAGGCAGAAGCCCACAAAGGGCAGCAGGATGGTGCCGGCGGGGGCCAGGAAGTCAGACAGGTCCTTGTCGATGTTGCCCAGGATCATACCCACCAGGATGGGGCCGATAGCAGCCACAAGGGCCATGAAGGGGATATCGGCCAGGCCGCCGATGCCCATAGCGATCATGGTCAGCATGGGGCCGTCGTTGATGGCCAGCAGAGGCATGGCCGCCTGGTCCACGGTGTCACCGTAGGAGTTCATCAGGGCCAGATAGATGGAGCCGTTGGAGTTCGTGACGGCGGAGATGATGGCCAGAGAGCTCAGGCCCAGCACACCGGTGGGGCCGAACACCTTGCCCACCACAATGCCGATGGCGGCGCCGATGACGAACTTGGAGATCAGCAGCACACCGCCCCGCTTGACAACGCCGCCCATGTCCCGGACCCGCAGCGTGGTGCCCAGGCAGAACAGCTGGATACCGATGGCGGTGTTGGCGCCGGCACTGGTGAAGACGGCGGTGGTGAAGGAGCCGATGTTGGTGACCTCCGGAAGGAAGGTATTGATAATCGCGCCGAGCAGCATCGGGACGACCATCATACCTGCGGGGATCTTTTTCAGGAATCGCATGATCATGGTCTTTCTTCCTCCTCAATTTGTTTGCTGGGGGGGCAGAGGGCCTCTCCCCTGGCCATTTGCGAGCATTCCCCGCATGAGCGGCCGATCATGCGGGCCGTCACACCAAAGGGATTTATCTTAAAAAAGCCCCGTTGTCAGGGACTCTGGCCACGGATCCTGTCCCAGCCGCCGGACGGCTCTGGGACCGCACACAGATCTCCGTGCAAGGGGGACACCAAGACAGACTCTTGTCAGCGCGGCGCCCTTTTCTGTTCCTTATGTCGAACTCAGTTCTTATTTTGGAATTTTCGGTCGCATTATATCATGCCGTTCCCAGTTTGTCAATTCTCAGACAAGCCAAAGTTTCGCGTTTCGGCCAGCTTTTCGATCTCCGCCTGGGCAGTCAGGAGACTGCGGCGGACCAGCTCGATCTTCTCTTCCCGGCAGCGGAAGAGCGGTACGGAGATGCTGAGAGCCGCGAACACCGTTCCCTTCCGCCGCAGCGGCGCGGCCCAGCAGGCCAGCTGGTCCGTGGATTCCTCCCGCTCCATAGCCAGTTCCCCGCGCCGGACCGCCTCCAACTGGGCCAGCAGGGTTTCCACATCCGTGATGGTCTGCTCTGTCAGCCGGGGCAGGCCCCCGGCATACAGCGCCCGCACCTCCTCGTTCGTCAGGCCGCTGAGCAGAGCCTTACCGACGGCAGTGGCGTTGGCCGGCAGGCGGGTCCCCACCCAGGAAATCAGCCGGATGGGCTGGGGAGAATCCTCCCGCGCCACATACAGCACCCTGTCTTGGTCCAGAATGCCCATCTGGCATGTCTCCTGGCATTTGGAAGCCACCTCCTTCATCACCTGGGTAATGGGTGCCAGCCCCCGGTCCGCCGAGAAGGCCGCTCCCAGCACCAGCGCCCGGGGACCCATAGTATACCGGCCCGTCCCATCGTCCTGCCGGAGGTATCGCCGCTCCTCCAGCGTATGTACGATGGGAAACAGGCTGCTCTTCGGGGCATCCAGGGCCTGTGACAATTCTGTCAGCGTCAAGCCCTCCTCTGAGCCGGACAGGCTCTCCAGAATATCCAAAACCCGGGCTGTGGCCCGATGCTGTCCCTGTGTCATATCGTGCTCCTTCCACGCCGGCGCTCTCCGCCGCCGATTGATTTCTCCAGGCCGATCATATCAGATGCCGCTTCGTTTGACAAGCGGGCATGCGCCGCCGCCCTGTTTTCCAACCGGCGGGATTTTACCAGATCTTCTCTTGACATTCAGCGCCGTTTTGTTATACTAAAGCCTGTTTTTCGCGCCCCGCCCGTGCGTTTTCAAAATCTTACCCCGCGGGTTTGGAGCCAGCGGTCCCGGGGCCGTATGAAGGAGGACTTTTCTATGAACGCAGCATATCTGACGCCGGCCATCACACTCTTCAACGAGGATGGCACGCTGGACCTGGCCAGCCAGGAGCGTCTGTTCAACAATCTCATCGACCAGGGCGTAGACGGCATCCTGGTGGAGGGCAGCAGCAGCGAGTTTTTCGCCATGCCCATGAACCAGCGCCGGGAGATGGCCAAATTCGCCATCGAGAAGATCGACCACCGGGTGAAGCTGATCATCGGCACCAGCCACATGGTAGCGGACGAGATCATCAGCTTTTCCAACTTCTGCCTGGACGCAGGAGCCGACGCCGTTATGATCCTGCCGCCCTACTACTTCCACTTCGGCCCCTCCGCTCTGCTGCAATACTATGACCGCCTGGCCGAGCAGATTCACGGCGATATCTACATCTACAACTTCCCTGACAACACCGGCTACACGATCCCGCCTGAGACGGTGCTGGCTTTGTCCAAGATGCACCCCAACATCGTGGGCATGAAAGACACCGTTCCCGGCATGGACCACACCCGGGAGCTCATCAAGGTCGTCAAGTCCCAGATCCCCCAGTTCGAGATCTACTCCGGCTTTGACGACAACTTCGCCCACAATGTACTCTCCGGCGGCAACGGCTGCATCGGCGCCCTCAGCAACGTGGTGCCGGAGATCTGCGCCGCCTGGGTCCGCGCCTTCCGGGAGAACGACCTGGCCGGCATCGCCAGAGGCCAGCAGACCATCGACCGTCTGATGGACCTGTATGCCATCCGCAGCCCCTTCCTGCCCGTCATCAAGGAGGCCTGCCGCCTGCGGGGCATCGCCGCCACCAGTGCGGGCACCTTCCCCATGCCCAGCGCCACGGTGGAAGATGACGCCAGAATCCTGGAGCTGCTGAACCGGGAGGGCGTGCAGTAATCTGCTCCCCCCCTGAAGCCGCACCGCCCCAGCCGCCGTTTTCAAAACGGCGGCTGGGGCGGTCTCTTTTTTATCAGAGAACTCCTCATGGCAGCTCTATATGGACGGACGTGTGGAACACCGGCTCCACCAGGCCGGGGATCTCCACCGCATCGGTGAAATGGACATCTTCCGTGAATTCCTTCAGCAGGGAGACGATATAAGGATGGGGCCGCTCGTCCGGACGTCCGGCGGCCACGCAGACCACGGCGGCTTTCGGCTGGAGCAGCCGCAGCAGCTTCCGGGTGGTGGAGGACAGGGAGGCATGGTGGGGCACCTTCAGGATGTCGCAGGGGGTGGCGGTCTGCGTCTCCCACATGTGGGCGTAGGCGTCGCCCCCCAGAACGATCTCCTTCCCATGGTAGTACAGCCGCTGGCGCAGGCTGGAGACGTTCATGGACTTTCCCCAGTGAATCAGGTCATAGCCGTTCCGCTCCCCCCGGAAGGCGGCGTCGTACACCGCTCTCTGCCGGGGGTACAGGGCGGGCTCGCCGAACAGGATGTCCATGGTGAGGTCGTCCGTCAGCCGGAGACACTCCACCCGGTCCCCCGGCAGCTCCTTGATCCGGCCGATCCGGTCTCCGTACCGCCGCAGGGGGCCGGCGTACAGGTCCATACACCGCAGCACGTTCCGCGCTGCCTTGGGCAGGCCGTTGTCTCCGTCCGGGTCCAGAGGGCCGGAATCGGCGGGGGG
>OOCM01002492.1_pt1 | contig 12015 bp, 12 predicted proteins | sample 1671111 | NCBI WGS metagenome assembly OOCM01 (sample SAMN06348123, study PRJEB24527) | human gut metagenome | biome: human gut; feature: ankylosing spondylitis patient; material: feces | host: Homo sapiens | place: China | collected 2015-10 | reverse complement strand
TCAATAATCCATACTTCCAGCTTCAGCCAACAGTTCGTCGGCATATTTTTTCAACTCTTCTGAACGTTCGCTAATCTCATCCCTTAATGGTTCCATACGTTCTATCTCTTCTTCTTGTGATTTGTGTAATTCTTCATAACCACCTGTGGGATCATACGATTCTACGAAAAACCAAAAGGCTGCCAATAATCCCGCCAAAATAACCACAGCAAAAGCAAATGCGATTATTTTTTTCTGCTTGTCGCTCAGACCTTGTGTTTCTGCTTTGGCTTCCTGACTGCTTTGTGATGTGACAGCACAGCCGCAGTGCACGCATATTACTGCCTCATCGTCTATTTCTTTTCCGCATTTTCCGCAAAATGCCATATGTCATCTCTCCTAATGTGTATATATTTGTTTCCAAGTGTTGATATAAGATTGGTCGGGTCGTCCGGTTACAGGCACAACTGATATCATTGAGCATTTTCCAGTAAGATAACTGTTGATCCTGATAATGAAAACTAAACCATTATCTGAGCTTTCACTATAACTGCCAATGTCTGTGCTAGTTTTGGCTGCCGAGTATACAAAATATACATCGCCTGTGTGGTCGAGCACTTCAGGACTACCGGTCAAATCAAATGTGAAAGAAAGTCCATTGAACTTGCCGTCTTTTTCTGCCTGACTTATAGTGCTGTTAAACTTTCTTGCAACAAGAGCACTGCCGTCAGAAACATTAATGATATACATGACCACCAAGGCAATGATAACTACTATGAAAGCAAATGCGATTATTTTTTTCTGTGTATCGCTAAGTCCGTTTGAACTGGAGTATGAAGCTGTTTGCGTACTTGTTGAGGTGCTGTTCTGCATATTGTTACCGTTTACATAGCAACCGCATTTGGGACAGATCGTGACATCATTACCTACAAGACTTCCGCAATGTCCGCAATAGGTCTTATTGCTATTGCTGCGATGACAATCACTGCAAAGACCATCACCGTGATCAAACTCGATCACAGCACCGCATTCTTTACAAAATTTCATAACAAATTCCTCCTAAAGGACAGACATTGTGATAAAGCCAAGTGCCCAGGTGATGATTCCCACCAAAAGGCAAGTTTTAGCGGCTTTTGGACGGGTATCCTTTTTTACAAAGTACATTATGATACCGGCAAGAGGTATCAGCACGCTAAGAAGTACTTCCACAAAGTCTGCACCTGAATAAGGGTCATAGTCAGGGTTTTGGTTCGTGTTTGTTCGTGCTGCCTTTTCGGTCGCACAGCCGCAATGTACGCACATTACTGCGTCATCATTAATTTCTTTTCCGCATTTTCTGCAAAAAGCCATAATTTTTCCCTCCTAATTATTTTTGATTTTCTTTTTTGTTTAATGCTCCGATTATCAACTCCATTTGTGCCGATTTATAAATAGCAGGTTTATAAGAGCCTATAGATTTTATGGCTGCAAAAGCTGATATGAGAATTATAAATAGTCCAAAACCAGTTCCTATTATTTTAAATTTAGGAACTATTTTTACTAAATCTTGCATTTGTTTAGCTGTTTGAGCTGCATATTGAGCTGTAGATTTAGTATTTTCGGTCGTTATTTTAAGAGCCTTATACACGTATGTATAATAATCTGTTCCAAATTCAGCATAATCTGCGGAATTATAATATTCGTTGTAATTGTTTGTATCTGCAGTGTTGTATGGTGCGGATATGTTACCACTTGTTGCTGTGACTATAAGTCCCAGTATTATTCCCAATGCACAAACAATAATCTTACCAATAAGTATTGTTTTGTAGTTTGGCTGTTCTGATGTTAGCAAAGACTTTGCTCCTAACGATATGCTCTGTTTTGTTTCTGCTCTTGCCAAGGTATAACACCCACATTCAGGACAGATTTCTGTTCCGTCTTTAACGTATTTTCCACAATGTCCACAATATGCCATATGACATTCCTCCATATTCTTTACAGTGCTTTTTTTCTGCACCATTTATTTTGTACTGTCATTATACCACATTATTTCCACGATTTGTTAAGCTGACTGCTTAGGATAACGATTACATTTTGTAAACAAAGTGTAAATTTTGCGGGTGTAAACGTTGATATGGGGTGTTTTTGAAATAAGGAGTGGGGAGCGAGGGGCGTTATTTCAAAAAGTCGGGAGTTTTTGAAATAAGGGGGATGTATTGAAAAAAATATCGCCGCAGGTCACTTGTGGGGTTTTGATGCGTTTCTGCTTGATCTACTCGACTAAAATTACAAGCCCACAAATCGCCCCACGTTCGCTGATTTGGGTTGACAGTAAACATTGATTTAACTTTTTACTGTCACACTCTGCGAATTAAGATTTTACAAGGTTTTTCAGACTTTTTGAATCAGCTTGTTGACAGTAACTTCGCTAGTGTTTTTACTGTCACTACTGTCACGCTCACGGTCGTAATGAAGAATTATCAGCCTGCCGTTTCTAGTTCGCTTGTACTGAAAATCTATCCCGTACTTTCTGAGTGTGTAGCCGTTCTGAACCAGATCTCTTGTAACTCTGTTTGGATAGAATTGTTCTTGCGTGACTTCTTTTAGTTCACTTACAAGTTCTGACGCAGTACCTGTAAAAGAAATGTGCCTTTTTAGATAAACATACAACGCAGCTAGAAAAATGTTGTCTTTGGTTTTGCTTGTGGACAACTCATCTGTGACTATCCACTTTTTCAAGTCGCTATCAAAATGCAAACTTATTTCTGCGTTTTCAATGTCACGACCGACACAGAATAGTTTAGCATTGCGACTGCCACGGCACCGTAGACCTTGTTGAAAAGCCACTCGAACATAATGTCCCACACAGCGTCGGATATTGCGTCTACCGCTCCGCCTATGGTGCTGTCCCACAGGCTTGATATCCCGTCGCCTATCCAGTCGATAGCGTCAGATATCCAATCAAACAAGCTTATCACCTCGTTTCTCAGATCGATTTGTATTAGTTATCTCTCCCTTTATGCGGTACAGAGAACTCCGCCGACCGCCTTGTGGGTGATAACGGGGGAAACGCTCTAACGATCCGCTTTCTTCAAGCTCGTTAAAAGCACGAAACACCGTGCTTTTTGAAATGCTCAGATCTTCCGCTATTCTTCTCACAGATGGAAAACATTCGCCGTTTTTGTCGGCGCGGTTTGCCAGATAGCAGTAAATGGACACAGCTTTGTGGCTAAGTCCCAGGTCGTAGATCCTTCTTGGAAATATCAATATGCATCAGCTCCTTTACGTTTTAACAGTTGTCCTTTTCTTTGCCGTCAGTTCCTCATATTCTAACGTGATTTCTTCTTTCTTCTGCGGATATTTTATCTCCACATCACGGATAAGTTCATCACGCTCTTTGTATGAAACGGCACGAGCGGTCTTATCGGGAAGTTTGTATTCTTCTTCAAACTTGATACCCCATTTGAAGAACAGTTTAAGCTTGCTTATCATCGGGTGTGTTCCCGTTTTCATAACGATAAACTGTCCTTTCGGCATAGATTTCAGCTCGTCCACAGTCATAAGCGGTCTGCCTATCATCTGCAATGACTGAGATCTGTCCCTGCCGTTTGATACAGAACCGCTTAATACAGTTTGTTCGCCCAAAGCTTTTGAAAGCACCTCTGCACTCTGACTGTTTGGCGCAAATCCGCCGAACACAGTAAGCTGAGTGTTGTCGGTGATTATCTCCATACCCTGTTTCCCGTAGTTCTGTTCAAGCTGTGCAAAGGACTGTATTATCGCCACAATGGATATTTTTCTTGAACGTCCTGCGGAGAACATAGATTCAGCACCCTCTATCTTAGGAAAAGTTCCAAACTCGTCGCAGTAAAACATAACTCTGTTTTTAAGTTTTCCGCCGTTTTCGTCTGCAATGACTAATATCTCACGATATAGCTGTTGGATAAGCAGGCTGACCATAAAGTACTTGCTTGTATCTTCTTCGGGAAGAACGATAAAGATAGCAGACTTTTCATTGCAGAACTTCTCGGCGTCTATCGCCGTTCCAAAGCACAGCATTTGTTCAAGTTCAGAATCAAGAAAACTGTTGAGCCTTGAAAGTGCAGTCGACATTACCGACAGCATAGACTGGTCTGACGCATTCAGAGCCGCTCCTGCAAGCCATTTGGCTTTGTGTTCGCTTGGAAGCTTGTTCATAAGCTTTGAAAAATACATTTTAGGCTTTGCTTTCGTGTCTGGCTGATATTTTGCGAGCAAGTCCTGAATAAGCTTGAAAACGGAAACGATATGCCGTTCGTTTTTGTCGCCGAACTCAGCTAAAATCAGCATGACCGAGGCGAGCAGACCCTCAGCCGCATCGTAGAAAAAAGCGTTTTGTCCGTAGCTGTGGCTGTCACCTCCGCCGATATTGATAATTGTCTTTGCTGTTATCTTTGCATACTTTTCCGCCTTTGCTTTCGCTGAAAGATTGTTTTTATCGGACAGATAAATATCCATATACTTGTTTACAAGATAAAGAATATTGTTTTCGTCTGAACGAGTAGGATTTCTCAAGTCTAGCACAGAAACATTGTAGCCATAATACTTGCTTGCGATAGTACCATAATTTCGTGCCACATCTCCCTTTGTATCAGTACTGATAAACGACATTCCGCTTGCACAGGCAAGCTCTATGTTCGGATACAAAAAGTATGCAGTCTTGCCGACTCCTGCCGCTCCTATCATAAGAGTATGGACATCACCGGTATCCACAAGTGCAACAGTTTTCTTTCCAGAACCTCTGCACCCGACCACCGTACCTTGAACAGTCGGCAGATTCTGACCTTTTCTCCACATCTCCGGCTCGAATGGCAGAGGGATAAAAGTACGCTTTATCTCAGCTTTTGTCGCCCACCTTGCAGTTCCGTGCTGCCCGTTGCCGACTTTTTTCGCCTTTATTCCGTTAAGCGACTTGTTGTCAAGCAGATTTACTACCACTAAAAAGGCAATGAAAATTACAACAAGTACGCCTATCAAAATCATCTGTTTCTCATTCAAAATTTCATCTCCGATCTGTATAAAATATTCTTTCTTTTGTATTTAATACGACAGTTAGTTTGTTATCTTCAAGGTATTGCACCGTGAGGCAGAGGGTATCGCATTACCCGAATTCCATACATTGCTCCGGTTCTGAAACAATATATTCTGATTCGCTTTGCTCTTGTGTAAGTTCGGATAATGTATTTTCAACATTTAGCCGCAAGGCACTATCTGCAAGGCTATACAAAAGCTTTGCCGTCTGAACCGACTGCTCTCGGGTTCGAGCGGTCTGTTTCAGATCACGCAGAACCTCCTGCATACATTCCTGCAAATTTCTCAGTTTCAGTGCCTTTCTGCCGTTGTCTGTATAGGGCTTGTAACTACCCTTGAGCTTGCTCTGGAGCCTTTCAAACGCTTTACATTCGCTGTTTATCCGCTCACTTTTGGGCATGAAAAATGCCGAGCCAGCCAAAGCATACTCGGCAAGATATTTGTATTGTCCGTTTTTAAATGTTGCATAGATTTGTGAGGTCAGCTTGTCGGGACGGCATCGTAAATACTTTAAGCTATCAATCTGATGAAGATATTCTTCCTTCCGCTTGTGAGGAACAGCAGGTAAAGCTTTGACCCCGTTCTTTGCTTTCAGCACCTCGTTCCAATCTTTGTACGGCGGTGCAAGGCGTTTGACGTTTGAATATCCGTTCTCATTTAGGATATCCCTTAGACGGTCAACCGCCTCGATCCCACCCTCGTCATTATCAACACAGAGAATGACTTCTGACAGGTTTGAATGATTCTTTAACGCCGTCAAAACAGCATTTTCATAAACTCCGTTCATAGCGATGTAGCTGTGTTTTTGCCATTCTTTCGGGTACAGAGTAAGAAAACTCAGCATATCAATGGGAGCTTCAAATATATAAAGTCGTTCATCCTCTCCGAAATGTGCAAAGCTGTATCGGGTATCAGAGCCGCTACAAGTGATCCGGAATGTACTGCCGACGCTGTTTGTTGACCGCTTATGTGCCTGTTTAGGCATACCCTTTTCATTAAGCCCGACAAATACTGCGTTGTGGTGGTTTTTATCCTCATAGAGAGTATGCTGTTTGGCAAAGTGTGTGATGATGTCAGCCGAGATAAACCGCTGTTTTATGAGGTAGGCATAGACTCTGTGCATATTTGTGTTTGCTTGGGGCAGTCTGAACTCTTTCTTTTCTTCCTTTGCGATAGCTTTCGGCGGACTGTGGGACAGCAGAGTTACCGTCTGTCCCAACAGTTCCTGTACCGCAGTCTGAAAGTCCATACCATAAAACTCCTGCATAAACTTTATTGCTCCGCCGCCTGTCTGATTTTTATGGTCGAACCATTTTGACCCACGGATAGTTATACTGTCGTGCTTGCCTGAGCTGTCGTAATATATGAGCTTATGCTCTATGCCGACACGCTCAAGCTTTTCACCACGCACACGCAGGTATTCTGCCAAGTCTACGCTGTTGGCAAGCTGTTTTTGTTCGTCTGTGAATGGAATGTAGGGCATTAAATGTCTCCTTTCCGGGTTGAAAATTTTGGTTTGGTGTGGTATAATGAGAAGAAAGATCAAGAGCAATATCGCTTGATAAATCGAAATTTGATTGGATTGTTGTTATTATGGAAGAAAAATACCAAGTGGAGTTATCTGTGTTATTGGAGTCATTGGAATACTGTTCTGATGTTGAATCGGATGGATACTACATTGTTAGAGGAAGTAATAAAATAATAGCGTATGGTGAAGACCTATCAGAAGAATATCTTGGCGAGGATGCAGTTTGGAAATTTTTGCAGTCAAATGAGTGCATTAAATTACCAACCTTACATGAGATAGAAGATGCTTCGCCGAATTGGAACAGGGATATAACGTTTAAATACATTGATGAAATGATAAATGACACAAAACAAAAGAAACTCCTTACTAAAGCATATAAATCCATATTCGGTAATCGTATTCTTCATGCATTTCCGGGAAGCTCTAAATTCTGTGCAGAACTTGCCAAACTTGGGCGTATGGATGAATGGAATCTGTTTATAAAAGAAAAATATGAAGCCCATCAGCTTGAATTTGCAAAAAAATGGTGTAAAGACAATAATGTAAAAATAATCACTGAAGCTGATATATAAGGGCAAGATATTCTTGTAGTGGTAAAGAATTTGTAACCGTAAGGCAGAAAATCAACTTCAAACAATTTTTAAAAAATCATTTTCAAAATGGATTAGGAACTGGCGAAATTATTAGTTTATCTAATCCCCTACCAAAAGGACTGAGTAAGATCAGTCCTTTTTTCATCCACCAACGCATTCTCTAAATTGTCCCATAACCTGCGAAAAACTCTGCCTTTCCATCATATCCGAACTGAGAAATGCACCCGACACAACGGTAAGCTTGTTCTCCGAAAGCACAGCGTAGGTTTCCGTGTATCCGAACTGCGTCGCCATACCATCGGATTTCTGAACAGAGCCGTACTGCTGATACTTACCCTTTGAAACAACACTGCTTGTCATTCGGTAACTCGAAACAAAGTCATCTTCGGTGATACCGCTCATCTGTGCGGAGGTCTGTCCGAAGTAATAATCTCCGAAGTTTTCAAGGATATATTCCATATCGTGATCAAGATCACTCTGACTTAAATCGACGCACATAACATCTATCATACCGCCGCCGTTTTTGCCTTTCAGCGATATATTCTGCACTCCGTTTGAACTGTCTGTCTGCGTTTCAAATGAACAGCCTTTCATTGCTTCTGTTACCAATGCGCTTGTATCTGCAAAGCTGATATTTGAATCGAAAAACTCCGCAATAAAGGTATCATATTTTACCTGTTCTTCATCGACGGTACTTTCAGCCTCCGAAGAGGCAGCCGCACTTACTGTCGGAGCGGCTGTTGTGACCGTTGTCTGCTCGGCTTTGAACGGCGGCGAGATATTTCCGCAGCCTGTAAGGATCACCGCAGACAGTACGGCGAGTATAAGAATATTCTTCATTTGTCATACCTCCTTACACAATAGACCAGATATACAACGGAGCGGTAAGGGTGAATATGAGGCAGGCGAAGATTATCGCAACAGGAGTCCATTCTATCTGTCCGTGCTTGCGGTAGTCCATATACATCGCACCTATCTTCACAAACAGCAATACCGCAAGGATAACATCAAGGCACGGAAAAACAACATTGTTCACCACCGACACTATCTGCGATCTGGCTGTGTTCCAAGTGCTTGTGACTGCTCCGGCCACATCGCCCGAGGCGTAGGCGGTGGTCGTAAGCTTTGCGGCAAAGCAAAAAGCTCCTGCAAATGCCGCAGCCATTCTCTTGGTTTTGGCTCTTCTCATTACACATCATTCCTTTCATTATTCTTTCTTCTTGCAAATATTAAGGACAAAAGCATTACAGAGCCGATCATAAGATAGATACATATGCCATTGTCTGATGACACACCTGTGTGAGGGTTGTCTGTTGTGACTGTGTGAGGCGTGTCAGGCAAGCTTGGCTTAGCCTCGTCCACCATTATGACTATGGGTGTGCCGTCTTCAGCAATCACTGTCGCATCTGCATTTTCTACGGTAACATTGCCGTAAACATCGACTGTAAACTTAATGTCCGTTGCGATAACATAACCGTCGGGAGCGGCGATTTCTTTCAGCGTGTAATTTCCCACAGGAATTTTGGTTACAATATGATCCGTGCCGTCGGAAGTCCATTCATCAACAATATTTCCCTCAGAGTCAATGATCTGCATTTTTGCTCCCTTAAGCTCGTTTCCGTAAATATCACGTTTTGAAATCTCAACAGTAATAGGCTTGTTTTCCGCAGTTATCTCAATAACTTCTCCGTCCTCTGAAATGCTTACGGGATAGCTTTTATTGCTGAGAATATATCCTCTGGGAGCTTTTATCTCTCTTACAACATACTCGCCGTAAGGAATGTTTCCAAACTCAAAATATCCCTTTTCATCGGATACGGCTGTCATTATGGCATTGCTTTCTGAAAACACTTTACAGTCCTTTCGGAACAGTCCGAACACCGCATTTTCAAGGGGTTCGCTCTTGTCATCGGTCTTATGTCCCTCTATCCTGCCACGCTTGATAATATTTTCAAACTCTCCGCAGTCGATATCCACGGTCTGAATATCCTGTCCCATATACTCGAATGTCACAAGGTACTTTTCGCCGTTGAGGACGTAATGTTCGTCAGTAGCGATCTCCTGAACATAGTACTTGCCGAAGGGCAGAGCAGTGTCAAATTGTGCGCTCATATCTTCTTCAAGACTGATTTCAGAAATAAGACCGCCGGCAGGGATCGACGTGCCGTTTGCTGCTGTGATATCTTCTGCGGCAAACAGTCCGAAACGAACATTTTTGTACTCTCCGTTACTGCCGATACCGAACAGTTCATCATTTTCCATTGTCTTAGAAAGCCTTATCATTACTCTCTGATATTCATTTTCAAACTCTATATCCACAGTATCTCTCACCTCAAATTCCTGTCCTGCATAGATAAGCTCTGCATATTTAGGCTCGCTGTTCATCACATATCCAAAAGGAGCTTTTATCTCTCTGACTTCATATCTGCCAAGATACAGCGGCTCAGTTTCCCCATAGCCGTTTTCATCGGTCATTATCTCCGCTACAACATCGCCTGCCTTTGCGTGAACTGTTCCGTCTGCTGTAACAATATCCTCTGTGGCTGTTACCTGAAATACCGCTCCACTAAGAGCACATTCCGTAAACACAGGCTTGTATGTGGTCTGACCGCTTTCCATGATTTCGCCGTTCTCGTCAACGGATATGGCGCTTCCCATAGCGGTAACACCTGTAAATGCATCGCCCGATTTGTAAACCGATATCTTTCCTTTCTGCGAATCGTTTCCTACGTCAATATTAAGCTTGGAGTATGAAACGCTGTTGCCTGTGAACTTAAATTCAAAGGTCTTGCTGTCGGAGTTAATGGCATAACCCTCTGCCGCCTTGGTCTCGGTAAGAGTGTACTTTGCTCCCACATACATCTGTGCATTTCCCGTATCCGCATGACCTGTGCTGTCGGTTGTCATTTTGCAGATTACATCTCCCTTCTTGTGAAGCTGTTTGCCGCCTATTGCAAAATCTTCCGCCGCTCTTACCTCAAATTCAACTCCTGGAAGAGGTTTCTTTGTTTCGCTGTCTGCTTTGTAAACTTCAAGAGTTCCTCTCTGAACATCGTTTGTTACGGTCACTTCGTGAGGGATAGTAAGGGTATCGGCTTTATCCGATTTCGCCGTAAACTTCGTATTCTCCGCAGAAATAACATACGGCTCGGGAGCGGAAACTTCCACAAGTTCATACTCAAAGTTCGGGTAGATGGGTATTGTCTTTGTATATCCCTGCGTTCCGTCGGTTTCGTATTCTGTGTAGGTGCTTGAGACATAACCCTGTTCATCGGTCACAACAGTACCCACAGACTCGCCCTTTTTCTGAACGGTCTTGCCGTTAAAAGCAATATCCTGCGTGGGAACAATGTCAAAAGCAACACCCTTTATTGGATTGCCGAATTCGTCAACCTTGTGAACCTTTAAATCTACAAGCTGCAAAGTATTTGGAATATCCGCAGTGTAAGTTATCACAGGATTCGTGCCGTCCTCAATATCCGCAATTGTGGTCGTTACAGTAAATGAACGGCTTAACTCTCCGTTCTCGTCAAGCATAATATACTTGTCGTTTTCACGCTCTGTTACGGTATAAACGTTTTCAAAGGTTTCACCGTTAAGCTTGCCAAGAGCAAGATTTTCAACGCAAGCGTAACCATTGCTGTCGGTAGTGACACTCTTTACAACCTTTCCATTTAGCGAAATATCGAAAGTAACTCCTTCTATCTTAATATCATTAAGAACATCATATTTGTTAAGCTCCAGCTTAAGTGTAAAAGGCTTGTCCGTTACTGAATAATTGTAATCCGAAAGCTTTGCATTCTGAAAATTATCAAGGTCGTTCACTACCGAATTTGCACGGTTCACAAGATGATATTCGGTGTCCAGAACATAGCCGTTAGGTGCAGTGATTTCCTTAACATAGTAGTTGGTGTTGGGGAGCAGATCGTAATCGAACTTTGCTTTTCCGTCACTTCCTGTTGTTGCGGTTTTTAAAAGCTTTTTTGCGGAGTTATACAGACCGTACTTTGCTCCCGAAAGAACATCGTTTGTATTGCTGTCCTTCTTTGTAAGCACAAGACTGTAATTTACAAGCTGATTTACTATCTCAGCACTGCTGTGAAGTCTGTTATCTTCAAGTTTGTTTGATGAAATGGGATAAAGATTTTCTGCTCCGAGAATATATTTCTTCCCATTTTCATCAGTCAGAGCATATGACTTACCTGTATCGTTTCTTATGATACCGCAGATATCTCTTTTTGAAACAGCGTCTTTAAGACCGCTGAGGCTGTATGCTTTTGAAGTCTCAAGACTTTCATCATAGCCATATCCCTTTGCTCCGTTTATCTCGATAAACACAAGCTCCTTTGCATTGCCTGAGCTGTCAAGAGGTACAAGATCAAAGAAAAGCTGACCGAAGTGATCGCAGGTGTCACAGCCACTGTAGTTTGAGCCTGTGCTGAAAACATATGCCTTTGAGATATCGGTTGTAGTGCGTGAGGTATCGAATATGAGGTCGTGATTCGAGTTAAGCTTGGTTGGCACATAGTAACAGCCGTCCCCTGCGGAGTACGTCTTTCCATTAAAGCCGTCAAGGTCGTTAAGATCGCCTGAAAAAGCTTTGTCTGCGGACTTGTGACCCTGCGAGATATATCTCATAACAGGCTTGCCGTTTTCCTCGTCCCAGTAACCCACAATAAATTTGGTGGACTTGTAGATGTCGGAGAGGGTCTTGATGTCGCTCTCGTTATCGCTTGATAAAGCCTTTCCATCACCGTTGAGAATGGTTTTGTCAAGCACCGCAGTTCCAAATTTAGCATTGTAGCTTGTTTCGCTGTAAAAATCATATATCAGAAGTGCATCTGGTCTGGGTCTTCGATATCCTTT
>OOCM01002488.1_pt1 | contig 12036 bp, 12 predicted proteins | sample 1671111 | NCBI WGS metagenome assembly OOCM01 (sample SAMN06348123, study PRJEB24527) | human gut metagenome | biome: human gut; feature: ankylosing spondylitis patient; material: feces | host: Homo sapiens | place: China | collected 2015-10 | reverse complement strand
AACCTGAATCTAACGCGTCTGCCAATTCCGCCATATCCGCATATTCTGTTTTGTTTGCGAGCTGTGTTGCTCGGAACGATAGTTATTATACCAGATATGGCAGAATTGTCAAGCATTTTTTCAAAAAAACTTTTTCCTCACTACAAAGCGTCATACTTTCGCGAAAAAAGCCCTCTGCAGGCCGATTTTCCGGCGGTGCAGAGGGTCGGAGTTTCTTTGTTTTTTCTTCATTTTCTTCAGAAGATCAGACTTTGCCCCACACCAGCCACAGGTACGCATAGCCTGCCAGCACGGCGGCCAGCGTAAAGGGCACGCCGATGCGCAGGAAGTCGCGGGTGGTGACGGTCTCGCCGTTTTTGCGCAGAATGCCAATGGCTGCGATATTGGCCGAAGCACCGATGGGGGTCAGGTTGCCGCCCAACGTTGCACCGGTGAGCAGGCCGAAGTAAAACACATAGGGTTCCACGCCCACGCCATCGTTCATCAGGGCGGCGATGCTCTGCACCACCGGCAGCATGGCGGCCACGTAAGGGATGTTATCGATGAAGGCCGAAAGCACCACCGACACCACCACCAGCAGGGTGAACAGCCGGAAGGGGTTTTCCCCTGCCACGGCATGGAACAGCCGGGCTGCTGCGTCGATAACACCCGCCGCGTGGATGCCCGCGATCACGATGAACAAGCCAAACAACAGCAGCAGGGTGTCGCAGTCCAGCTCGCCCAGCACATGCGCCAGCGGCTTGGCCGACCCTGCCCGCAGGCAGGCGCGCGCCACGCCAAACAGGCACAGCCCCATGCACACAAGGCCGCTGCGCAGCTCGTACACCGTGTGCAGCGGCCCGGCTGCAGGCTCCGGCAGGAAGGATGCCGCAATGAGCAAACCCACCGTGAGCAGCATCAGGGCAGTGGGCACATCGTCCTCCACCTCAGTCTCCACCTTGGCGGCGATAGGCTGGGTCTCACGGCGGAACAGCCACAGCAGCACTGCCAACGAAGCAAGTGCGCCCAGCTCTACGCCCCAGAAAATGCCCGGACGGCCCCGCATCCAGAAGAAATCGAAGAAATTCATGTCGGCAAAGCTGCCCAGCAGGATGCTGGTGGTGTCGCCCACCAGCGTGGCCGCGCCCTGCAGGTTGGAGGACACCGCAATGGCAATGAGCACCGGCACCGGCGAGATCTTCAGCTTGCGGGCAATGGCAAGGCCCACCGGTGCCACCATGAGCACCGTGGCCACATTGTCCACAAAAGCACTGATGACACCGGCGAACAGCGCCAGCATACACACCGCCCACTTGACATCCGGCACACAGACGATAAGCATTTCCGCCAGGCGGGCAGGCATTTTGCTCTCGATGAACAGTGCCACCGTACCCATGGTGCCCGCCATCATGAGCAGCACATTATAATCCACGGCCTGCAGCGCGGCGCGGAGTGAAAACTCGTAGACCCCTGCCTCGCCCAGCACAATAAAGAGCACCGCACTGCACAGTGCCACCCACGGGCGGTACTGCTGCAGCCGCAGCATCAATACATAGGTAACAGCAAACAGGATCAGTGCAAGTATCATTCGTTGATCTCCCCGCTGCGGGCATCCTCGTCGATCATGCGGTAGCCCACGCCCAGCTCATTGAGGATATAGGCATTGCTGCCCGGACGGCTGCCCAGCTTTTTGCGGATATTGGCCATGTTCACCTGCAGCTTTTTGGTGCTGCCGATGTCGGTATCGCCCCAGATGGCCTTGACGATGGCCGCATAGGTCATCACGCGGCCCGCATGCTGGGAAAGGAACGCCACGATGTTGTATTCGGTCTGGGTCAGCTTGATCTCCTGCTCGTCCACGAACACCTTACGGCGGTCATAGTTGATGCGCATTCCCTGTGCGCGGAACTCACCCGCCGGGGCATTGCCGCCGTGCATGGCACTGTAGCGGTTCAGCCGCAGGGCAGCGCGCACGCGGGCCAGCAGTTCGCCGGTGCTGAAGGGCTTGGTGATGTAATCATTGGCACCCAGATCCAGCGCTTCGATCTTATCCATCTCGTCGGTGCGGGCCGAGAGCACCACGATGGGGGTCATATACTTCTGCCGCACGGTGCGGATGAATTCCAGCCCGTCCCGGTCCGGCAGGCCCAGATCCAGAATGACCAGATCCGGGTTGTGGGAGGCGAACAGGGTCAGGCCCATGGTACAGGTATGAGCCACCAGAGCCTGATAATCGTTGGTGGTGAGCAGCGTTTCGATAAAGCTGCAGATATTTGCCTCATCCTCTACGATCAGGACCTTGAATTTGTTATTGCTCATCTTCTGCATCCTCCATTTCAATTTCTTCGGTCTCCAGCCAGAAGCGGATGGTCGTTCCCTCACCCAGACGGCTCTCGGCCTTGATCTCGCCGCCGTGCGCCTTGATGATGGCCGCACACACCGAAAGGCCGATGCCCATGCCGTGCTTGCGGCTGTCTGCCGGTACATCCGGGTCGGTGCCGGAGAACAGCGTTTTCAGCCGTTCTCTTGGGATGCCGCAGCCATCGTCCGTCACCTCGAACACCGCACGATTGCCCACCGTGAACACCTTCAAGGTCAGTTTTGTCATGCCCTCGGCGTGCAGAGCGGCATTTTCCAGCAGGTTCATCAGCACCTGCTGGATGAGCATGGAATCCATGGGGATCACGATAAAGGCATCCGGCGTTTCCAGCTCCACCGGGATCTCCGGGTAGCGCTTGCGGAACTTGACCAGCACCGTATCCAGCAGTTCGTCCAGCACAGTGGGGGTCTTTTGCACCGTCACCTTCTCGCTGTCGATGCGGGTGACGGAAAGCAGATTCTCCACCATGCGGGTCAGCCACTGGGCATCACTGCAGGCTTCGCCAAGCAGTTTAATGGTCTTTTCCTTATCCAGCGAGTCATAATTTTCGATCACAGTGGAGCAGGCACCGTAGATGGAGGTGAGCGGGGTGCGCAGATCGTGAGAAACCGCGCGCAGAAGGTTTGCACGCATCTTCTCCTTCTCGCTTTCCATACGCAGCTGTTCCTGCTTTTTGATGCGGGTGGTGAGGGTGCTGGTCATGATGGACACCACCAGCATCACAAGGCCGGAGAACAGGTTTTCCGACAGGGTAAAGTTGAAGGCGAAATACGGTGAAAGGAAGGCAAAGTTCACAGCCAGCACGCTGATGAGCGAAGCCGCCACGCCCCACGCATAACCTTCTGTATACATAGAGGTGACGAATACTGCCAGCATAAAGATAAGCATTGCTACGCCCTCAATGCGGCCCATAACGGCCTGTGTAAGCATCACCATGGCATAGGCGGCGAACAGAGCCAGCAGCATTACGGTGGCATCCCGCACAAGCGTCTGTTTTTTCATGCACATTCCCCTTCCCAAATAATATATTCCGTTTCCCGCATTATACCATAGAAAAACTAAAGATACAGTAAAAATCCTTTGCCGTAAAGAGGGACGCGATTTGACACTCCCTCTCCCCCGTAGTAGAATAGCCTTATCAACACTTTATCTCACTGGATCAGGAGTAACGATATGCTGTATTTCGAGAACGACTACTGTGAGGGTGCACACCCTGCCATCCTGCAAAAGCTGGTCGAGACCAACTTTGAAAAGGTGCCCGGCTATGGCACCGACCCCTACTGCGCCAGCGCCAAAGCAAAGATCTGCGCTGCCTGCGGCTGCCCGGATGCAGACGTGACCTTCATCTCCGGCGGCACCCAGACCAACGCCATCGTCATTGCGTCCATGCTGCAGCGCTGGCAGGGCGTGATGGCTGCTGCCACCGGCCATGTGGCTGCACACGAAGCCGGGGCCATTGAGTATACCGGCCACAAGGTCATTGCCCTGCCCGCCCACGAGGGCAAGGTGAGCGCTGCGGATGTGCGCGACTGGTGCGCCACCTTCTATGCCGATGCCAACCACGACCACATGGTGTTCCCCGGCATGGTATATATCTCTCACCCGTCCGAGTACGGCACCCTGTACACCAAGGCTGAGCTGGAAGAGCTGCACGCTGTGTGTCAGGAGTACCACATGCCCCTGTTCATGGACGGCGCACGCCTGGGCTACGGTCTGATGGCCAAGGGCACCGATGTTACCCTGCAGGATATCGCCCGCCTGACCGATGTGTTCTACATCGGCGGCACCAAGGTGGGCGCGCTGTGCGGCGAGGCCGTGGTGTTCCCCCACGGCGCACCGGCCCACTTTATGACTATGGTCAAGCAGCAGGGCGCGCTGCTTGCCAAGGGCCGTCTGATGGGCCTGCAGTTCGATGTGCTGTTCACCGATGATCTGTACACCCGCATCAGCCGGAACGCCATCGAGACCGCCGACCGTCTGAAGGAGGGCCTTGCTGCCAAGGGCTACCGCTTCTATATGGAGTCGCCCACCAATCAGGTGTTCCCCATTCTGGAAAACAGCCAGCTGGAAGCGCTGGAAGGCAAGGCGAAGTTCGGCTTCTGGGAGAAGTACGACGACACCCACACCGTGATGCGCATTGCCACCAGCTGGGCCACCCGCATGGAGGAGATCGAGCAGCTGATCGACCTGATGTGACCCTGCCGAAGATTTTCTGCCGGTTTTATGCGGGATACCAATTGCAATTCCTTTCACAATGTGGTATCTTTTGGGTAGACCAATGGGTTGGAGACGGTGGGCCTTGCAGGACAGCGTTTCGGCCGGCTGGCTCTATGAAATGATCGGAAAGAAGGTATTTTAACATGGGCTTTTTTGATAAGCTGTTCGGCGGCAAGACCGAGCAGGAAGAGACTGTCAAATTCTTCGGTCAGAGCAAGACCGTTCTGACCCCCATCCGCGGCAAGGTGCTGGCACAGGCCGACATCCCCGACGAGACCTTTGCACAGGGCATCCTTGGCCCCGGTTGCGGCATCGAGCCCACCGGCAAGACCGTGTATGCTCCGTTTGACGGCACCGTGGAACAGGTGGCTTCCACCCTGCACGCCGTGGGCCTGACCAGCGAGGACGGCATCGAGATCCTGATCCATGTTGGCATGGACACTGTGGAGATGCAGGGCAAGGGCTTCAAGGCACTGGTCAAGGTGGGCGATAAGGTCAAGGCCGGCACCCCGCTGCTGAAGGTGGATCTGGACGCCATCCGCGCCGCAGGCCATCCCACCGCTACCGCCATCATCGTGACCAACGGCGATGACATGGGCGAGCTGAAGATGCTGGCCGAGGGCGATGTGCTGGCCGGCACCCCGCTGTTCAAGTTCTGATCGTAATCGTAAAAGGCGTGAGCTTCCATTCGGAGGCCCACGCCTTTTTTGTTATTCCTTTTCTTGTTTATATTTCAGCACCTTCTGGGAGAAATGTCCATCGAAGAACTGGATGAAGGGGCCAAAGGCGATGATGATAACACCCACCACCATGCCGATGATGCGCCGTGCCGAGGGAGCCTGCCGGGTCTTGTTCATGACCTCCTTCTCTTTCTCCTTCTGTTTTTCACCATTCTGTTGTTTTTGTGTTGATAATACAGGCCTTGAGCCGGGCTTCAATGGCCGCTTTGTCCAGTCCTTCGCCAATGACGATGAGCACATCCTGCCCCTGCGGGATGGGTTCCAGCGTTCTGCCGGCAGCGGTGGCGTTCAGCTCCAGCCAGCCGGTGGTGCCCTGCGGGTCCGGTGCAAATCCCTTCACCCGCAGCACATGGCCGCAGGCGGCATCCGCAAACAGGTGGTCGGCAGCGGCCTGCAGCTGCTGCAGCGTCAGGTGCTGCTCCAGAAAGCACAGAGAGCTGAAGGCTTCGTGCTCGTCAAAATGCAGCTTTTCGCAGCTGGCCTGCCTGCAGCCGCAGGCCGCAATGGCGGCAAGGTCGGCATCGGTAAGCCGTGCCCAGTCCTTGGTGATGATCTCTTCCGGCGCAAAGCGGCGGGAGCACTTGCAGCCCTCCAGCGCACGGGTCAGGTGGGCCACGGCGGCAGCGGTCTGCTGTTGCCCGGCCAGCTGGGTACGGCTGACCAGCACCCGGCCCGCGTTGGCCGTCTCGGATGCCAGCACGTACTCAGCCTGCGGCGAAAGCGTTTCCGGCAGCATGGCATCCACTATGGCGATCACATTGCCGATGTGATACCAGCGGTCCAGCGGGTCGTCCCGCAGCACATCAAAAAACTCGTCCACATCAAAGATGCCGCTGGGTTCCACCACCACCCGGTCGAACCCGCGCATGGCCATGGCAATGAGCTTGGTGCGCATCCGGCGCTGGTGGGTGTCGCAGTCGCATCCGCCGCTGATGGTCTCAAGGTCGCAGTTCGGGCCAAGAAGGTCCTGCACCAGCATGGCATCCACGTTCACTGCGCCGAAGTCGTTTTCCAGAATGCAGACATTGTGGCCCTGTGCCACCAGATACCGGACATACCGGCGCAGAAAGGTGGTTTTGCCTGCGCCCAGAAAGCCGGTGATAAGGTCTACCTGTACCATAATAAAAAAGCACCTCCTGTGCTGTTGTTTGCCCGGTTCCAGTATACCGCAGCAAACTGCAATACGCCAGTGGCAGATGCAAAAAGCCCCGCATTTCTGCGGGACTTTTTATGTTCGTATTCAGCCGTTGTCGGATGCAGAGCTGTACTCGGCAATGACCTTGCGGGCGGCAGGTGCCATTTTGGCCGGTACGGCGGCAGGTTTTGCAAGGAAGTAGCCCTGCAGCGCATCCGCACCCAGCTCGATGACCTTGCGCAGTTCGGCGGCGGTCTCCACGCCCTCGGCAATGATCTGCATGTTGCGCGGGTGGTCGAAGGTCTCCAGCGATTTGAAGAAGGTCAGCCGCTCGATCTCGCACAGTGCGCCCTGCTCCTGCGCCAGCTTCATGATGGTAGCGGGTGAGCGCAGCGCTTCCATATCGGAGCGCATCAGGGCTTCGTAGGCCATCACCTTGCGGGCGCTGCTGCCGCCTGCTCACGCAGCCAAGGGCCAGTGCCGCGGCGCACAGCCCTTCCCATTGGCTGGGAAAAGCTGTGCTTTGCAGCTGTTATTCGGTTTTTTCTGCCGGAACGGTGGACACAGTGATCTGCTCATAATCCGCACTGTGTGCAAGATAAACGCTCAGGTCACCGGTGTTGGTGGTCTCCATGCCGTCCAGCTTTGTGCAGGCGCAAAGGCCGAAGGCCAGCACATCCATGCCGGCAGCAGCACCCTGCCAGAATTTATCCTCGCAGCCGGGCTTTGCCCAGCGCCGCGGCAGATACTGCACAAAGCCCACAGCCGTCAACAGTTCATCCGCCTCGGCCAGCTGGGCCTCGGCAGCGGCATCGTCCAGCATATCCCTGCCCGCGCAGCGCTGCATGATGACATGGCACACCGGGCGGCGTGTGGCCTCCAGTACCGAGTGACGGAAGCCGTAGCGGGAGACGTTCTTTTTGCCGTACAGCAGGATGAAGCCCATGCTGTTGCGGCTGTCCGCCCGCAGGAAGCCGTGGGTGATGTAGGGCATCTGTTGGGTATAGTTGAGGGTATCCAGCGTGCAGAAATCCAGCGGCTCCAGCGAGTACAGCTCCAGATCGTACCGGGTGATGTGGGAGCGGTTGTAGAACGGCATGTTCGCGCCGTTGATGTCCGCCGGGCAGGTGCGCATGGTGACAGGCGCGTTCTCGGCCACATGGTAACAGCTGCGGATGAGCCGTGGCGGGTGATGGTCTCATTGAAGAAACGCTTGCCGTCGTTGCCAAAGATGGGCCAGATACCGCCGAAGGGGAAGGACGGACGACTGTTGATGCCGGCTGCCTGACCTGCACGGGGGCCTGCCTCCATGGTAGCGCCTGCCCACAGCATCATGCGGATGCCGGAACCGTCACGGCCCATGGAAGAAATGTTGTTCACGTCGGTGCGGTCCTTGCCGTAGGACCATGCCAGGTTGCGCAGGGTGTCGCACAGGTCCAGACGCATGTCCGGGTTGCCGCCGAAGTCGCCGGCTGCCACGATGACAGCATCGGCATTGACCTGGAAGTACTTGCCGTCGATGTCGGTGAAGATGGCACCGGTGACCTTGCCGTTCTCGTGCACCAGGGTCAGACCCTGTGCGCCGTAGATGTACTCGCAGCCCTTCTCCACAGCCTTCTGCTGCAGCAGACGGACGGTGTACGGCCACATATTGTTGTTGGTGTTGGTCTCGGTGCCGGTATCACGCCACTGGGTCATGCCGACGTAGTAGTAGCTGTGGCTGCAGGGGTTCTGGAAGTGCTTGTTGCCCTTGTAGTTCACGGCGTGTGCGTACTTGGCAACATAGTCGGGGTCCAGCTCAGCCAGCATCCAGTCCAGTGCCTCGCCGGAGCGGGTAGCGTAGTCCTTGACGATCTTCTGGTTGGCGTGGCCCAGAGCCTTGACCATGTACTCGGTGAAGATGTCCATGGGGTCATACTTCTCGGCACCCTTGTCCAGGAAGAACTTGGAGTTGTAGGTGGTCAGGTCGCAGGCATAGTTGTCGTACTCTTCCCAGGTCTGCACTTCGCAGCAAATGGTGTTCAGGCCCTCTTCTGCGCAGCGCAGGGCGGCGGCAGTACCGGCCTGACCGGCACCGATGACCAGAACTTCGCAGTCCTTGGTGTACTCGACCTTGTCGGCCAGCTGGGGCTCATCGCCCAGCCAGGCGGGCTTGTTGTTCATGAACTGCTCTTCCGGGATGTTCAGAGAATCGACCATACCGACCATCATGGAGCCCATGATGTCGCCGTTGCCCTTCTGCTCGATGTACTCTTCCGGGGTCTCAGGAGCCTTGGCGTCCGGGTTGGAGCCGCGGTTAGCCTGCGAGTAGCTGGTGGCAAAGATGTCATCCCAGGTGATGGCGGAAGCAGCGGCTGCGGGCTGCTCGGAGGCAGCGGCAGAGCTTGCCACGGAGGAAGCGGCGGCGCTGCTGGCTGCGTTGTTGGAGCAGCCGGACAGTGCGCCTGCAGCGGCAGCGCCCAGAGCGCTGAGAGCCGATGCACGGATGAAGTTTCTGCGCGAGATCTTGTTCATAGTGCGGAACCCTTTCTGTTTCTTTCTTCTTTTTCTTCCAAAGCGTTTCTGCCTTGCGCAGTTTGACGCTTTTTTGACGATATTATTATAGTGAAATTATTACCAAAAGAGAAATTCAATTTCCGGTTTTCGGTTATGTATTTTCTCTATAAGTTCATTGACCTTGCCGGACGGTTTTGTTACAATGAAGGAAATGCCGGAAAGGAGGCCCCCGCATGACCGACCGTCAGATCCGCTGTTTTCTGGCTCTTTATGAAACACTGAATTTTTCGGCTGCCGCGCGGCAGCTGTTTCTCACCCAGCCCACCCTGAGCTACCAGATCCGCACACTGGAAGAAGAACTGGGCACTCCGTTGTTCACCCGCACCACCTGCCGGGTGGAGCCCACCGAAGCCGGGCAGCTGTTTGCCGCCTTTGCCCAGAACGTCCGGCAGAGCTATCAGGCGTTCCAGCATGCACTGGCCGCCGGGCCCGCCCGGCGCGAAAAGCTGGTGCTGCAGGTGCCGCTGACCATGGCGTCGCGGGATCTTGTGTACCACGACCTGCTGATGGCGCTGAGCCAGGAGCTGCCGGACTGTGACCTGGAGGTGCGCACCGATACCTCCTGTACCTCCCCGGAAGAGGTTCTGCAGAGCGGCGTGGACGCCCTGATCCAGATACTGCTGGAACCGGTGAGCGACGCCATCGACTGCCTGCCCCTGTTCGACACCAAATGCCATCTGCTGGCAAGCCCCGGCAGCCCGCTGAGTGCCTGCGGCACCCTGACCCCCGACCAGCTGGCCGGGCAGACCATCTGCTTTGAAAGCTGTGACGCCGTATTCGTGTCCATGTTACGGCGCTGCATGGAGGACATTCCCCTGCGGTGGCTCATGGTGCCCGACTTTGAAAAGGAATACGTCCGGATGCTGGCCGGAAAATGCCTGTTCCTGAGCCCGGTGCGGAGCCACGGCTACCCGCCCGAGTGGTTCCACCCGCTGAGCTTCCCCTTTCCGCCGGCACCCACCTGCCTGTTCACCCGCAAGGACGACACCCGCCCCTGCCTGCAGGTGCTGCGGCAGCTGACCCTGGCCGAACACCGGCGCGCCGTGGCAGACGGCCGCCTGTGAAGCCCCGCTATATGATATAAAGGAGAACCGACCGATGAATATTGCGATTCCATCATCCGCTGGCACGAAACACGCAATGGCGTCACCGGCCTGACAAAGGAGTGCATCGGCTATGAGAACGGTGTGCTGGGCGGCGTGCTCTCAGCCTTGACCAGCTATGCCGCTCCCGGCGACTATGTGTTCAACGGGGAGTGGGTGTGAGCCTGCACACAAAACTCCTCCAGTCATCGCTGCGCGATGCCAACCCCCTCTATGAGGGGGCCTTTTTTGTACCAGAAACAAGGCCGCACCCCCCCAAGGCTCCCTCCTTGAGGGAGCTGGCAAAGCCGACAGGCTTTGCCTGAGGGAGTTTTTCAGCACATAGAAAAAAACCGGAAGCGCACTGCGGATCGCAGTGTACTTCCGGTTTGCAGAATGAAGGATCGCTTATTTGATCTCGCGCATGGCACCCAGCAGGCCGGGGTAGTCGCCTGCGGCGACTTTGGCCGTGTTCTCCGGGTGTGCCACGAACCACTTGTTGCGCTTTTTCAGGATGCCCTTGGGCCCGTCGGGCAGCGCGTCGCCGGTGCCGCGGGGCAGGAAGCAGGCCGTGAAAAAGGTATCGCCCACGGCGCAGGGGGTGTAGTGCAGGGTAGTCTCGTAGGTCTGCACCACCTGCCCTGCCTCACAGTAAAAGGCCTGGGTCTTTGCGCCGTCGTAGGTGTTGCCCTGCATATCCCACAGGTGGCCCAGGATCAGCACACAGGGCTGCAGGCAGACGTCCACCTCGCTGCCGCTGTGGTACTCGATGCCGTTCAGCACATGATTGTGGCCGCGGCAGGGGCCTGCCTGGAACGGCATACCGCCATACACGGCAAGGCCGATGGCCTGGGCTGCTGGCAGGGCCTCCAGTACGGCATCGCTTGCCTGGTAGGCATTGCCGCTTTCCGGCATGGCGACCGTGCGGCCCCATGCCTCGATCTCCGACAGGTCAAAGCCGGTGAGCAGGCGGCCATACGATGCAAACTGCGGGTCGGCAGCGGGCAAGATCTCCACGCCCGGGTTCCGGCTGCGCAGTGCTTCCAGTTCCGTGTTCATGCTCACTGGCCCTGCTCGTCCACAGCCTTCAGGCCCTGGGTCTGCTCGATCTCAGCCAGCATATCCACGCGCACCTGATGGCGGCCGCCCTCATACTTGGCGTTCACCCACTCGTCCACGATCATCTTGGCCATCTCCACGCCGATGACGCGGGCACCGAAGGCGATGATGTTGGAGTTGTTGTGCTGCTTGCTCAGGCGGGCAGAATAGGGCTCGCTGCACACGCAGGCACGCACGCCCTTGACCTTGTTGGCGGCCAGGCTGATGCCCACGCCGGTGCCGCAGATCAGCACACCGCCGTCCACTTCGCCGGAGGCGACCATCTTGCCCACCTTGTAGCCGCTGATGGGATAGTTAAAGCTCTCGGTGCTGTTGGTACCGACGTCGATGACCTCGATGCCCTTGTCCTCCAGATACTTCTTGATTTCTTTCTCATTTCCACTGCGACGTGGTCGTTGCCAATTGCCAGTTTCATACAGACACACTCCTTATTTTTTAAACAGAGGCACACCGCCGCAGGGTGCAGCGGTACGCCGTTGTTTGCGGATCAGATGTTGGTGCTTGCCATGCGGAAATAGGTGTACGGGCGGCCCTTGATGGACACCGACAGCTGGTGGATGTTCTCCGGGCTGGTGCAGCCGGCAAAGCCGCCGTCACCAATGGCGTGCACATCCGCGCCGGTCTCCTTCATCTTCAGGGCGATCAGGCGCACGGTGTCGGGGTCAGCGCCCTCCACCGAGCTGTTCAGGAAGGTCATGGCCAGGGTGCCGGGCTTGTAGCGGTGCACATACTGCACCAGCTCCTGGATCATGTGCACGCTGATGCCGTTGCGGCTGCCCGGTGCGGGCAGGTCGATGCAGTCAGCACCGGCGTCGATCAGCTGGCGGA
>OOCM01002487.1_pt1 | contig 12046 bp, 11 predicted proteins | sample 1671111 | NCBI WGS metagenome assembly OOCM01 (sample SAMN06348123, study PRJEB24527) | human gut metagenome | biome: human gut; feature: ankylosing spondylitis patient; material: feces | host: Homo sapiens | place: China | collected 2015-10 | reverse complement strand
GGGAGGTGGTGCAGGTGATGATCTACGACCCGCAGCAGCTGCACGAGACCGAAAAGCCGCGGCCGGACGGGTGGGAGACCACCGACCCGCAGGCGTATCTGATCCTGAGACGGCGCGGGAGCCCTCTCAGTGCGCAGTCCGGCAATGCCGGCGCTGCTTACAGCTCTCCCAAAGGGCGAGCTCTGCTCAGAGGATAAGATTGCGAAAGTTCGCACATGACAGATAAAATTATTTAAATAAAATTATTTAAATCCGCGCGCGAAATAAAAACGCGCGGAATGCGCTGGATCAGCGCAAGTTCAGCGCAAAAGTGCGCGGAAAGGCGGGGAGCGGGTGACAAAGCAGCAGAAAAAGGACGTGCGGCGGGCGCTGCGGCGGTACGGCAGGGCGCTGGAAGAGCCGGAAGGCAAGGCGGACGGACTGGTGCAGGCATGGGCGAGTGTGATCGCGCAGGCGATGGACTACTATGCAGCCGCCGACCCGGTGTGCGCCGAGCTTTTGCAGCGGCGGTACATCGCGGGAGAAAAAGAGTGGGACGTGGTGGGGGCGCTGCACATCGGGCGGACGACCTACTACCGCAAAGAGCTGGAAGCGCTGAGCACGCTGGCGGTGTTTGCCGCGCGGGAGGGGCTGGTGTGACCCTCTCGGTGCAGAGAAAACAGGCTGGGCAGAGATGCCCGGCCTTTTCGGCGTGCAAAAAAGTACACAGTTTTTGTTTTGGAGCGCGGGCGGTAGACTGGGGATAAAGCACAGCGAGGAGGGCCGGGGATGGGCGAGCGGAAATACTGCAAAAATTCTGTGCCCGGCAGACAGGGCCGGGGCAGGAAGTACCCGGCGAAGGTGCGGGCCGAAGTGGTGATGGCCATGATCGGCTCGAACTCCATCTGTGCGGTGGCGCGCAGGTACGGCGTGCCGGAGAGCACCATCCGCAGTTGGATGGCCGAAGAGGCCGGGAAGCCGGACGGCGTATTTGCCGAAGCGAGAGCCGAGGCGGCGCGGGAGATCGCGGCGCGGGCAGCAGTGGGCGCGAAGGCGCAGGTGAGCTACCTGCAGCAGCGTGTGGCCGAGAACCAGCGCGCTGCCGAGGTGCGGGACAAGCTGCACCGGCGGCTGGACGAGGACGCCAGAGCGCGGAACTACGACGTGGGCGTACAGCTCAAGAGCGAGGACGAGGCTTTGCAGGATGCCATGGAGACGGGGCTTGTGGTGCGCAGCGCACCGGGGACCTACGACCGGCAGCTGAGCGATGACGAGCGGGACGAGCTGGAAAAGCAGCTGGAACGATACGACAGCCGGGTGATGAACGACCGGGACGCGGCGAACGTTGCGGCGGTGCTGATCTCGGCGGCGGGAGCGGCAGCAGCGCTGGCACCGAAGAACGACACCGGAGACGGCAGCCAGAGCGCCCCGGCGGTGCTGATGGAGCCGAAGAGCAGCGAGGCAGAGACCGAGGTGGTACTGGACGGAACGGTATAAGGGCAGACCCATCGTATGGAGACCGCAGCCGAGGCAGGCGGCCTTTATGGCGCGAAGCGAGGATGAAGTGCTGTACGGCGGGGCGGCAGGCGGCGGAAAGAGCGACGCACTGGTGATCGAAGCGCTGCGGCAGGTGGATGTGCCGAACTACCGGGCGCTGATCCTGCGCAAGACCTTTCCGCAATTGCGGGAGCTGATCGACAAGACGATGCAGTACTACAAGCCGGTATTCCCGGCGGCAAAGTACAACAGCAGCACACACTGCTGGACCTTCCCGAGCGGGGCGAAGATCTACTTTGGCAGCATGTTCCGCGCACAGGACAAATACAACTATCAGGGCCAGCAGTTTGATTACATCGCGGTGGACGAGCTGACACACTTTACGTGGGAGGAGTACAGCTACCTGATGAGCCGAAACCGACCGAGCGGACCGGGCACACAGGTGTACATCCGGGCGACGGCGAACCCCGGCGGCATCGGACACGGATGGGTGAAGGCGCGGTTCATCACACCGGCACCGCCCGGCACGCGGATGGTGCAGCTGGTGGACGTGAAGAAGCCGGACGGCAGCGTGGAAAAGCTGCGGCGAACACGGATCTTTATCCCTTCGACCATCTTTGACAACCCGGCGTTGCTGAAGAACGACCCGGGATACCTGAACAATCTGGCCAGCATGCCGGAGGCGGAGAAGCAGGCGCTTTTGTACGGCAGCTGGGACAGCTTTAGCGGGCAGGTGTTCACCGAATGGCGCAACGACCCGGCCCACTACGAGGACCAGAGATGGACCCACGTCATCAAGCCGTTCCGCATCCCGGCGCACTGGAAGATCTGGCGCGGGTACGACTTTGGCTACGCAAAGCCGTTTTCGGTGGGATGGTACGCGGCGGACGAGGAAGGGCGGCTGTACCGCATCAAGGAGCTGTACGGCTGCACCGGGACCCCCAACGAGGGCACGAAAGTAAACCCGGTGGAGCAGGCGCGGATGATCCGGGAAGCGGAGGAGAACGACCCGAACCTGAAGGGACGGCACATCAACGGCGTGGCGGACCCGGCCATCTTCAACGAGAGCCAGGGCGAGAGCATTGCGCAGATGCAGGAGAAGCACCCGAACTACCTGTTCTGGACGCCGGGAGATCACACGCGGCTGGCGGGCAAGATGCAGATGCACTACCGGCTGGCTTTTGACGGCGAGGGCAGGCCGATGTTTCAGGTGTTCGACACCTGCAAGCATTTTATCCGGACCATCCCGAACCTGGTGTACGACGAGAGCAACGTGGAGGACATCGACACCACACAGGAAGACCACATTTACGACGAGTGCCGGTATGTGCTGATGGAAAACCCCATCAGCCCGCGCAAGACCGAGAGCGTGCCGATGCTGAAGGATGACCCGCTGGACATGGACGTGAGAAAGAGCCCGACAAGGGTGATGAGGATTTGAGGGAATGTTCTCTTTTGAGAATGGCCGCCGCGTGCGCTCTGGCCATATTCAGCGGAAAAATTATTTTTAATAGCGCGTTTGTCGCCGCCTGCGGGCGGCTCAAAACGCATTTTCACGAGATGGGGCCGGAACGGAAAACGGCATTTAAAACCGTGAACGGAGGAAGCCGATGGACAGAGAAAAACTGATACAACAGCTGCTGGAAGCGGCGCAGGCAGGAAACGGCCAGACGATGTCCGGCGGACTGCTGCAGAACCTGCAGCCGGAGAGCGCGGGGGATGCGCTGCTGGGAGCCGGACTCCCTCAGTCTGCTGGCGCAGACAGCTCCCTCGGGGAGGGAGCCTTTGACGAAGCGGACGTGATCGGCGAGGACGAGGTGCGCAAGGCAAACGACCTTTTGCAGAAGTACAAGGCGGGCAAGGCTGCGCTGGACAAGCGCATCATCGAGAACGAGCTGTGGTTCCGGATGGGACACTGGAAGAACTACAAGAACAAGATGATGGAGGGCAAGCCCACGCCGTCGAGCGGGTGGCTGTTCAACAGCATTGCCAACAAGCACGCCGACGCCATGGACAACTACCCGGAGCCGAACGTGCTGCCGCGGGCGGCGGATGACGAAGAGACCGCAAAGGTGCTCTCGAAGATCCTGCCCACGGTGCTGGAACAGTGCGACTATGAGACCGCGTACAGCGACACATGGTGGCGGAAGCTGAAGACAGGCACCGGCGTGAAGGGCGTGTTCTGGGACCCGGCGGCGCGAGGGGGCCTTGGCGAGATCAGCATCAAAAGCATCAACATCCTGATGCTGTACTGGGAGCCGGGCGTGGAGGATGTGCAGGACAGCCCGAACCTGTTCAGCCTGAGCCTTGCGGACAACGACCAGCTGGAAAGCCAGTACCCACAGCTCAAGGGACACACCGGCCACAGCCTGGACGTGGCAAAGTACGTCCACGACGACAGCCTGGACACCAGCGACAAGAGCGTGGTGGTGGACTGGTACTACAAAAAGGCTCTGCCCGGCGGACAGACGGTGCTGCACTACTGCAAGTACTGCAACGGCGTGGTGCTGTATGCCAGCGAGAACAACCCGGCCATGAAAGACCGGGGCTTTTACGACCACGGGAAATACCCCTTTGTGTTCGACCCGCTGTTCCGCGAAGAGGACAGCCCGGCGGGCTTTGGGTACATCGATGTGATGAAGGACACCCAGACCGCCATCGACGAGATGAACCACGCCATGGACGAGAACGTGAAGCTGGCCGCGAAACAGCGGTATGTGCTGAGCGACACGGCGGGGGTGAACGAGGAAGAGCTGGCAGATTTCAGCCGCGACATCGTGCATGTGGTGGGCAGGCTGACGGACGACACCTTCCGGCCGCTGCAGGTGAGCGGGCTGCAGGGCAACCTGATCACCTACCGGGATGACCGGGTGAGCGAACTGAAGGAGATCAGCGGCAACCGGGACGTGAGCCAGGGCGGCACCACCAGCGGCCTGACAGCGGCCAGCGCCATTGCGGCGCTGCAGGAGGCAGGGTCGAAACTCTCCCGCGACATGCTGAAGAGCGCATACCGGGCGTTTGCGAAAGAGTGCTACCTTGTGATCGAGCTGATGCGGCAGTTCTACGACGAGCAGAGAGTGTACCGCATTACGGGCGAAAGCGGCGGCACGGAGTATGTGCCTTTTAGCAACGCGGCACTGCAGGCGCAGCCCGGCGGCATGGTGGGCGGTGTGCAGCTGGGCGACCACGAGCCGGTATTCGACATTACGGTGACGGCGGCGAAGAAGAGCACCTTCAGCCGCCTTAGCCAGAACGAGACGGCGAAGGAGTGCTACCAGCTGGGATTTTTTGCACCGGCGAACGCGGACGCGGCACTGGCGGCGCTGGACATGATGGACTTTGAAGGCATTGAGAAGGTGCGGGAGCGGGTGAGCCAGAACGGCACACTGTACCAGAAGCTGCAGCAGATGGCACAGCAGCTGCAGAAGATGGCGGCGATCATCGACGCACAGAACGGCACCAACGTGAGCGCAGCGGCGGGGGCAGCCAGCCAGGCAGCAGCAGGCAGCGGGGGCGGCAGCGGCGGAAAGACCGCAGCAGCCAGCACTTTGAACAGCCTGGGCGGCGTGGTGGGCGACAGTTCCACCAGCCTTTCGAGCCAGGCAGCGAAGCGGGCGATGAACGTGAACAACCCGAATAAGTAAAGGAGAAAGAGCATGGAACTGTACGAGACCATTGAGGGCATGACCAGCACCGACTACCGGGAACGCTTTAAAGCGGAGTACCGGCAGACGAAGATCCGGTACGAGAAGCTGAAGGACTTTTGCAACCGGATCGAGGCGGCAGAGAGGACCGGCACGGAACAGCCGGAACACCGCTGCCCGCTTGACCTGCTGCAGGAGCAGCAGAAATACATGGGGCTGTACCTGAAAATGATGGAGATCCGGGCAGTGATCGAAGAGGTTGCGCTGAAGGAGGAAAAGGCATGATCGAAGCAAGCGTAACGCGAACGGTATGGACCACGGGAAAGACACAGTACACCGTGAAGGCGAAAGGCCATGCGGGCGCGGGAAAGTACGGCAGCGACATTGTGTGCTCTGCTGTAAGCGTGCTGATGCAGACGCTGGCAAACGAGGTGGAGGAAGCCGCACGGGCCAGACTGCTGGCGCTGGGCGTTGTGGCACACGGCGACGGCTGGATGAAGGTGGAAGTGATGCCGAACGATGACGGCACCTGCGACATGGTGGAAGCGTGGGTGGAGTTTGTACAGGACGGGCTGGACGCCATTGCCCAGAGCTACCCAGACCATGTGCAACTGGAAGAGCACACGGTCTATGCGGACGCAGGCGAACCCGACGCGGACGAGCTGGCCGACATGGTGGACGGGAAGCTGAATTTACAGCTGTTTGCAGAAGGCGGCGGAGACGGCGGGACGGCGGGTGCTGGTGCGGAGAGCGCACCGGCGGTGCAGGCACCGGAACTGCGCCCCGCACAGGAGCGGCTTGCAAAGAGAAGCCACCCGGGAAAGAGCGCAAAAGCGGGCGCACCGGCCCCGGCTGCCGATAGCGGCGCGGATACCGGCAGCGAAGCTGCAAAAGAGGATGCACCCGGCGAAGAAAAGCCGGAGACGCAGCAGGAGAAACAGGAACCGGAGCACAAACCGGCAGACCCGGCGGAAAAGCGCAGGGCCTTTGGCCAGCTGATGCAAAGCGAATACGCGGCGGAGTTTGAGGAAGCCATGCAGCGCACGGCGCAGCTGGCAGTGCAGAACGTGCAGCAGTCGCCTGAGGTGAAGGGACTGCTGGAAGCGCTGGGCGAGGCGTATGGCATCGATGCGCAGGACGCAAACAACCTTGCAGCGCTGACCGACGCCATCAAAAACGGCAAGGTAAAGAACGATGAATACTACGAGACGATGGCAGCGGAGCGCGGCATCAGCGTGAAGACGGCCCGGGAGATGGACCGGATGGAGAGCGAGCTGCAGCGGGCAAACGCCGAGAAGCAGCGAACCGAACAGCTGCGTGTAGCCATGGAGCACCAGCAGCGCGCCGCAGCCGTGCGGGCGCAGTGGGAAGCGGAAGCCGCACAGCTGAAGGTGAAGTACCCGGAGTTTGAGCTGGACGAAGTGCTGAATAACCCTAGCGTTGCAGACATGATCCGGCGCGGCATCGGGCTGGAAGCGGCGTACCGGGCCGCCTACTTTGACAAGCTGATGGAAGCAAGCACGGCACGCACGGCCCAGCAGGTGGAGCAGGGCGTGGCGGCGCGGATCCAGCAGAGAGCACAGCGCCCGGCAGAGAACGGCGCACACCCCGGCGGCGCAGCCGAGATGAAGGTGGACGTGGCGCACATGACCGCAAAGCAGCGGGCAGAGCTGGCAAAGCGGGCACGGCGGGGCGAGCGCATCGTGCTGTGAGAGATTTCCCACGCGGTGGGCGTGAGAAGATAAAGACCTTTTGAAGGAGGACAAACAGATGAGCAAAAAGAAACTGGATCTGCAGATGTTTGCGGACGCAAGCACCCAGCTGCAGAACACCACCGGCTCGGCAGGCATGACCGCCGAGATGAAGACCTACTACGAGAAGACCCTGCTGGATCTGGCAGAGCCTGCGCTGGTACACGACCAGTTCGGCGACAGCTACCCGATCCCGGCGAAAAAAGGCAAGACCATTGAGTTCCGCCGGTACGACAGCCTGCCGAAGGCCACCACCCCGCTGACCGAAGGCGTGACCCCGACCGGCCAGAACCTGAAAGTGACCACCATCACCGCCGAGGTGCACCAGTACGGCGGCTGGGTGCCCCTGACCGACATGCTGGACCTGACCGCCATTGACAACAACGTGGTGCAGGCCACCAACATTCTGGCCAGCCAGGGCGGCCGCACCATGGACACCGTGGTGCGCGATATCCTGAACGGCGGCACCAACGTGATCTATGCGCCGAAGATCGCCGCCGGCGCGGAGACCGCCGTGACCAGCCGTGCGGATCTGGACGAGACCGCACAGCTGACCGTGGACCTGATCGATCAGGCCGTGGCACTGCTGCAGGCCCAGAACGCCGACCCTATCGGCGACAGCTTTGTGGCCATTGTGCACCCCTACACCAGCTATGACATCCGCAAGGACCCGAACTGGATCGAGGCGCACAAGTATGCGGCACCGGAAGAGATCTTCAACGGCGAGATCGGCAAGATCAACAACGTGCGCTTTGTGGTGTCGAGCGAAGCGAAGATCTGGAAGGGCACCGGCTGCCCTGCCGGCCTTGCAGTGTTCAGCACGCTGGTGCTGGGCGCACACGCCTATGCCACCACCGAACTGGAAGGCGGCGGCATGCAGCACATCGTGAAGCAGCTGGGCTACGGCGATGACCCGCTGAACCAGCGCGCGTCCGTGGGCTGGAAGGCCGTGAAGGCCGCAGAACGCCTGAGCGAGCAGTACATGGTGCGTATTGAGAGCTGCAGCGCACGCTACAGCAAGAAGGCGCTGGCAAACTGAGGAGGTACGACGATGGCAGTGAAGAAGACAGAAGCGGCCGTGCAGGAGAAGGACACCGTACAGGCTGAGCCTGTGCAGGAGAAGGACACCGAGGTGATCCGGCTGTTTAAAGACAGCCAGAGATACAAAGCGCCGGTATTTGTGGGCGTGAACGGCGAGACCTACCTGATCCAGCGCGGTGTGGACGTGGAGGTGCCGAAGGCTGTTACCGAGGTGCTGCGCCACAGCGAAGAGATGGACAACGCCGCCATGGCCCGCATTGCGGCTGCCGAGAGCGCAGCGGTGGAGCAGGCACAGCGCGTGTAAAACAAAAAGCGGAGAGACCCCGGTACAGCGGCACATGGCTGTGCCGGGGCCTTTTGCATGGAAGGAGAACAACTATGACGGCAGGACAGGCCATGGAGCAGGCCGACGAGATGCGGCCCAACAACGGTTTTTCGGACGGGCTGAAACAGAACTGGCTGAGCCAGTGCGACAGCCGACTGCGCGGGAGCGTGGTGGAGCGCAGCCGGACCGGCGACTTTGACGGCGTGGGTGCGGACGTGAGCTGGAACGATGAGCTGGAATATGACACCGAACTGCTGGCACCGAAACAGTTCAGCCCGCTGTATGTGCACTGGCTGTGTGCGCAGATGGACCTTGCACTGGGCGAAGCGGCGCGGGCGGCCAACGAGATGCAGCTGTACAGCGACTATGTGCAGGAGTTTGCTGCGTGGATGCGCCGCCGGTACGCCCCGGCGGGCGGCGTGCAGTGGAGGTATTGAGAGATGATCGATGGACGGAACCTGAACATCCTGCAGAGCGGGCGGCAGATGCTGCGGGCGTTTGGCGGGGTGAACGAGACTTACGGTTGCAGCGAGGCGGAGCTGAGCAGCAGCCTGAACTTTTCGGCCAGAGGATATCCGGCGCTGCAGACACGGGCAAAGCGCCGGAAGGTGCGCACCGTGAAGGACGTGAACGGCATGTACCACCTGAACGGCCTTGTGCTGTGCAGGGGCACCACGCTGGAATACACCCCGGACGAAAGAGAGAGTCGGGAAGGGGCTGTGGTGCTGGAAAATGCCCTGACCGACACCGAGAAGACCATGACCGGCATGGGAACGAAGGTGCTGATCTGGCCGGACAAGAAGGCCTTTGACATTGAGACCGGAGAGTTGACGGACCTTGCAGCGGCGTGGGAGCTGGGCGGCGGACAGATGACCGTGACACCCTGCGACGGCGAGGGCAAGACTTACACGCCGGACAGCGTTGGCACCGAAGAGCCGGAAAGCCCGGCGGACGGGCAGATCTTCCTGAAGGTGGAGGACGAAGAGCACCCCTGGCGGTACGATGGAACATTGGAAGTGTACAGCGCGGCGTCCGGCAACTGGACGGCGCTGCCGCTGGACTATTGCCGCATCACGGCGGCCGGTGCACAGGAAAAATTCTGCCAGTGGGACACGGTGACCGTGCAGGGCACGGCGGCAAAGCAGGCCGGACAGTGGGAAGCACTGGACGGGGACTGCGTGGTGTATACCGTCACGGAGAACAGCCTGTGCGTGCGTGCCGACCCGGCGGGCGACTATTTTTACGGCACACTGGTGCAGGGGACCGATGCGGCCCAGTGGACCAGCCTGGACGGCAGCCAGACCCGCAGCATCGCGGCGGAACAGACCGTGCAGCTGGAACGCCGGGTGCCGGACCTGGACTTCGTGACCGAATGCGACAACCGGGTGTGGGGCTGCAGCAGCCGGGAAAATGTGATCTACGCCTGCAAGCTGGGCGACCCCACCAACTGGTTTTCCTATCGGGGCATTGCGGCGGACAGCTATGCGGTGACGGTGGGCAGCGACGGAGCCTTTACCGGCGCGGCCACCTGCATGGGCTATGCGTTGTTCTTCAAGGAGAACACCCTGCACAAGCTGTGCGGCACAAAGCCCTCGGATTTTCAGCTCACCTCCCTGCGCTGCCGGGGCGTGGCCAAGAATGCGGCCCGCAGCCTGTGCGTGCTGAACGAGACGCTGTATTATCTCTCGCCGGATGGGGTCATGGCATGGGACGGCAGCATCCCCACCAAGGTGTCGGCGGTGTTGGACGCCAGCCGGCTGGCCAACGTGCAGAGCGCTGTGGGCGGTGCGCTGGACGGCCGGTATTATCTGCACATCTCCCGCACGGCCGGGCCACAGGGGCAGACCCGGCTGCTGGTGTATGACACCGAACGCGGGCTCTGGCACGAAGAGGATGTATGCTCCTGCGACATGGCCAGCACCGGCGGCCAGCTGTATCTGTGGGACGGGCAGGCCTTGTGGGCGGCGGATCCCAGCCGGGAGAGCGACTGGCAGAGCACCGAAGGTGTGGAACAGCAGGTGTCGTTTGAGCTGGTGACCGGTGACATCGGGCAGGACGGGGCGGAACAGCGGTATCTGTCGCGGCTGACGCTGCGGCTGGACGCGGCCTGTGCCAGCACGGTGGAGGTAGCGCTGAGCTACGACGGCGGCCCATGGGAGACAGTGGCAAGCCTGACCGCCCGGGAGGCCCGCCGCAGCTATGACCTGCCGCTGGTGCCCCGGCGGCACAGCACCCTGCGGCTGCGCCTGCGGGGCAAAGGGCAGATCACCCTGCGCAGTCTGGCGAAGAATCTGGCCGCGGCCAAAGGCGGCCTTGTGGAAGAACAGGAGGAAGCAACATGGCAAGTGTGAACGGTCTGAACCGGCTGGGCCTGCCGAAGTTGAGCGAAAACATGGACCCGGAGGACGCAAGAGCGCTGCGCAGCTACCTGTACCAGTCTGGACGTGGAAAACCTGTCGGAGGAGCTGCGCACCCGGTTGAATTCGTTGTAAAAGAAAGGAGAAGAGCATGGCGACCAAAAAGAAAGAGGAAGAGCTGGCAGCGCCGGAGGCGCAGAGCGGCTATGACACCAGCGGCCTGGAAAACCGACAGCAGGTGGAAGAGGCCATGGCAGGGGCCGGTTACCGCCCCGGCCAGAGCGTGACCAACGCCGCAAACGCGCTGAAGGAGTGGCAGGGCAAGCGCCCGGAGGCGTACCAGAGCAGCTACCAGGACCGCATCAATGAGGTGCTGGACCGTCTGCTGGCACGGGAGAATTTTGCCTACAGCTATACGCAGGACCCGCTGTACCGGCAGTACGCCCAGCAGTACACCCAGAACGCCCACAACGCCAGTGCCGATGCTGCTGCGCAGGCGGCAGCCCTGACCGGCGGTTACGGCTCCAGCTATGCGGCCAGTGCGGCACAACAGGCCTACCAGCAGCAGATCGGTGCGCTGAACGAGGCCATCCCCAGCCTGTACAGTCTGGCACTGGACACCTACACCAGCGGCGGCGATGAGCTGGTATCGCGGCTGGACCAGCTGAACGCCCAGGAACAGAGTGCGCAGAAGCAGTACGACCGGCAGCTCTCAGATTACTACACCCAGCTGCAGCAGAAAGGGGAGGACTACAACAACGCCTACGCGCAGGATTACGGGCAGTATCAGGACTATCTGAGCCGTCTGGACACCCTGCACGGCTACTATACTGCGCAGGAACAGGCACAGGCCAGCCGCCGCCAGCAGACCTTCAACGGCATCATGACCGTGTTGGGGGTCATCGGGGATGCGATCCAGCTGGCCATCAGCGGCACCACCGGCATCGGTTCGCTGGCGGGCAGCCTGCTGAACACCGGGTACAACATCGTGTCCGGCACCCGCGCCTACGAGGCCGACCGTGCCGATACGGCATGGAACCAGCAGATGCAGGAAAAGCAGCGGCAGGACAGCCTGACCCAGCAGCGCTATGAGAATGAAGCCAGCGAGCGCGCCTATCAGGATGCGCTGAAGCAGCAGGCCTTCAACAACAGCGTTACCTCGGAAAAGCTGAACATTGCCAAGGGCGAGTGGGCGCTCAAGCAGTCCAATGCACGGGCAAAGGCCAGCCGTGCAGCGGGCAGCGCTGTTGCAAAAAGCAGCGGCAGCGGCAAGGCATCGGGGAGCGCTGCGGGAACGAATGCGCTGAAGGGTAGCAGCGTGGTGCCCTTTACGGCGGCACTGCTGCGCAGCCGTGGCAAGAGTGACACGTCCATTGCCAATGCCCTGCAGAAAGAGGGCTACACCACCAGCGAGATCGCAAAGATCCTGCAGCAGATGAACCAGTAAGAGAA
>OOCM01002481.1_pt1 | contig 12080 bp, 9 predicted proteins | sample 1671111 | NCBI WGS metagenome assembly OOCM01 (sample SAMN06348123, study PRJEB24527) | human gut metagenome | biome: human gut; feature: ankylosing spondylitis patient; material: feces | host: Homo sapiens | place: China | collected 2015-10 | reverse complement strand
AGTCGTCTACCAGACGTTCCATATCCTGAATGATGTGTGAGGTCAGGAAAACAGTTTTGTTTTCCGAGCGGGCATAGTCACGCAGATAGTCCACGAAGAGGCGGCGGTAGCCGGGGTCCAGGCCGAGAGAGAAATCGTCCAGTACCAGCAATTCCGGGTTTTGCGCCAGGATAAGTCCCAGTGCCACTTGCGAACGTTGTCCGCACGACATACGCGAGATGCGTTGCCCGGGAGCTACTTTCAGTTTGTCCATCAGGTCGTAGTACGCTTCTTTGCGCCACTGTCCCGGATAGAAAGCAGAATAAAACTTCTCGATCTCCCGGATGGTCATGAACTGATATTGCACGTGTCCCTCGATGAGCAGGCCGATGTTGCGGCGTGTTGAGGGGTGCATCGTCTGAATGTCCTGTCCGAAGATGGAACATTGGCCGGAGCGGGGTTTCAGGTAACCGCTCAAGATATTGATAGTGGTGGTCTTGCCCGTACCGTTCTTTCCCAACAGTCCCAGGATGCGTCCTTTGGGTACTGTGAAACTAAGATTTTCGTAAATCAACCGTTTGCCGTAATAGTGCGTCAGGTTGTTACATTCGATAATATGTTCCATTTGATTTTATCTGTTATTCTATTCAAAAGAAGAAAAGGAAAAGAATGGGAATCAAGATTCCGACAATGACTTCAATTCCTCCTCTGCCGATAATACCCTTATTTCCTTTCAGCATGATGATGCCGGAGAGAGTAATGATAATAAGAGCGATGGCGAAAATATCAGCAAAGTAAGTCCACCATTGTCCCGGGTTGTAATGTAAGCGGGACATTGCTCCGATAAGCGGGCGGCGGGTGACGGATTCATATACCGCTTCTCCTGTCTTCACGTTTACCAGGAGATTGGAGCCGCCTTTCAGGAATACTTTCATTACGTCCGTTTTCGGGAAGTAATATTTGGTATAGTTGCCGCTTTCTCCCAATGGTTCCAGGAGAGTGAGCACTTTCTCCTTATTCATTCCTGCTTTATCCGGTAGCTTTTCTGCTATCTTATACTCTTTCCGTGTGATGGAGAAGTTCGGATTAATAGTGTCACGGTGATTCATTACAATTCCGGAAATGGCATATATCAATACCATTCCGGAAAAGAAAAATGATAAGTCACGGTGTATGAGCCGACTCCACTTACGGATGTTACTACTCCACTTCATACGAGTCAGCTTCCATGAAATAGAAAGATAAATACTCTTTTCCTGTTTCTGCCTTGCGGTCGGCTATTTTTGCACGGAAATCTGCAATGCGGGCTTCAGGACTGTTGGCTGTTTCACCACGTGCTTTCTTTTCAGAGTCGCATCCGGCTTCACCGGTTCCGTGTTTCTCGGCAGCCTGTGCTTTGAGTTGCGCTTCCCAGTTCTGGAGGTAGGCTTCGTCAATGCGTTGTTCTTTCAGTGTTCCGGTAACACGAACGATGGAGTTCACGCATTTAGGATCGAATGCTCCCAAAGTGCCCGCTTCTACACGGATCACTTGGGTATCGTCGCTACCCATCAGGAAGATTTTCTTTGCGCCATGTTTGCAGGTATGTGTGCAGACGCCTTCAATGGTCACTTCTTGTCCTGCAAGGCTTTCGGCATTGGCAAGAAGAGAATCAATTTCCAAGGCGGAAGATGCAGACTGTTCTGTAGTCGCTTCTGATGCGCTTTTCTGTTGTTTGTTACCACATGAAGTTCCGATAAAAGTCATTGCCACGATGGCAATTGCGATTGTTAGCTTTTTTGTTTTCATTGTTATTGCTTCGTTTTTATATAGTTTGTAATCTGTTTTTCGTTTGTTTATAGCTTATCGTAGTTCGCCTTACGGGCGAGGGGGGGTAGCCTTACTTGAAACTTTTAGTTTCCCAGTGTGAAACTGTTGGTTTCTCACCGAGAAACTAAAGGTTTCAAGGCATGAAACAAATATTAGTCTTTTAGTTGCCGGCTTGATCCCTTATGCAACGAACTTGCATACCGGCTTTAATGCTAACATAAGATAATGATAATCTGCCTTCCGGATACTTGGTTGCATTGATTGTACTCATTAATCCAAAGAACTGTATATTGGTTAGTAGGCCGCTGGTACTATTGTATATGGGTTTGTAGGCGGTCGAAGTCATGAGATAATTCATTGCCGGTTTTCCATGCCACGCAGCTTGAATCTTGGCGTCATCTGCTATTGCAGTTTTTTGGTAGCTGCCGGCGCCTGTAAGACTTGTTGCCATACGAACACCGGAGAATTGGTAATTGAATCCTGCATCCATCAGTGATGATATTTTGGCTCCATCATAAGCTGCATCATAAAAAAGAGCTTTATCACCATCAGCCGGTACCTTGCCGTCGGCATCATTCGTTGTTTTTCCTACCAGATTAAAGTACTCCAGACGTGTCGGTATGTGCCATCCTTTCGGGCAGATTCCTTGTGCTCCTTCAAAGGAGGTCAGATTACTATCAGTAATTTCTTTACCACCCAGTGCAGCCTGGAAATCATATAGATAACCTAATTCTTTTATGGCACTTTCTTTTGTTGTAGCTACGGTTGCACCGTCGGCTGTGATTTCATACGGATACCAAACATGGCTATCAGCAGTTGGATCACTTGAAGGAGTATACCCTTTCGGTAAATAAATAAGCGGTTCAGCCATCCATGTCGTACCGTTTGAGAGAGTTACAGTCTTATATTTTACATTATCATACAGGAAATAGTTCTGATCGAGATGTTCCTCGAAAGGAATCTCATTATCAGCTCCAATTTCACCCTCATCTGTCCAGTTTTCAATGTCACCACTAAGTTTGACTTCTATATCGTCAGGTAACACGCGAATGTTCACACTGTATTGTCCTCCTTGTGCCAAAGTGGTAGATGTGAGCTTCTGTGACAAGGTCTTGCCGTCAGATGTTGCTACTTCAAGCGTCAAGGCTACTGTTTGGGGAACGATAATGGCGCGGTATGTCTCATTCGCTTTAACGGCTTGTGCAACAATGCTTGTTGCGGAGGCGTTTGCATCAGCAGTCACTGTGAGAGCACTCAAATCAAGAGTTGCAGTCGGGATGGAACCTTTCAATGCGATAGACGAGATGTTAGCTTCTACTTCCTTTGTTACATTAATCACTAATTTAGTAAACATGTGTTTGAAGTTCATGCTTATAACGTTGGTAGTCGGAAGTACATCCGATTTCTTTGCTGCCATAAAATCTGACGCTCCATATCCACTAGTCTGATCGGTTTCAACAGTAAATGAAGCCGGAGTATTACCCTCTTTATAGGGATAATAGGCTACTATTTGCGATTTGTCATTTCCTTCCGGGTACCAGAGTAAATCGCCTGCAAATACTCCGTCATTGTATGTCATCTGTTTATTCTCTGCATATACGAAGTCACCGTTTTGGGTGATTGTAACACCGATTTTATCTCCGGTCTCAAAGTTAACTTCCGTAGCACGTGTAATAATAGGAGAGATAGTAATGCGACTGTTTGCAGGAGTCGTAGCTTCGTTCTCTTCCTGTTGGCAAGATACCAAAAGCGCTGCTGCGAAGATAAATGTCAAACTCTTTTTCATTGCTTAATAATTTAGTTTATATATATTCATTGTTTTCAAAAAGTATATCCTAATTTGATAGTCTCGTTCCAACGGTTCGAACCATCTATATATTGCAGGTTGAAACCGTGCGTATAACTACCCTGTACTTCCGCATAAATTCCATGGTTGAAATAATAGCGCAATCCGAGATGAAATGTCACCTGTGGGGTAGTTGCATATTCATTTTTCAGATTGTAATAATCTGTCAGCCGATAAGGCGGATCACCCGGTTCCGTATCTGTTGCCGTAGTCCTGTTTTTCTCGGTAAAGTTTCCTATGGCAAAGGATGCAGCCGCTTTCAGGTCGAGTTTCCCCAGATGAAATACGCTGGAGATATAAGTCTGGCTACAAATCATCTTTTCCGAAGCCACATAAGGATACATCTGTGTGGTCAGTCGTCTGAATGTTGATATATTCGTTCCCAGGCGAAGTTCCGTGCGGGGACTAATCAATTCATATTCGGGATGGACGGAGAAAACATCCTGCTCAAAAATACGATTGGAACCGTGTACGTGAGTGGTCGTTATCCCGTTCACAGTTTCTTTGGTTATCACATTTTCGTTGTTGACCAGATGTGACCATTGCAAGTTCAGTCGTAGAAAATGCTCTTTCTTTCCCTGTTTGAAATGATAACTCAAATGGGAGGTAATCCGGTGGGTTGGAAATTTAAACCAGATAGCATCTCTTTCACCGGCAGAACCTGAAGAATACGTGTATTCAGCATCTCCGTAAAATCCTTTCCATTGAAGTTGCAAGGCTCCCCCGTTCGACAATTCTTTGATGGGGAAACCGTTGACACCCGATTCACTAAGATGGATTCCACTCCCGTCCCATGCCTCGTAAGCTCCATACATAAGTCCTTTATCCAGAAAAGCATTGTAAGAGTTTTCGGCTGTACCGATGACTTCTGCTTTTACTGATTCGCTATTTTTGCCGAGAATATAGGAAAAGCCGATCGCCATATCTCCCGAATGATACATGACGCTGGGGGCTACTTTCAAATCCAGTCGGTAATTGGTATGCCGCAAGTCCTTTCGTTTGGAATAGTTGGAAGCGGCAAAGTCAATCTTTCCTCCTAATCGCCAGTTGGGTGAAATATCAGTTGCAATACCACCCATGAAAGCGTAGGTTTGCAAGTCTTTACGTCCGGGAGTGAACTCCAGGAGGTCTACGGGATAAAATCCCGGGTGGATAAACATCGAACCGCTCATATCCTTGCCTGAAGTATGATCGAATGAGAACGAACCCGTCAGTGAATAACCTTTCAGATGAGTGATGGACTTTGCTACCGCTCCGGCACTCCATGCTTCTTTTGCTTCGTAATAGTTGCGGAAATCACCGTGGTTATTCTTTCCGTACAGTTCGGCATAGGAAGCAGAAATACTGTCCATCATGATACCTGTGACATTTGCCCCGGCATTCCAGGAGTTACGCCGTTCGATGATGTCATAAGTCTGCGCCGAAACTCCGGATGTCAGACATAGGATCCAAAGGCCTGTTATATATATTTTCTTCATCTCACTCATGCAAAGATTGTTTTTCCCGTTCATAAAAATCGGTAGAAGAGTTGTTTGTATCTACCAGTACTTCGTAACCCGCTTCCTGTGTCGCTTCTTCATCCACATGACGGTATAAACTGCGTCCGTTGTATGTGGCACTTTGAGTGACATATCCCGCATCGATGGATGGAGAAATACGCTTTTTATTGTTGGAGGAACCGCCATAATATATTTCCGTGCCATCAAGCTCCCAGTCGAGTGGTACCGCTATCACCTGATCCGTAGTGCTTCCCGGTTTTTGTATGACGCTTCCCTCTTTAAGAACGAAGTCCTGTATCGTGGTATCCTTGGCTTTAAAAATAACCGCGGCAGGAGAAAATATCGAGAATGAATAGGCGTTCGCCTGGCCAGTCTTCAACACTACGTTCAGGTAATGATCCGGTGTGATCTGGTCGCCCGGAGCCGGATGATACTGTGTGTTCGGAAAATAAACATTATTATAGCATACAAAATATCCGGGTTTGTTCAGGTTGACAGATTGCGGATATTGTGCCGCATGGTCAACCGCTCCGTTGATGGCAATCACTGCATCTTCTCCCGGCTGAAGCGGGAACGTTTTACCGGTACCGCCAAATTGCCAGATACACTGAACGATGGGAGCAAAGTCCTTGAAGATGGTTGCTCCGGTTGCTTCATCCTGTGTCACCCATACATTAGTGGCTTGTGAATTGTAAGGGTCGAGTGCTCCGAAGCATAAACTATCCAGATATTGCACTTCCGAGTCGTTATTATGCAGGATAATGTACTTGTCGGACTGATAATTTCCTTCCAGCGGTAACTTTGTGCATCCTCCGCAGTAAATCTCTTTAATAATGATCGTCCCGGCCTTGGAATGAATGAGCGGGAGATTAAGAGACATGTCTCCGCTGGTTAGTTTGACATTATCAGCTAATCCGTTGAAAATATCCTTTCCGCCTTTGTCGCTGACTTGTACGCGGTATATACCTTTGGTCAAAGAGAATTGCGCCACTCCATTCTTGTCGGTTTTAGCCTTGTAAGAATTTCCACGGTCGACATCTTCAATCTTTACGGTCACTCCTTCCCGGAGATGATCCGTGTATCCGTCCGGATATACGGCAGTAACCTGCAGGCTGTGCAACTGGTTGTCATACGGATTCTCTTTATCGATATCTGTGCATCCCGCAAAGATGCCAGTCACTGTTAGTAATAATATGTAGATGAATTGTTTCATATAGTTAGAATTTGATACGGCAAGTAAGTCCATAATAGAAATCCGGGGTGAAGAGAGCGCTTACACCCGTTGCATGAGATTTTACATAAGGCCGTGAGTTGGTGAAATTAATCGCATTGAGAGAAAGAGATACATAGTCTCCAATCTCTTTGGTGATATTGATATTGGCAGAAAAATAAGGATCATATCCGTCTGCTGCAAATGTATAGGCATTGCCCGATTTGCGTATCAGGTAGGAGAATGCCGGATTCGCGGCTTCTGCTGATGTGAAAGGATGCATCTCATTATTCAGGTCGAGGTATGCTACCGGCCAGATAGCGGTATAAGAGTTACCGTCATAGATACTTCCCCCGGTTTGGGTATTACTGCTTTCGCTCACATTGAAAGCATATTCTTTTCCTTGATACTCGGAGATGTTCTGCGAACGCTTCACAAGCGAAGCTTCCAGTCGGCACGAGATAATCAATCTGGCTTTCGGAATACGGGTGATGGCTGTGATATTGGCATCCAGCGAGTGGGTACGCTTGCCGTTGGCAGTAGTCGATAAGTTGTCGCCGTTGGCGTAGATACCTACATATTGGTAAGAACGATTGGCAAGACTGGTGTGCGACCATCCATTCTGATAATAATACGATAAAGAGTTGTCGATGTATTTCGTATAAGTATAAGCGGCATCTACCCGGAATTGCGTGCGAATCGGAGTAATTTCCGGGAAATCAACAATCATTTCCGCTCCGCGACGAATCACGTCCATTCCATTGTCGGGAGAAGTTGACTTTACAAAAGTCTGGTCGGTCACTTTGACATCCATAGGAGTCCAGTAACTGGATGCATTGTCGCGTATGTAAACCATCCCTGTCTGGTTATCTATATTGATTTGCGGGTTAGTCGGCATCGTGAATCCATCCGGCAATTGGAGCACATCATAGGAGAACGGAGTATAAGTACTTGCGTATTTATACGGCAGCTTGGTACGGTTGAAATAACCGACTAATGAAATCCGGGTACGGGCAATGTTGACGTCCAGACCGATTTCTGCGTTCTGATTCCGTTGCCAGCGTAGGTTTTCATTGTGCAATAACGTGTAGGGCTGACTATAATATATATAAGATGATTCAATCTTATTATAGGAAAAGCCGAAGGTCTGTATGTCCCGATATTCCTGTTTGGGATACAAGGTGTAGAAAGAGGGAAGTTTTTCGGTAATTCCCCAACCGCCACGGATAGCGATATGTTCGTTCAACTGCCATCTGGCATTGAAACGTGGTGAAAGAGTATTCAGGTTCTTATATTTCGTTCCCTTGATAAACAAATGTTCCCAACGTACCCCTGCCATCAGTCTAAGCATGGTATTTCCCACAGGAAATGACAGACTTTCTTCTGCATAAAGCGAAACATTATGCATATATGGATAAGTAGTGTAAGGACGGGGACGATAACCGTTCGGAGCCAATGCTGGGTCTTTGTAATATTCTCCTTCACCCACATTGCCTGTTGCTTTCCATTGAACACCCGCTTTCAGGTTGCTGTTTACAGTCTTAAATCGTCTGTTCCATTCATATTTTAACGATGCGGCATAATCCAGTTCTTTGGAGTCGATGATTTGGTCGGCAAAGTAAGTATATGGCAGTTTGTTTGCCATAAAATATCCTTCCTCCGTGGCATGAACAGCCGGTTGCTCCGATGCATAGGAGTAGAACGTATGCGCGTGGGAGTTGTTATCATTGTAGTATATCGATGCGTCGAACTTAAGGTTGGTTATCCACGATTTGTTGAGCAGCCAGGCCAGTGAAGTGTTTGCCCGGAATACGTTGTCTCTCACTTTGTTGTATTCTCCCGAATAGGCATCAGGATCATCTTTGGTATTCATTCCTCCGATATTGCCTGTAACACCGATGTCGAATCTTAATACGTTGCGGAACGTGTTGCTATATCCGGCAGAGAATCCCCTTCTTGTATAAGAAGAATAGGGAGATACCAACTTTTGAGTAGCCTTGGTCCACTCACCGTTTATGTTGATGACTCCTTTATCGTTTCCTAAATCCAATCCTTTAGCAAATGAAACCTGTTCGGTGCGAGGATTGATAGACAGCAATATGTTCCAGGGTGTTTTCCCTTTCCGGGTGTGAATCTTGACCATACCACTATTCAAGTCTCCATATTCTGCCGAAGGCACTCCGGTGATGACTTCCACCGATTCAATATCTGCAACAGTGATATTCCGGGTATCCACTCCGCTCATATTGCCAAACGAACCATTGTTTCCAATACGAACTCCATCCACTTCTACGGCTGTTCCAAATGCGGCATTGCCGGCTGTTGACCCTCCGTCGCGTAATGAGAAGATATTATTGGCGGTAAGATCCGGCACTTTAGTCTTTCCTCCCGGAAGGAGAGCGGAGATATCGCTCACGTTGGACACCTGTAGATGTTCCAATGCATGATTTCCGATAGTGAGCGTCGTGTTTAATTCATTTTTGGGTGCTTGTGCAGTGACGACTACATCATCCAGTGCAAGTGTATTTTCTTTGAGTATGATAGGAAGGTTATTGATATTGCTGCGTACATTTACGGGAATTGTTGCCGGTACATAACCAAGAAAAGAAACCTCCAGATTATATTTTCCCTCCTGTACTCCTTGTATCGTAAATTCTCCTTTCTGATTGGATACGGCCCACAAATAGGTACCTTTAATGAGGATAGAAGCACCAGGCAAAGGGGAATTCGTTTTTGCCTCGGTCACACGTCCCGAGATTGTATAGATGTTTGAATTAGCTGCGGCCTCAAATAAATTGAAAAATAGTAGCCCCCAGAATGCTATATTAAAAAGACAATATTTCATAGATAAGTTTTGCGCAAAATTCGATAAAAAGTGACTTTCTATCAATCACTATAAATAGTTATTTTGGTAAATGCTGATACCTATAACTAGTGACTTCTTACCTACGAATAGGTATTTTCTCTCTAATTACGGCTTGGAGAATAAAAAAACCGGCTTGCATTGTGATCACTATCACATTGCAAACCGGCTGATTTATTGGGCTTATCTATAGTTGTCCGGATATTATATCCAGTCTGTTATATTAGATATTTTTTACTTTAATCAAATATTCGGCAATCTGAACAGCATTCAGGGCAGCCCCTTTCTTAATCTGGTCACCTACAATCCAGAAAGTCAATCCGTTTTCGTTTGTCAGGTCTTTGCGGATACGGCCTACGTATACCGGATCTTTACCTGCCAGGAACAACGGCATCGGGTATTCTTTTTCGGCAGGATTGTCCTGCAGAACCAGACCTTCACCGTTAGCGAATGCTTCACGAGCCTCTTCTACGGAAATCGGACGTTCAGTTTCTACCCAAATACTTTCAGAGTGAGCACGTAATGCAGGAACACGTACGCAAGTTGCGCTAACTTTTACGTCAGAATGCATGATCTTGCGTGTTTCATTATACATCTTCATCTCTTCTTTCGTATAACCGTTTTCTGTAAACACGTCGATCTGCGGAATCAGGTTGAAAGCCAACTGATAGGCAAACTTCTCTACAGTCACAGGTTCGTTTGCCAATACCTGACGATATTGTTCGTACAATTCGTCCATGGCAGCGGCACCCGCACCACTTGCTGCCTGATAGGTAGACACGTGCACAGTTTTTATATGAGAAAGCTTTTCGATGGCTTTCAGTGCAACTACCATCTGGATAGTCGTACAATTCGGGTTGGCGATAACGCCGCGCGGACGTTCCAATGCATCCTCTGCATTTACTTCAGGCACCACCAAAGGCACATCGGCATCCATACGGAAAGCGCTGGAGTTGTCGATCATCACGGCACCGGCGGCGGTGACCGCCTCGCGCATCTCCTTAGACACGGAGGCGCCGGCCGAGAACAGCGCGATGTCGACGCCCTCGAAGGACTCCGGCGTCATCTCTTGCACGGTAAGCTCGCCGGCCGGCACGAGTCCGCACCCCTCGAAGGGCACCTTCTTGCCAGCCGAGCGCGCGCTCGCAAGAGCGCGAACCTCGCTCGCCGGGAAGTCCACGTCATGCAGCACACGCAGAAACTCCTGCCCCACCGCACCCGTCGCTCCGGCCACAGCCACCACGGGGTTTGCCGGCATTTCCTTCGTCCAGGTCATTTAACGTCCTTTCTTCATTTTGGCGGCAATCTCTTCCGCTGAAAGCTGGGTTTCCACGAACACGTCGTCGGAATCGAGCCCGAAGGCGGTGTGCAGGCACTGGACGGCCTGTACTGCCTGGGCCGCGTCCACGATCATGGACAGGCGGATGGGCGACGTGGAGATGGCCACAATGTTGATGTTGTTGTCACCCAAGGTCTGGAACGTGCGCGAGGCCACACCCGGAGAGGACTTCATGCCCGTGCCCACCAGCGACACCTTCGCGATGTCCTCGTCGACGATGAACTCGCGAGCGCCGATCTCGGGCACGATGCGCTCCATGGTCTCCTTGGCGCGGGGCAGATCGGCCCCAGGAGTCGTGAAGGAGATGTCGGTGAAGCCGGCCTCGGACACATTCTGGATGATCATGTCCAGGTTCACGTTGGCAGCGGCCAGCGCCCCGAACACGCGGGCGGCCACGTTCGGCGCGTCGGGCACCTGGCGGATGGTCACCTTCACTTCCGACGTGTCGCTGGCGATGCCGGTGATGACGGCTTCTTCCATCATGTCGGTTTCCTCCTTGATATAGGTGCCCTCGGCCTCGGAGAACGCCGAGCGGGAATGGATGACCACGTCGTACTTGCGCGCGAACTCCACGGCGCGCATCTGCAGCACGCCCGCGCCCGAGCCGGACAGCTCCAGCATGTCGTCGTAGGACACGGCGTCGAGCTTCTTGGCGCGTGGGCACACGCGCGGGTCGGCCGTGTACACGCCGTCCACGTCTGAGTATATCTCGCACACATCCGCGCCGATGCCCCAGGCCACGGCCACGGCCGTCGTGTCGGAGCCGCCGCGGCCGAGCGTGGTGATGTCCCCGTTGGCGTCGATGCCCTGGAACCCGGCGACCACGAGCACGTCGTGCGCCTCAAGCTCCTTATGGATGCGGGAGGCATCAATAGAGAGGATGCGTGCACGGCCGAATTCATCGTTCGTGATGATCGGGATCTGCCAGCCGAGCATCGAACGCGCCTTGATGCCGGAATCCTTGAGCAACATGCTGAAAAGCGCGATCGAGGCCTGCTCGCCCGTGGAAAGCAGACTGTCCACTTCCGCCAGATCAGGCTCTGCGGCCCAACGGGTCGACAGATCCAGCAGTTTGTTGGTCTTCCCGGACTTGGCGGAAAGCACCACGACTACCTTGTATCCCTGATCCAGAGCGGCTTTCACCTTACCACGCACCATTTTTAGGCGGTCGATGTCGGCTACGGACGTCCCTCCGAATTTTTGTACCAGAATACGCATAGCTGAGTCCTTCATCGTGACCTGTGAGGCAGAAACCCTTCCTCTTTGCCGTCATTCCCCGGAATCGCGGAGACGAGCCAGTTTCTGCAATACGCAGTGCGCCGCCTTCCCATAGGGGGACAGCGTTACCAACCTGTTATTTATGCAGACTTGAAACAGGATGTCCAGACGTTTCGGGGGCAAATTCTCGGCCGCAATCCGCTCGGCCCATTCGACGAGCACAAGTCCGGATTCCGTATCCAGCGCCTCGTCCACTTCATCGGGCAATGCGCCCTCCGAGCGGTACAGATCACAATGGATGACGGAGGGCGTCGTGG
>OOCM01002465.1_pt1 | contig 12141 bp, 10 predicted proteins | sample 1671111 | NCBI WGS metagenome assembly OOCM01 (sample SAMN06348123, study PRJEB24527) | human gut metagenome | biome: human gut; feature: ankylosing spondylitis patient; material: feces | host: Homo sapiens | place: China | collected 2015-10 | reverse complement strand
ATACATACAGAAAATGGCTGCCCGGTAGATTTTCGGTATCAGTGATAGGGAGAAAAAAATGTCTTATACATCTATAGCTTATTTGGGATTTATATTGATGGGATCCTTCTTTTTCTACTCGATCGTGCCATTAAAGCACAAATGGAAGGTTCTGCTGATATTCAGTTATCTGTTCTATTTTATTAATTCCGGAAAATATATTGTATTTATATTGTTTAGTACCTTGTCGATCTATTTTGGCGGTCTGCTGCTGAATAAGATTGATGATGGTTTCAGTATGGCGAAGAAAGCCTTGCCAAAGGAAAATAAAAAGGAATTCAAGTCGATCATCGGATGGCAGAAAAAATGTGTCTGTGTATCCATTGTATTATTAAATCTTGGTATTCTGGTATATCTGAAATATTCCGTATTCTTCGGACAGGTGTTCTGTGATTTATTAAGTATTTTCCATATTAAGATATCCAATCCAATGCAGAATATGATGCTGCCGCTTGGTATCTCGTTCTACACCTTATCGGCGATCAGCTACATTGTAGATGTATACCGTGGTAAATACAAAGCCTCCGATAATCTTGGAAAGGTTGCTTTGTTTCTGGTATTCTTCCCACATATCGTGGAAGGCCCAATCGGACGTTTTGATCTGCTGGGAGATCAGGTATATGAAGGACATCCGTTTGATTATAAAAATGCAACGATGGGACTTCAGCTTGTGTTCTGGGGCCTGTTTAAGAAGATTGTAATTGCTGACCGTGCAAATATGTATGTAAATCAGATTTTTAATTTCCATGATCAGTATGATGGACTGTATGTCATCATAGGAATGCTGTTGTACACCTTACAGTTGTATGCAGAGTTCTCCGGTTGTATGGATATCGTCCGCGGTAGTGCGCAGATGTTTGGCATCGAGATGTCAGAAAACTTTGCAAGACCGTTTATATCAAAGACAGTCAGCGAGTTCTGGAGAAGATGGCACATGACACTTGGTGCATGGTTTAAGGATTATGTATTCTATACCATCTCTCTATCCAAGGCATTTATGAAGCTGAGCAAGAAGACAAGAGAGAAGTTCAATGCGTTCTTTGCAACCCTGATCCCGACCTCTATTGCCATGCTTGCAGTATGGTTTGGAACCGGTATCTGGCATGGAGCAAGCTGGAAGTATGTTATGTACGGTATTTATTACTGTCTGATCATGATCCTCGGACTTTTGACAGAACCATTATTCAGAAAATTATTTGAAAAAATGCATGTGAACCGCGAAGGTAAGATCTATAAGGCTCTTCAGGTTGTGAGAACCTTTATCTTTGTTAATATCGGTATGCTGATGTTCCGTGCAGATGATCTGAAGATCTTCGGACAGATGTTTATATCGATGTTCCGGAATCTGTCATGGGATCCGATCCGTTATGGTGAATTGTTTGATGTCCGGATTGGTATGAGTGATTTCCTGTTACTGCTTTTTGGAGCAATTGTGTTGCTGTTGGTTGGCTTGTATCAGGAACAGGGACGTCATATCAGAGAAGATATTGCAGCAAAGAATATTGTATTCCGTTGGGTATTATATTATGGACTGATCTTTTCCGTGATCATCCTTGGAGCATATGGAAGCGGATATGAAGTCGCAGGCTTTATATACGCACAATTTTAGGATAGATGGTGAACGATATGAAAAAAGACAAAACAAAAAATATAATAAAATGTATCATATTCCATACCAAGATATGTAAATGCTCGTTCTATACCCTTTTGCATAAAAGCATTCCATTGAAAAAACAGAATTTTCCGCATATTTCTCTCCTGAATCAATTTTTGTTATGCTTAAATTCAAACTGAATTTTTTATATTTTTATTCTACATTTCTTCCGCCAGAATACAGTCTGGAAGCTCCTGCACCGATGCAAGTACAAGTGTCCTTAATGACGGATTCGTAATCTTTAGCTGAAATGTTGCAAAATACGTTCCACTTGAACTGTCTTTTGTAATCTCCAAGTCCAATATCTGATACCCGCTCTTTTTAGCGTAAAATATAAGCCCCCTTATAAAAACTTTTGAATTATATTCAACATAAAAATTCATATATTTATTGTATTTAAGAAAATTCTTATCCACAATAGAAAAAACTCTGAGACTAACGACAATAAGAATCCCGGCAAATATTGCACCATAATAAAAACCTGAACCAACCGCAATTCCAACTGCTGCACAGCACCACAGACCTGCCGCCGTGGTAAGCCCCTTTACCTGATGCACCTTTGTTACAAGGATAGTTCCGGCACCTAAGAATCCTATCCCGCTTACAATCTGTGCCGGAATTCTTGCCGGGTCGGCAGACGGATAAATCGTACATATATATTCGTTAGTTACTGCTGCAAGAGCCGAACCCAGACAGACAAGCGTATACGTACGAAGTCCTGCCGGTCTTTGCTTCCGTTCCCTCTCAATACCAAGAAGTGCACCAAGAATCAATGCCAAAATAAGACGCACAAATACCGACACGCCATTAAATTCATTTAAAAAATCTATATTCTCCAAAATCACAATATCACCACCTTCACATCAACTCGTGGGTTGCCCCGCCACTTATGTTCTGCTAAAATATATATACAGAATAACTTATATTTTGCAATAATACAATGAATGGATGATACAATTTATGAAAATATTTTTCTATAAATACGGAAGCATATGCGAGCCTGACATATCTGATTCTTTCAGACGGCTTGGATTTGAAGTCATAGACGAAGACATGGAAATATACAATAAAAATCTGCTGCCATCACAATGTGTCGAAACAGTATCAAAAAAGCTTATAGACGGTCAGTTTACATTTGTCTTCACAATAAACTTTTTCCCATGGCTGTCGGACTTATGCGAAATAATGCATTTAAAATACATTTCACTTATCGTTGACAGTCCTGTTCTTGAACTCTACTCTTATTCGCTAAAAAATGACTGCAACCGCATATTTTTATTTGACAGGTGTCTTTACAACGAATTTGAGCCTTTCAACCAAGGACATATATTCCACGTTCCGCTTGCTGCAGATGTCAACAGAATACAAAATGTTATTAAAAATGCATCTACATCCGAAAAAGCAAAGTTTGCAAGCGATATTTCATTTATCGGCTCCACTTATCAGGAAAAATGTCCTTTCAACCGGTCAGAATTAAATGATGCCGACCGTGGCTTTACTGATGGTATTATTGAAGCACAGCTTAAAGTATATGGTTACAATTTTATCGAAGAACTGATTACTGAAGATTTTGCCACAAGATTTCTTGAAGCAACACCCGGTTCATATCGTTTTCCTGAAAGCTACAGGCAGAAAAACCGTGCACTTGTTGCACAGCAGTATATAAGTGTAAAAGTCGCCGAACAGGAACGCCTTCGTGCTTTACGCATGTTATCCGACAACTTTAATGTAGACATCTACACTGGAAGTGACACTTCATCCATGCCGCATATACATAACCGCGGTTTTGCAAAATCTCTCACAGAAATGCCAATAATATTTAACCAGAGTAAAATCAATCTTAATATAACAGCAAAATCAATCCGTTCCGGGCTTTCTTTAAGAATATTTGACGTTCTTGCCGCAGGAGGATTTCTGATTACAAATTATCAGACAGAACTTCCAGAATTTTTTGAAATCGGAAAAGACCTCGTTGCATATGACAGCTTCGACAACCTGAAAGAGCTTTGCAGCTATTACCTTGCACACGATAATGAACGTGAGGAAATCGCCCGCCACGGATTTGAGACCGTAGCACGTCTTCACACATATGACACAAGAATATTGCAAATGCTTGATATGGCATTTCCGGGATAAAGATGAAATGGTAAAACCATGCAGAAACAGTAACAACCATAAACACAAAACACTTAAACTATAGAGGAACACGCTATGAATGTACTTATTTTTGAATGGAAAAACTTCGGAATTGAAGATATCTGCGATGCTTTTAAAGATATGGGTATTAAATATAAATGTATTTCTACAGAATTAATGCGTGAAAGAAAGAATGAAGAATTTGATAATATTTTTGAAAATGAAATGAGTATTAAATACGACTGTGTATTTACATTTAATTACAGCCCGGTAATCTCAAACTGCTGCCGTCGTTTTAATATTCCATATATTGCTTTTATATATGACAGCCCGCTTGTATCTTTATATTCATACACTGTTATAAATCCATGCAATTATATATTTATTTTTGATAAAACTCTCTATCTTGAGCTCAAAAATGCAGGAATTAACACAGTCTACTATGCACCGCTCGCAGTAAATACCGACAGGATAACAAGACAGCTTAGAGAAGCAGACACCAATCCTGCAATTTCAAATTTATGTAATAAATATAAATGTGATGTTGCATTTGTCGGTTCAATGTATAATGAAAAACACAATTTATTTGACAGGCTGAAAAACCTGACTCCTTATGTTTCCGGATATCTTGATGGAATAATACAGGCACAACTGAAAGTATATGGATATTATTTTATTGAAGAATTATTAAAACCCGATATTATTGATGCTTTGCAAAAAAGTGTTCCTGCCGAACCAAATAAAGACGGCGTAGAAACAGCTTCTTACCTCTACGCATACTATTTTATTGCAAGAAAGCTTGCAGAACTTGAAAGAAAAGATTTGCTCAGTGCAGTATCAAAACAGTTCAACACACACCTTTACACTCCTAATGCAACACCTGAACTGCCTGAAATAATCAATTGCGGTCCTATAGACTATTATAACCACATGCCATATGTATTTAATAACAGCCGCATAAACTTAAATATTTCACTCCGTTCAATCCGCTCCGGAATTCCTCTGCGAGCCATGGATATCATGGGCTGTAATGGTTTTCTTCTGTCTAATTATCAGGCTGATTTTTACGACTTTTTTGTTCCCGGAGAAGATATGGCAGTATTTGAATCAAAAGAAGATTTAATAAATAAATGTGACTATTATTTAGAACACGATAATGAACGCCGGCAGATTGCTGCCAACGGTTTTGGTAAAGTAAATGAATTCCATACATATAAAGTCAGATTAAAACAAATATTCGATGTAGTGTTCTAAAACACCACACCGAATATTTTTTTCCATGCACATGAATAATCAAATTGCTCAATTATCTTTTTTTGTCCATTTTCCGCAATTTTCATTCTCTCATCTTCATTTTGCAGATAATATTCTATCTTAGACATCAAATCATTTTTATCATAGTACATTACAACCTCTTTTCCCTCCTCAAAACATTCCGCAAGTTCAGGCTGCCAGTTTGAAAGAAGGAATCCACCTGCTCCCATTATATCAAGAGCTCTCAGGCTTATTCCCGATTGTATGCTTCTAAGTGTTATATTAAGATTAATCTTTGAAGAATTAAACATAACCGGCATCTGTGTATTGTAATCAAGATATCCTCTGTTCTCTACATGATACAGCATATTATCAGCAGAACCTGTATAAAGAACAACCTGATATTTTTTTGCAATAAAATTTAACAATTCAATTCTTTCAATTGATGTAGCTTTTTTTCTTATTAAATCAAGCAGAATTTTTTCATCAGACAGCTTGATTTCACTGTCCATATTAAAATCAACCAGCTTCAATACGCTCTCTATAAATGATTTTGGTAATGCTTCTTCAATTAAATCACACCCCTGAAATAATAACTGTGCTTTTATTACAGCATCAACAAAACCTTTCTGATAATCATTAATTCCACTTATCTTATCAAAAAAATCCCTGTATAAGCTTCCCAGAAAAGATACATCTGCTTTATATTTGTTTTTCTGTATTTTTGATGTTTCTATCTGTTTGGTCACTCTCTTAGTATTTACTGCAAGCGGCATATGAAATATATTTTTAGCCCCTGTACTTCTAAGATTCTCCACTTCTTTTTTATCAAAATGAAAAATATAATTATACGGACTGTGAATCATTTCTGAATATGTCGTGTAATTAGGACTATCTGAAATCCATGCAATATATTTTATTTTTCGCAGGAATGATATTTTCGCAAGAGCAGGTATATAATTCATTGTAAATATACAATCAAAATTATCTTTATCAAGAATTCTCACAATATAATCATTAAATCCTTTATCCGCAACATAACTGCTTATAGGATATGACACCTTGACAACATCATGTCCTTCAATATCAAGAGTCTCTTCAATATCATATGCCATTGTCTCATTCCACGTATAATACAATATCTTCATTATTTTTCAATTTCTCCCAGTATGTTCATAAAATAATCAGAACGATTATCCCATGTATGTTCGCTTAAAGCTTTCTTATACGCATTTTTCTCAATATATTTCTGAAGATTTTCATCCTGCAAAACTGTTCTTATCTTATCCGGCAGCTTATCAATATTATCAAGATTAAATGTAACTATATTCTCTCCCGCTACAAAATGCCTGTTTATATAAGAGGTTTCATCCGTAACACAGACAGAATAATTAAGCATCGCATTGGCAATTCTTTCAGTCATGCCGCCTTTATGCCATGACATAACATTAAGAGAAATACGGCTTTGTGCCATAATGTCAAGCCCTTTTTCAAAATCAATATCATCATGAATAATAAGATTTTTATTATCTGCATACGGAGATTTTTTCCACGAATCACCAAAAACATCAACATTTATACCTGATTCTATAAGAGTTTTTATAATTTTTTCTCTTATATAAAAAGTTACTGTTCTCACAGCTTCAAGAGATTTGTGAAGCGTAACAACAAATTCATGCTCCGTTAAAGTTATTTTCTTTTTTTCAAGCACTGCCTCTAGTGCTTCCTCCGCACGCTGATTAGGATGATTTTTCAGCTGATTAACCATATGCCATGATATTTTTCTTATATTATCAGGAAGATTTTTTATTACATCTAGTCTCTCTCTGTAATCATTATATGTTGCAATAAAAGATATATCATATATTTTTTCTGTTTTGCCATTTTCCGTTTTTGTAAGATTGCCAATAAGTCCCGCAGGTGGAAAGTGCCAGCTTTTTTTCACATACGGATAATATTTTGTTATATATTCAGAATAAGTCTCATCCTGCTGCAAAACATACAAATCATTAACCGGCAGCATAAGACTCCAGCTGATATAAAGAGGATGGTCAAATACATAATTAAACTTAGGGCATTTAAATAAATTGCCAAGTAACTGACCATTTTCTAGTCTCTCCGTATATAGACCTGTCTGCATGCCAATTACGCATCTGTAATCATTCAGAATTATTTTTCCAATATTCTCTGTTGTGTTATCATCATCAATATTTAAAAGCAGAACATTAATTCTTTTATTTCTGAGTGCCTGGGCAAATTCTAATGCAAATGAGTTTAATGTTCCATTACATGTTTTTAATCCGTAAAACATAAGTACAGGATTCATATTTTTATCAATTGCATTAAAACATTCTGTTCTGCCAATCATATTCTTTGCACAATCTTCAAAATATATTTCTATACCATAGTTTTTTGCCTGTATAAACCAGTTTGACAAAACATCATTAAACATACCCGAATTGCGAAGTTTTGAAGCATATTTTCCAAGAATATAGGCATATACCAAAAATGTTTCTTTAAAAACAGGATATTTATATTCATCAGAATATATTGGATAAAATTTATCATGGCAATTATAATTGCATGCTCGTATAAATAATTCATAATCCTCATTGCATGCGAGACCGGAATTCCATCCACCTATTGAACTAAACATATCCCTGTCAGCAACAAGATATGAAAATGCATCTGTTCCTGCATTATAATAACTTTTCAATTCATCATCTGAAACTTCGATTCTATCAGTCAACAGACATTTCTCAATGATACCTTCCTGAAGAATCTGGTTATCCGTCAAAATCAGCACACGCCTGTTTGTTGCATATTTTACAGCCTCATTTTTTATCTGGGCCATATTTTCAAAAATCTGTGAACTGATATCAACAAATCTGACTTTATCCAGCAATAATGTATTGTCATCCTCCCCATATTTTCTGCATAATTCATACGCCGTCCCATCAACGGCATCTGCGAGTATGACTTCAATATTATCATTATAATTTAACTGCCTGCAGACACTCATCAATGTTTCATAAAAAGAAGATGACATCTCAGATTTTATAACAATTATACTTAAATTTTTTTCATCCATGAAATTCACATTATCTCCTGCATAATATACATTTTACTATCTACAGATAATTTTTCCGTAAAATGTATCTTTGTCTATAATATTTTTTTGTTTATATTGTCTGTCACTCTGCAATTTATACAGCCAAGTATCTTTTACTACGTCATCCCATATTTCTTCGCGATAAACTCTATCTGCATTTTCTTTGAAGAATTCACAATTTTTATTATTATCAGGGCATTTATCCACATCATTACGTACATAATCCATATGTTCACATGCTATATTAATAAATTCATCCGTCATATCCTGTGACAACAAATCATCTTTAAAGCTAAAATATGTATCAATCGACTCCATTACAAATCCAAATAACGGAAATCCCGCCGGTCCTTTTAAAAATGATTTATCACATATTCCTTCATGTTTTAATGAAACAAATTCTCCTGAATCAATAAAATCATTAACTCTTTCAGCAACAAAACACTCCGGGCTTATCCACACGCCTCCGTATCTGTACAAAAGTTCCATTGATAATCTATGTGCCAATATATTAAGTGGCATTTTTCCGGAATTGACCTTATCAATAATTATATTGGAAAATGTAACATACTGCTGGCAATCAGCAAGTGTTATAACATGAAGTTTATATTTATTGCTGTCAATATTATCACGGATACTTTTTATACATTTCTTTACAGTTTCTGGTGATTGCTCCTCTCCATCCCACCAGTATGTCCACACAGGAATACGACCATCAGAACATACTGACTGATTTATTTTTTCTGGCAGACTTGTAGGACTTAAATATTTTTTTAATATTCCTGCTGTTATTTTTTGATAAACATTCCGTATTGCATTATTAAGACTGGATTTTTTATCAAGCTCGTCCGAATCCATCATTTTTACATTCTGTTCTTTTACTTTATATTCATTTTTTATCAGCCATACTTTTATAAGACGTTCTGATAAGAATCCAAATATACGCTTCTGATAGTCATCTCTGTCGGATATGTCTACTCTTTTTTCAACTTCAAAAAGAACATCAAATAGCCATTTACAATAATCATCAAAAATATTTTTCCTTGTAATTATCATATTACAAAAATTAAGTAATTTTGATTCAGCCATTATATCAAATGCTTCCACATATTCCGGATACTTTTCGCTTATTACATCCCTGCATATATCAAAATCTTCCTCATAATGATTAGCCGCATACTGCTTTCTTACATTTTCTTCCTTAACCATTCCACATGTCGGAACAATTATATCGTAATCATTTAGAGTCTTCTCTATATATTCTTTTGTAAGCATGCGTCCTTTTTCAAGAAAAAATCTCCTGTAATGGCATACACCTATAATATCACATTGATTATTTTTCCAAAGCCAGTAAAGTCCTGTAAGTTCGCAATAATTTCTATTTTTTAATGAAATATTATCTCCTGTATCATCACCTGTATATCCAAGATCCTGTGACAAGGCTCTGCCAACATGAAGAGTTCTATATAAGTCATCACTTACACCGGGATAATTTTTATGTGTTATCACCCACATCTGTGTATCCATTGTTTTGTCACCTCCATGCAAGAATTCCAGTCACATTATTAACATTAAGTTTCCTTTTATTTTCCCAATTTTGCAGATATACATCATCTGTTTCATAAACAAAAATACACTTACAGTTCGATTTTACAAAATCAAAAAGATTCTTTCTTTCCAAACCTTTAATTTTTTTATCAAGAAATACAGCTAAATCATATTCTGCATCGGATAATCCGGCTATATCTTCCGTCCTTATTATTTCATCATATATTGTATTATACACTCCGTAATTTTTTGAATTTTCCAAATCAATGCCTGTAATAAAACACTTCTTTGGAACATCAGAATTAAGAATTGTTCTTGACACACCACCTATCTGCCTGTAGAACAGACCTATATCAAGAATCTTCTCCGGCTCAGTCTGTCCAAGAACATTACAATACATATACATTGTATTTTCATTATTAATCATATTACACCCCTGTTTTTCTGCATTTCGTTAAATTGCCATGTCTTCCATTTTTAAGCCTTTCCACAGCTTTTGAATAGCCATTACATTTTTTATAATATTCCTGTGCTTTTCCTATATTACCCCGATATTATAATATGCAAGATAAGAATTAGTACCTTCAACACGGCTTTCTTTATATTCTGCTGCTTTTTGAAATTCATTTACAGCTTCATCAAACATTGCATTTTTCATATATATAAGTCCCATAAGGAACTTAAAATCCGCACTGTTTCCAAATACATCGTAAATTGATGTGTACGATAATGCTTCCTGAACTTTTCCACAGTTTAACATTGCATATCCATATGTTTCAACCATATCTATAACATACTCAAGCTTTGGTTCCAAATCGAATGAAAGCCCCTTTGAAAAAAAATCACATGCATTATTATAATCTTTTTCCATATAATAACTTTTCCCCAACTGATAATAAATATATGGAATCTCTTTTTCATTATTCTGTGTTATGTCACTATCAAAATTCTTTTCAAGCTCAGCAAGTCTTTTTTTCAGAAGTTTTATATTACGTAATGCCTTTTTCTTCTTCTCATCATCATTAAGTGCATATCCAACATGCTTAATAACAACAGCGGATAAGAACGTATCTGCCGGTTCTCCGTCAGTCTTAACTATCTGCTCATGTATTTTTCCTTCTACCTTGTAATACTTCCTGTTAAATGCTCTTGTTATCCAATCAGTATTTTTTGAATCATCCTCCAATACATTGATACATTTTATGCGTCCGGCCCTTTGAGGTTCATTTTCAAGCATACTATTTAATTTTTCAAGTACAGTTTTGTCAGATTGCAAATATTCATCACAGTCAAGAATCAATATATTGTCATTGGACGCTTTTGATACTGCAAACTGTTTTGCCGCCCCAAAATCATCAATCCATTTAAAATCATATACGAACTCTGTGTATTTTTTTGCAATTTCTTTAGTTTTATCTGTAGACCCGGTATCTGCCACAACTATCTGTACTTCCTTATCAGACAGACATTGCATACATTTTTCTATATGTTTTTCTTCATTCTTTGCAATAATACATACTGATAAATTCATATAAGCCACCTTCTAAAATCAACATTTTATTAACGAATTCATAACAAATTCATGTACCTTTTCACCACATGTTCCAGGATTTAATGCAAGAGAATTCACATATTCCTGCTGCCGCTCTATAATTCCATCCCAGTCACCAGACACCATTCTATCCAGAAATTGTTCTGTTGAAAGATATATACTCTCTTTCTGGCAGAAATAACCATTACTGCACATTTTCTCGAATCCATCCGAATTTTTCTGTTTTCTTTCTAAATCAGCATCTGAAATTTTAATGTAAAATTCCCGGCAATTTCCCGCCTCAACATTTTCAGTATTAATATCATCAACATTAATAACTGCTGCTTTTCCATCATATGTACGCTGCACTATAAATTCATAACTATTAAGTACCGCAAATGCACCTGTGCTATAAGAATATTCCGGATTATATCCATTAAAACAGCCGTCTGCATTATCAAGAAAATGTGTGTTTATCGCACTCTGCTCATTAGTGATTTTATTTATTTTTATAAATGTGTCTGAAAATGCCGGAATAAGCACAATATAGTTTCCAACATTTAAAACAGCTTTGAATAAACACAATTCTCCGTTTTCTGTATTCCAGTATTTTTTTATAAGTGATGTTTGAATCTTGATTACCCTACAATCAATTCCATCATTTGTTATTGCAATAATATTGTTAATATTATCAAGGAGATACAATCTATTTCCATCTGCTGTTATATAGGTATATACATATTTATCTCCGCCATTTTTATGCAATTCACTCTCACCGGTATTGACATTATATTTTAACAAATAATCCGAACAGCCTGTTACCATCCATAAATACCCATTAAAATATACACAGCTATAAGCTATATT
>OOCM01002464.1_pt1 | contig 12141 bp, 6 predicted proteins | sample 1671111 | NCBI WGS metagenome assembly OOCM01 (sample SAMN06348123, study PRJEB24527) | human gut metagenome | biome: human gut; feature: ankylosing spondylitis patient; material: feces | host: Homo sapiens | place: China | collected 2015-10 | reverse complement strand
GCCACCATGGTCGAGTACGACGCCAAGACTTCTGTCGACATCAACGGCGCTACCGTGACCATCGCCGGCGACAAGGCCAAGGAGATCGAGAACACCTCTCGTACCGACGGCTACATCGACGACGACAACAAGATGCAGTTCGCTGAGAGATACTTCACCGACCTGCGCCTGACCACCGACACCACCGATGACTTCGGCCGTCCCGCCAACACCTGGCGCTTCAAGGGCGTTGAGGTTGGCACCTTCGCCAAGACCGCTGACGCCACCTACACCGCCGACGTGAAGCTGGGCCAGATCTACTCTGACCTGGGCATGTCCGACAAGGACGAGGCTGCTCCCGTCTTCGTGGACGGCGTTGAGGCCAGCGAGTCCGCCAAGGTCTCCAAGGGCAACGACCTGAAGGTCAGCGAGCTGAAGTTCACCAACTCTCCCGTTGCGAAGTGCAACGTCGGCAACGGCACTCTGGTCGAGGCCTATCTGGATGAGGATACCAACGATGTCACCATCGTGGCTATCAACACCTACGTGGCTGAGGTCAACAAGGTTGTGGCCGAGACCAACTCCAAGGATGCTTACATCACCCTGTCCGAGCTGGCTGCTGAGAACGGCGCCACCTCCGGCCTGCGTGCCAACGACGAGTTCGAGACCACTGGTTTCGAGAACGACCAGATCGTCCTCTTCACCTATGCCAACAACGAGATCCAGTCTGTCAAGGCTGCTGAGTCCGCTGAGGGCACTCTGACCAGAAAGGTTTCCGGCAAGTCCATCAACCTGGGTGAGACCAAGTATGACTTCTCCAAGATGTATTCTGTGGACGGCGGCGAGAGCAGCCTGGGCATCGACAGCGAGTATGTCGTGTACCTGGATGCCAACGGCTATGCCATCTACGTCGAGGAGACTGAGTACAACATCGCTGACTACGCCTATCTGCGCGCTCTGCAGGGTTCCAGCGTTGCTTTCGCCTCTGACAAGGCTGCTCTGATCACCTATGACGGCAAGATGAAGACCGTCGACACCAAGGAGGACTACACCAACGACTTCGCTGGCTATGGTTCTGAGCTGCAGATTGGTAATGCCAACTCTGAGATTGTCCTGGTGAAGGAGACCTCCAAAGGCGAGTATCGCCTGAAGGATCTCGACACCAAGAATCCCAGCATTGCTAAGGCCGAGGACTCCTTCGAGCTGCGGAACGGCGTGGCCCGGATCAACCTGACTAACAAGGGCGTGACCAACGCCTCCGATGCCAAGCAGGGCACCGACTACATCTATGCCGACAGCAAGACGGTGTTCGTGGTGGGCACCTATGACAGCGGCGTTGGCGAGGATTGGAAGGATGCTACCTATCGCGCCTACACCGGCATCAACAACGCTCCCACCATCGTGGACGACAACGACAGCAATGCGGCTACCAATGCCATCGGCATGAGCTACTACTGCCGCAACAACGGCGTTGCCACCATCGTGTACCTGAGCGTGGACGAGGCTGACTACAAGGTCACCGGCGGCAACAACGACGTGATCTTCTTCGCCTTCGAGTCCGGCAGCAAGAAGATCGAGGACTCCGACAACGAGTACTACACCTACAACGCAGTTGTGGATGGCAAGATCGTTGAGGGCGTCAAGGTCGATGCCAGCGTGAAGATCAACAACAGAACTTCCAACGGCTCCTTCAGCAGCAACGTGGTCTTCACTGGCGCCGATTATGACGACGGTGTGATCACCGGCCTGGATTCTCTGAGCAACTCCGGCACCGTCACCGGCATCAACAAGGTGAACAATGAGAACGTCGTGCTCGGCTACGGCAGCGGCTCTGAGTCCACCTATGTGGTCGCCGACGATGCGAAGATCTTCTTCATCGACGATGACGGCACCATTACCGAGGGTGCGGTGAGCAACATCCGCCGCTCCGACGAGGATGTCGTGACCTACGTCCTGGAGGATGGCCAGATCAGCTATCTGTTCGTCCAGCAGTACTTCGAGGATAACGACCAGTCCTCTTCCGGCGGCAGACAGGAGCTGACCAGCATCACTGGTGTGACCTATTCTGCTCCCAACCTGACCCTGACTCTGAACGGCACCAACGCCGGCCAGAACTACAAGGTCACCCTGAAGATGATCGTTGCCGGTGTGACCACTGAGCTGGGCACCTACACGGTCACCGGCGCCACCGGCGCTACCAGCACCACCGCTGTCCTGTCCGTGGGCACTCTGGCCAGCATCGCTGCCAGCGGCGGTATCTACATGGTCTCCTGCGGCGGTCAGAACGCAACGTTCACTGCCTAAGGAACTGTGTCAACGTGCTGATGCACTAAGACAAAAAGGATTCCCGGACTTCTGTCCGGGAATCCTTTTTATGTGTCAGGCATAGTCAAAGCCGGTCGGCACACCCTCTGATAGCTTCTCCCTGCACGAACACACAGCTTGCGAGGATTTGCACAGGCTTTGGCCCAGCTGGCAGAGGAAACGAACTGGTGAATGAGCCGTTCCTTCGCCGCCAGCACCGGAAGAGTCGAAGGTCCCCCGGACTTTTGTCCGGGGGCGTTCCTTTGGGTTACAGTTTCCAGCCCCAGAGGATGATTTTCCCTTCCCCGTTGATGGTTCCGGCGTCCGTCATAAAGTTCAGCGTCTTCAGGTCCTTCGGCGCGATGGAGGGGATGGTGCTGTAATAGGGCGGGTTCGATGTATCATAGATATGCTCACAGATACAGGCAATGGGGGAGAGATAAGTTGCCAGACGGATCTTTGCTTTGCCTTGACCCAGGAGGCCGCTCATCTCCAGGCGGCACAGGTAGTTTTGGTGCGTGCCCGGATGGAAATAGCTGTCTGTCGCAATATTGTTGCAGCGCAGATAGATATAGTGATAGGCTGTGGAGAGGATGGGGACGATCCACACCTCCGTATACTGCGTGAAGTCGATCTGTGATACATCCACATCCACCTGCGCCGCTTCCTGCGTGACAGGCACTTCCAGAAGTTTTACCAGTGGGACGGCCTCGGCGGCTGCGGCTGCCTCCCGGCGGATGGCGGCATCCTGAGCCGTTCTCGCCTGCTGCTCCGCCGCGTCCGCAGCTGCCAGGGCGGCCAGGGCTGTCTCCAGCTTCTGATTGTCCCCGTTGAAATCCTCCATCCGGATGCGGTCCGTCAGCTCCCACTGGTTGAGATGAAATTGAATGGTCTGCTGCAAATTCTTCACCCTTTCCCGAAAATCGTGGCGGGAAAACTCCCGCTATCCAATCCCCCCTGACCGGAAGAAATTGCAGAATTTCGTGCAACAAAAAATTCCCCCGGACCGAAGTCCGGGGGAATTTTCAACCGCGGGTACAATCACCCTTCTGGCGGGTAATCAGACACCCAACACAAAGCTCTGGTCGCCGCAGGTCACCATGTAGGTGGAGCCCGCAGACAGAGCGGCAGAGATGGTGGCGGTCGTCGTTGTCGCGGCGCCAGTCACGTTGGCGGTCGTCAGCTTCACCAGGGTGCCGCCGTTGACCAGGGAGATGGTCACGGGGTAGACCTGTCCGGCGTTCGTGCCGGTCAGAGTGACAGTGACGGTGCCGCTGCTGTAGCTTGCGCTGATCCCGCTCAGGACCACGCCGCTGCTACCGGCGCCCTCCTGCTTGCCGTTGTCAACTTCCTGGATGAACAGGTAGGCGATGTCGCCGTCAGTCACATCGAGGAGGCCGATGTAGGTAGCAGTGGAGTCGGAGCTGATGTTCTTCACATCGTCGATCTTGGTGATAACACCATCGGTATCGATGTAGTACATCTTGGCGTCAGAGGCAACCGTGTAGCGGACGCTGGCGGAAGCCGTCGTGCCGTTCAGGCCGATGCTGTAGGAGCCGGAGAGCTTCCACACGCCGGTGCCGGTGGGGGTGGTGTAATCAGATGTGGAGATCGCATCAGCGGAGGTCAGCAGACCCTTGTTGTTGTAGTCAGCATTGGTCACAACCTGGTTGACCGTGTCGTTGCCAGCCAGAACCACAGAGCCAGCATCCTGAGCGGCCTTGACCTTCACGGTGGTGATCTCGTCGTCCACAACTGCGTTGTACAGGTAGTACTGGTTGTTGTCGCCATCGGTGATCATCTTGGTGGCGGACTCAGCAGCCAGGAACACCACATCGCGCTTGCCGTTGGTGACATAGGCGCCGGTGGCGTCGATGAAGGCGAAGGTCACCACATCGCTGGAGCCGCTGGTGGTGTAGACCATCTCAACAGCCTTGGTCTCCACAGCGGGAGAGGTGGTCGGATCATCAGACATGATGGTGGGAGCGTTCTTGATGCCCTTGTAGACGGAATAGTCAGTCTTGCCGCGGGCATTGCTCTCAGCCACCACGAACACGGTCTCACTGTTGCCATACACCGTAGTGCCGGTTTTGGTGGTGATAGCCGCGCGGGTGTTCTTCATGTCGAAGTCGGTAGCGCCGCCGGACAGAACGCCATTTGTAGCAATGCTGGCATCGGCAGTGGTGGTGATAGAACCGTTCTTATGAACATTGGCGGCCTGACGCAGGGCGTACTCGCCCTTGTCGTCAGCGCGGTAGTAGACGATGGTGCCCTCCAGAGAGGTGTAATCGTCGTCAGTATCCACCGTCTTCACGGAGCCGTCGGACATGACCAGCTGAACCTGATCCTTGCCGAAGCGGCTGTTGCTGCTCTGGGTGTAGAGCACATACGCGTACTGAGAGGCGTCGAACTCCTGCTCATCCACATAGATGACCATGCCGTTGGTATCCAGATAGATGACATAGTCGCTCTTGGTGGTCATGCTGGTCTCAGAGCCGAAGGAGAACGCAATGTTCTTGGAGTACTTGTACTCGGTATCGGCCAGAGTCAGGTTCTTGCCCAGGGTGTACTTGTCGAGGGTGCCCTCCACGGACTCGGCCTTCACAACGGACTTGATCTCGTCCGCGCTCTGGGAGTAGGTGAACAGGACCACATCGTCTTCCTCGAAGTTGTCGGTATTGGTCTCAAAGCGGGCCTTGCTGCCGGAGATGGACACAGAGGTAGAAGCGTCCTTCTCGGTCACGAGGCTCTCGGAGTTCACGACAACATAGGGATCGGAGACCTTCTCTTCCTTGGAGGAGATGGTGCCCACATAGGTGTCGATGATGCAGATGGTGACATCGTTGTTGTCCTCATCGTAGAAGACCTCAACGGTGCTGCCGTCAGCCACCAGCTTGTTGTTGGCGCTGGAGCTGGAGACCTTGACGGTGTTGCCCTTGGACACGGCAACATCATCGGCCTCGACGCCGTTGTAATAGACCTCGGCGTTCTTGTCCTTCTCGCTCATGTCGAGATCGCTGTAGATATCACCCAGCTTCACGTTGCTGGTGTAAGTCACATCAGCGGCGTCCGCATAGGTGCCGATCTTGTCGCCCTTGAAAGTCCACTTGGTGGCGGGACGGGCGAAGTCGTCGGTGGTCTCGGTCTTGTCCAGCTTGTCGAAGTAGCGCTCGGCAAACTGCAGGTTGGGCTTGTGCATGTTGTTGTCGTAGGAGCCCTGCGCAACTTCCTTGGCCTTGTCGCCGGCGATGGTCACGGTAGCGCCGTTGATGTCAACAGAGGTCTTGGCGTCGTACTCGACCATGGTGGCCTGCAGCATGTTGAAGGCGTACAGGGCAGCCTCCTCACGGGTCACGGCCTTGGAGCCGACGAACTCGTCGTTGCCGTCGTCCAGGCCGATACCGGCGGCCTGCTTGATGACGGCCACGGACCAGTTGGGACCAGTGTAGCTCTCGACAGCGCTGTCATAGCCCAGGGCGCCCAGCAGCATCTTCATGAACGCGTTGCCGGTCAGGGTGCCGGTGGGACGGAAGGTGCCGTCGGGATAGCCGTTGATGATCTTCTCCTGGGCGCAGTAGGTGATGTAGCCTGCGAAGGTGTTGCTCACGGGCACATCCTTAAAGGGAGCGCTGCTGGCGCTCAGAGCGGAAGCGGTGGTGGGCCCCAGGATCAGGTTGCAGATGATCTTGGCGGCGGCACCGCGGGTCAGGACATCAGTGGGCTTGAAGTCGCCGCCGGTGTAACCGTCGACAACACCAATCTCGGAGATGACGTCAACAGCTTCCTGATAGGTGATGCTGTCGTCATCACTGAAGTCCTTAGCACCGGCGCTGACGGTGACCAGAGACATGGTCATCACCAGAGCCAGTACCAGAGAAAGGAACTTCTTCATTGGGTGTTTACCTCCTTTAAATTTCCGCCTTCCGCTCCCGTTTTCGTTTGGAGAGATACACTCCTCGCACAACGGCTTGCGGCCCTTGTGGGCCAGCGGTTTTCCGAACAACTTCGGTAGCATTTTGAGTTTTCATGCTACCAAACGGCTGCAAAGCTTGGAAACCCTGGAAAGTCTGGTAGCAAAATTAAAGATTTGGTAGCAGCCAATTATGGAAATTTTTTGATGCATCAGATCAGCAGAGGATTGTGATGACATCCAATGCGCTTTCCGGTACCGCTCTTTCTCTGAATGATTTGGTCTGAAAGGCGGGCCCGCGCTTTCTTGAAACGGATGTCACATCGTTGAAAAATAAAAATACACAGGCATTCCGCCCCTCGCAGAGGTAGATTCCCTTTGTCCGGACTGCGGACTGAAAAGCGAAGGATGATTAAAAATGAGTGACAAATATAATCTGATGATTTGATACATAAATGAAACCATTGGAATAGACAATGAACAAGAAATCTGATATAATTTTGCGCGGTAAAAGACTATTCTCGCGAGAGGAGCAATTTCATGAAGCGAAAAAAAACCGTGCCGGCAGAGGTGGTTCCAAAACCGGTGAATGATGCGGCGCCTGTGCCGGAGAAAGACCATCCGCTGTATGACCGCCTGTTTGTTGTGGGATTTGCGGTGCTGCTGTTTTTTGCCATGACGGTGCAGACGGTTCCCATGAGCCTGATTCTGGCGGCTGTGGCATTGGCGCTGTCCTTTGGCAGGGGGGGCTATGCACGGTTTCGCGGCCGCCTGGGAATCCCGGTCCTGGGGTTTCTGGCCTTTTTGATCCTCTGCGGGGCCGCCAGCCTGTATACGAGCTTCGGCGCCTACGCTTACGGAGAATATGCCAAGCTGCTGGCATCCGGAGCCCTGGGCCTGCTGTTGTTGGCACGCGGACGGGAACAGAACGCCGGCGGACTCCTGTTCGGCTTCTCTGCCGTGTGCGGAGTGATCGGGCTTCTATGTATCGATGCCGGGTGCCGGGGACCGCTCTTTCGCGGCTTTGCCTCTTTTATGGAGGGGCTTGGGGATGCAGCTTATCAGAGCCTGGATCAAGCGACCTATACGGGCGCCCGGTTTGACGGCATCTATAACGACGCAAACCTGACCGGCAGCCTGATGGCGCTGGCGGTCTTGGTGGGACTCTACCTGATCCGTACAGGACGGAAACCGTGGGAGCGATTTGCGGCCTGCTTTCTGACCGGACTGTCCGCAGTGGCCTTTTTTACCGCAATGAGCCGTGGTGCCATTCTCTGCTTTGGCGCGACACTGCTGGCCTATCTCCTGATTGCGGGAAAGGAAGAACGGCTGGGGCTTTTCTTTACCATGGCGGCAATGGGCATTTCCATGGTGGTATTCGGCGTGGTCTCGGCCTCGCTCCTGGCAGGCGGCTCTTTTTGGGGAACGCTGGTCGCTCTGCCGAGCGGAGTGCTGCTGTGGCTGCTGAACGAGTTCCCCGCCCGGAAGGCGGCTTCCGCGCTGGCGGGGCATGGAAAGCTCCTTGCCGGTGTGCTGGGAGGAGGGATTGCCGCGGGAATCGCGGCAGTTATACTGGCGCTCACGCTGACGGAGCCGTTTGTATTTACAGAGAGCAACTTCCTCTACCGGGGAGCCGATGTAGAGGGCGGAGAGACCTATACGTTTTCCGGTGATTGGGATAAAAGCAGCGAGATCACGGTGCTGGTCTATGGCTCCACACGGGAGCAGGAGCTGACCTCAGTCACTGAGACATATTATAATGGCCCGCTGGAAGAGGCGTCCTTTACGGTGCCGGAGGATGTGGGGCATGTTCTGATGCAGTTCCGCGGTCCTGCAGGCCTGGAGCTCCGGCAGGTGTCTCTGTCGGACGGAACCGAGATCCCGATGGCCTACACATTGCTGCCGGACAATATCGCGAATCGCCTCCAGAAAAATATATTTGAAGACAGCAGTTTTCTGCTGCGGCTGCAATATGATATAGACGGATGGACGCTTTTCAAAGAGTCCCCGTTGGCGGGACACGGTCTGGGAGCCACAGAGGGGCTGCTGACCTCTGTGCAGCCGTTCTTTTATGAGTCCCTTTATCTCCACAACCACTTGCTACAGGTGATGGATGAGACCGGCCTGCTGGGTCTCGCTGCATTTTTGGCATTCATCCTGGGAACGGCTGTGCTGCTGGTCCGGCAGCTTCGCAAAGCGCGCACGCCCCTGGCGGCCATGCTGCTGGCCTGCTTGGTCATGATGAACCTCCACGGCCTGATGGAGATCTCTTTCTCCGTTCAGATGTTTCAGTGTGCGGCGTTTTTCCTGCTGCTGCTGCCAACAGTGTGTTACGGAACCTATACAGAGGGGAGGAAAAGGCGGGCCGCCGGTATTGTGGTCCTGGTGGTGTCGGACCTGTGGCTGGTGATTTCTGTTGCCCTGCTGGGCGGAAGCCTGCTGGCCCAAAAGGAATATCGGGAGCTGGATGCTGCCGGAATGACGACAGGCTCCTTCATAGAGACACTGGAAAGGCTGGACCGCATGGATGCATACAACGATCAGAGCTACAAGGTGAATCTGATGGGGAATGCGCTGCAGGCCGGCGGGATCAGCAATGAGGGCACAGCCGCCCGCTGTGCCAGAGAGCTGCGTGAAACCGGGGAGTTCGACTCCTGCTACTATGTTGCGGCTTACTACTATCTGCCGCTGGGGCAGTTGGAAAACTTTTTCGACGTCTTGCAGGAGGGCCTGCTGCAGGAACGCTCCAATTCCGAAGCGTGGAACAGCGCCATGAATTTGTGTATCCAGGCATTTTCACAAATTGATCCGGCAGAGGCAGACACATTTGCGGAAGGCGTTCGGGGAATCGGCGAAGCCATGGACCGGGCCAATGCGTATTTGCTGGTTCCGGTCGCTTTGACAGAAGAGAATGCGGCACTTTTGAACTGCGCCCGGACGGACTTACTGGATGGAGAAGGCATGTATGCAGCGATATCTCAGGTTCTAAGCCAAGCCGGGAATCCATCATAAAAAGGAAAAAATCCCCCCAACTGAGGTTGGGGGGATTTTTTGACCATGATTGCAATGGTATAGCTGTGGGTTGGTATAGATTCGAAAACTATGAAAAAATATATATTGTAAACTGTTTGGCACTGTGGTAGACTGTACAAGACATAAGGATGCTGTATTTTGTCACATAATCGTAACAATTATTCCGATGCAGGACATACGGCGGTGAACACGGAATGCGACTGTGCTGTGACCACGAAAGAGGAGATGGAATGCGAACCGGGGTGAACATCCGAAAACGGAAAGACGGCCGATATGAGGCCCGCTATCCAAAGGGGCGGGATGCAGCTGGAAAGTTGCTCTATGGATACTGCTACGGGCACTCCTTTGAAGAGGCGCGGGAAAAACGGGACCGGATCATGGCGCAGCGCCCCCGGGAGATGAATCTGCTGATCCTTGGGGCAGGCGGACACGGTGAGATCATCCGGGAGCTGGCCCAGTCGCTGGGGGTATTCCGGAAAATCGGTTTTCTGGACGATGACTTGAAAAACCCGTTGGCAATGGGGCGGTGTGATGACTGCCTGCGGTATCTTGAGGAGTACCCGATTGCGATTCCCTCTGTGGGCGATCAGAAGTTACGGATGCAGTGGCTGGCTATGCTGGCCAGAAGCGGTTTTGTGCTGCCGATCTTGGTCCATCCGACTGCCACGGTTTCTCCGTCTGCGGCGGTTGGATACGGAACTGTGATCGAGGCCAGAGCCACGGTCTCGCCCGGCGTGCGAATCGGGAATGGCTGTATTATCGCCAGCGGCGCGACGATTGATCGAAATGTGAAAATCCCGGACGGGACCCTTGTGGGGTGCGGCCGGGTGATCACAGCGGCGGACTTTGAATGAGGAGCAAAAAGCGATATGGGAAACAGAATTTATCTGGCTTCTCCGACCATGCACCAGGAGGAGCAGGTTTTTATCCAGGAGGCGTTTGATACCAATTGGGTGGCCCCTCTGGGGAAGAACGTGGATGAGTTTGAAAAGGGAGTTGCGGAATTCGTCGGCGTCAAGTCTGCGGCGGCGCTGAATGCGGGAACCGCTGCGCTGCATCTGGCTGTGAAGCTGGCTGGCGTCCGGCGGGGAGACAAGGTGTTCTGTTCCGACCTGACCTTCTCCGCAACCGTAAATCCCGTGAGCTATGAGGGGGGCGAACAGGTCTTCATTGACAGCGAGCGGGAGACGTGGAATATGGACCCGCGGGCGCTGGAGCGGGCGTTTGAGCGGTATCCGGACTGCCGCTGTGTGATCGCGGCCAATCTGTACGGAACACCTGCAAAGCTGGATGAAATCCGGGACATCTGCGATGCGCATGGAGCAGTGTTCATTGAGGACGCGGCGGAGAGCCTGTCTGCTACATACAAAGGACGCCAGACGGGTACCTTTGGGCAGTACAACGCCCTTTCCTTCAACGGCAACAAGATCATCACGACCTCCGGCGGCGGAATGCTGCTGTCCGACGATGAGGCGGGCATCTCCAAGGCCCGGTTTTGGGCCACGCAGGCCAGAGAGCCTTACCCGTGGTACGAGCACAAGGAGATCGGTTATAACTATCGGATGAGCAATATCGTGGCGGGGATCGGCCGCGGGCAGCTCATTCACCTTCTTGAGCACAGAACGAAGAAGGAGGCCATCTACCGGACTTATGAAAAAGCATTTCAAGGGCTTCCTGTGCGGATGAACCCCCATCTGCCTTACAGCCAGCCTAATTTCTGGCTCAGCTGTATGACTATTGACCCCGGCTGCACCGTGACGCCGGAACAGATTCGCCTGGCGCTGGAGGAGGAGAACATCGAGTCCCGTCCAATCTGGAAGCCCATGCACCTTCAGCCGGTGTTCGCGGCGCATGATTTCGTCACCGCGGGCGACAATGTAGGGGAGGACATCTTTGCCCGGGGACTGTGCCTGCCCAGCGACATCAAGATGGCGGACTCCGATCAGGAGCGGGTGATTTCTGTGATCCGGGGGCTGTTTTGATGTACCGGAAGTTTTTCAAGCGTTTTTTTGACGTTCTGCTCTCCGGCTGTGCGCTGATCTTACTCTCTCCGGCGCTGCTGATCGTGGCGGTGCTGGTGCGGACAAAGCTGGGCAGTCCGGTGATTTTCTGCCAGGAGCGCCCGGGGAAGAATGAGAAGATCTTCAAAATGTACAAGTTCCGCTCCATGACGGATGCCCGGGACGAAAACGGAGTGCTTCTGCCGGACGAGGTGCGGCTGACCCGGCTGGGCCGGATCCTGCGCTCCACTAGCCTGGACGAATTGCCGGAGCTGTGGAACATCCTGAGGGGGGATATGTCTATCGTGGGCCCCCGGCCGCTGCTGGTGAAGTATCTGCCCCTATACAATGAAGAGCAGCGTCACCGCCACGATGTGCGTCCGGGGCTGACGGGGCTGGCCCAGGTCAACGGACGAAATGCGATCACGTGGGAGGATCGATTCATATATGATGTGCGCTATGTCTCCCGAATCACCGCCTGGGGAGATTTGAAGATCCTTTTGCAGACGGTCTCCAGCGTGATGCGGCGTGAGGGCATCTCCAGTGGGACCAGCGCGACTATGGAGGAATTCCAAGGAACGGGAGATGAGATGCGGTGCCTGAACAAGTGATCGTCCTGGGTGCCGGAGGCCATGGAAAGGTGGTGGCTGACGCTATCCTTTCCGCCGGCGACACAGTGCTGGGGTTCCTGGATGACGACCCGGACCGCAATGCTGTTTGGGATATTCCGGTGCTGGGGCCCTTTGGTGCATGGGAGTCCTGGGCGGACCGGGCGGTGTTCGTGTTCGGCCTGGGAAACAACGCTCTGCGCCGGGAGTTGTCCGGGCAGATGCAGGTGAAATGGCATACCGCCGTCCATCCGGCTGCCCGGGTGGGCCGGGGCGTGGTCCTGGGCGAGGGGACCGTGGTCCTGGC
>OOCM01002459.1_pt1 | contig 12180 bp, 7 predicted proteins | sample 1671111 | NCBI WGS metagenome assembly OOCM01 (sample SAMN06348123, study PRJEB24527) | human gut metagenome | biome: human gut; feature: ankylosing spondylitis patient; material: feces | host: Homo sapiens | place: China | collected 2015-10 | reverse complement strand
TCGCTCTCCTCATGGAGAGCGTGGATTGAAATGCATTGATACTCAACAGTGGATTGCCGCTCGGCCCGTCGCTCTCCTCATGGAGAGCGTGGATTGAAATCTCACCGAAACCGACCAGAACGGCGTATGGCCGTGTCGCTCTCCTCATGGAGAGCGTGGATTGAAATAATTCGGTGACAGCGTGACCAACGTGCTCCGGCCGTCGCTCTCCTCATGGAGAGCGTGGATTGAAATCCGGAACCAACGCCGGACATCGTGGACGAAAGCGGTCGCTCTCCTCATGGAGAGCGTGGATTGAAATGTGTTCGCGCCCGATGTGATCGCATCGTGGAAGGTCGCTCTCCTCATGGAGAGCGTGGATTGAAATGTCTTTGCCCGATGAAACAAGCGTATACCTGTCAGGTCGCTCTCCTCATGGAGAGCGTGGATTGAAATCCATGCTCGGACTCCCATGCGGCTATGCGCTCGGTCGCTCTCCTCATGGAGAGCGTGGATTGAAATAACACCGAATCTACCGAACTCGGCACGGTCCAGTCGCTCTCCTCATGGAGAGCGTGGATTGAAATCGTTGGTCAGCGATTTGATCTCGAAGTCAACCGGAGTCGCTCTCCTCATGGAGAGCGTGGATTGAAATTCGGATTTGCGTTTGCAGCTGGGTGAGGATCTGGTGTCGCTCTCCTCATGGAGAGCGTGGATTGAAATGACGTGTCTCCAGATTGCCAGCCGGAGCCGTCCGCGTCGCTCTCCTCATGGAGAGCGTGGATTGAAATACCTCGCCGCGCGTGAGCATGCGCCTGGCGAAAGTCGCTCTCCTCATGGAGAGCGTGGATTGAAATATCGCCGAGAAGACCGCGTTCGTCCAGGACGGCAAGAGTCGCTCTCCTCATGGAGAGCGTGGATTGAAATTTCAAGTCCTCCGCGCACTGATCTTCAAGCCCATGTCGCTCTCCTCATGGAGAGCGTGGATTGAAATGCCGTCTCAAGGCTCATGATGCGCGGATTGCGCGCGTCGCTCTCCTCATGGAGAGCGTGGATTGAAATCTAAGTGTTGCGTGGCAGCAAACGCAACACTTAGGGTCGCTCTCCTCATGGAGAGCGTGGATTGAAATTCCTCCTGCATGAGCGACACCACGTCATACGAGTCGCTCTCCTCATGGAGAGCGTGGATTGAAATACGGCAGTTTGCGCAGAGCATGTTCGCCGTCGCCGGGTCGCTCTCCTCATGGAGAGCGTGGATTGAAATATCGTGCGCGGCTTCTGGAGGGATCAGGCGTATGGTCGCTCTCCTCATGGAGAGCGTGGATTGAAATCGCATCGTCCAGCAGGTCCATGCTGCGTTTTGTTGTCGCTCTCCTCATGGAGAGCGTGGATTGAAATATGACGGCTTGCAAAATCTTATCGATCTCACGTAGTCGCTCTCCTCATGGAGAGCGTGGATTGAAATTGCGTTCAGCGTCTCCCATGACGGTGGGCGTTGGTCGCTCTCCTCATGGAGAGCGTGGATTGAAATGGTCTTGTAGGCGAAGCCGTCGTCGAGTTGGGGTCGCTCTCCTCATGGAGAGCGTGGATTGAAATGATTTACCGTCCCACACAGTCAGTAACGAATATGCGTCGCTCTCCTCATGGAGAGCGTGGATTGAAATGCAGGTGGATGTGCAACGATCATGCGCGGTCGGGCAGTCGCTCTCCTCATGGAGAGCGTGGATTGAAATTCGGTAAGGAATGGCATCAGGCGTTCGGGGCTTATGTCGCTCTCCTCATGGAGAGCGTGGATTGAAATATCGGACACGTAGCAAAAATCCTGCCGGGCACGGTCGCTCTCCTCATGGAGAGCGTGGATTGAAATATCGAACTGAAACGCACGGTCGGAAAGCCAAGCCGTCGCTCTCCTCATGGAGAGCGTGGATTGAAATTACGCAGCCGCGTCGCACGTGCCTCACACGGCATTCCGGTCGCTCTCCTCATGGAGAGCGTGGATTGAAATTCCCCCACTAATTCTTTCCCGCCCTCAAATGTGAGTCGCTCTCCTCATGGAGAGCGTGGATTGAAATAATTCGGTTGACAGTCCGAGCGTGTGGCGTTTCGGCGTCGCTCTCCTCATGGAGAGCGTGGATTGAAATGACGATGCCGACGAATGGTTCGCATTCCAGCATCGAGTCGCTCTCCTCATGGAGAGCGTGGATTGAAATTCGTAATGCTTTGGATGGTTGAGGTTGTCACTCAGTCGCTCTCCTCATGGAGAGCGTGGATTGAAATCTGATTCTCACGCGGCCACCCCCCAACCCGAGGGCTAGTCGCTCTCCTCATGGAGAGCGTGGATTGAAATTTGATGGACGGCACCCAGATCGTGTTGACCAGACCGGTCGCTCTCCTCATGGAGAGCGTGGATTGAAATTTGACACGGAGCTTGTGGCCCGCCATACGGACATGGTCGCTCTCCTCATGGAGAGCGTGGATTGAAATCCAACGTCACCCCGTTTTTGGCTGATAAGATCATGTCGCTCTCCTCATGGAGAGCGTGGATTGAAATATGATCCTCGTAGTCGGTGTGGATCTGCAAATTTGTCGCTCTCCTCATGGAGAGCGTGGATTGAAATAACGTGTTCCTTTCCTGAGTTTTTCGATGAGCGCGGTCGCTCTCCTCATGGAGAGCGTGGATTGAAATGTTGGCGGTCTGCTGAATCAAGCGCAAGAGGTTTGTCGCTCTCCTCATGGAGAGCGTGGATTGAAATATCATCATCGTACTCTTGCGGATAGCTTGCGTAGTCGTCGCTCTCCTCATGGAGAGCGTGGATTGAAATAACCCATACATACTACGATTGTCTAATAAAAAGGGTCGCTCTCCTCATGGAGAGCGTGGATTGAAATACGTGGCAACGCTTTGCACCGGGCACATGCAAGTCGCTCTCCTCATGGAGAGCGTGGATTGAAATTTGAGGGAGTGAGCGAGCTTAGGTGGAGAGAGTAAGTCGCTCTCCTCATGGAGAGCGTGGATTGAAATGTCCACCGTGTAGTCGCGCTCATGCCATTTGATGAGTCGCTCTCCTCATGGAGAGCGTGGATTGAAATTCGTGGATTGGCTGACCCGCAACACGGACAGGCGTCGCTCTCCTCATGGAGAGCGTGGATTGAAATAAACTGTGTAACGTCCCGTGGGATATGGGCTATAGGGTCGCTCTCCTCATGGAGAGCGTGGATTGAAATATTTATGCTGGTCGAGTCCATCTCCTGCCGAATAGTCGCTCTCCTCATGGAGAGCGTGGATTGAAATGCATCAAACAGTCGGGCACGTCGGCGGTGGCGTGGTCGCTCTCCTCATGGAGAGCGTGGATTGAAATGTTTTGACGAGGTGATCTCGGCCAGCGGTTTGGTCGCTCTCCTCATGGAGAGCGTGGATTGAAATAGTCCCTTGAGTCCTTTGAGGTAGGAGGCCTTGGGTCGCTCTCCTCATGGAGAGCGTGGATTGAAATTGCTTGTTGCCCAACGTGAACTCATACCGGAAGTGTCGCTCTCCTCATGGAGAGCGTGGATTGAAATGACGTGAGCTTCGCCAAGCAGGGCAGGATGGCCGGGTCGCTCTCCTCATGGAGAGCGTGGATTGAAATCGCGCAACGTCGTTGAAAGCGTCATTGGACGGCGTGTCGCTCTCCTCATGGAGAGCGTGGATTGAAATGCATACGACTACGGCAAACTAGGCATATCGCCAGGTCGCTCTCCTCATGGAGAGCGTGGATTGAAATCAGACCCGCGCGAGCGGGCATCGCGTGCGCATCAGTCGCTCTCCTCATGGAGAGCGTGGATTGAAATTACCAGTCCGAAAGCGTCGGCTCGATGACGTGGGTCGCTCTCCTCATGGAGAGCGTGGATTGAAATGCCGAGTTGTCGGGTCTTGGCGAAATGCTGCGAGAGTCGCTCTCCTCATGGAGAGCGTGGATTGAAATTAGTCATGTATGAGACTTTTGTTGCACTGGCATATGTCGCTCTCCTCATGGAGAGCGTGGATTGAAATGAAAAAATCCTAGCCACCTCACTCGGCTCGAAAGTCGCTCTCCTCATGGAGAGCGTGGATTGAAATCATTTGGCAACAGCAACGGTAATGGCGGAGCGTAGTCGCTCTCCTCATGGAGAGCGTGGATTGAAATGCCTTATAAAAAGAATGTTAAGAACTGGTCGTCGTCGCTCTCCTCATGGAGAGTGTGGATTGAAATACCAAAGCCTGAACGGCGCCGTAACGCGCGCCAAGGTCGCTCTCCTCATGGAGAGCGTGGATTGAAATAAAAAGAAAATCCAGCACCGGAGAAAGGGGTGAAGTCGCTCCCCGCAAGGGGAGTGTGGATTGAAATAAGATCACCAACACGTCCAAGACGGACTCCTCGAGTCACTCCCCGCAAGGGGAGTGTGGATTGAAATTTTTGGACCGTTTGGTCAAGCGAAGCGTGCCCGGGTCGCTCTCCTTACGGAGAGCGTGGATTGAAATCGGTGTCTGCAGCGTTCCGGCCACCGCGTGGATGTCGCTCTCCCTGTTTATGTCCAGTGTTCTCCGCACATGCGGGGATGATTCCGCATGTGCGGGACTGTTAGTATCAATGACAATCCGAGGGGGTGAAAACGAGTTTATGGGCACGCGTGCGGAGTCTCAGATGCGCAGAACTCCTCACGCAGCGCATATCACAATCCCAGCCAGGCGCGTAGGTCACGAATTTCCTGATCGCAGATGCCGTGGACCATTCCCGGATATTCGAAATACGTGAGATTGCCGGTTTGCGCAAGTTTGTTGTGCGCGCACTGTTGGTCGGCTAAAGGAATTGTGCGGTCTTCGCTGCCGTAGCAGAGTGCGAATCGCGTGCGTCCGGTCGCGGGCAAAGGCTCAGCGGTTTCGCCTTTGAATGATGGGCTCATCAGAATCGCCATGTCGAACGCATCGGGATGTTCCGCAACCATGCGATACGACAGGTATCCGCCCTGCGAAAACCCGATCAGTACCTTGCGGAAATGCGCGTATGCGGGCGAATCCAGCAATCGTACGACGGCGTCGCCTACGGCACTGCACTCACGTCGACGCTCTTCTACGGAACATCCATCTGGATACCAGTAGTAGCTTCCGATGTAAGGACGTTCGTACGTGCCTTGGAACGACAGATAATTCGGATGCTGGGCAGGAGCAATGGAGTTGTCCGTTGAAGATGCGTCTCGCTTCGGAACATCATAAATCGCATCAATAATGCGGATCATCTCATTTTCATCATTGCTGAATCCGTGAAATCCCAAGAACAGCAGATCATCGCCGGCTATTTCGCAGGCGGCCGTCTCAATGCTGGTACTCACGTTCAAACGCATGTCATCCTCCCATCGCATGTCGATAGTATGCAGATTTCCAACGGCACCATAACGGTGGACAACGAAGTGGGGAAGGGCATGACGTTCACCGTTATGCTGCCGTTGGTTGAGGAAAACACTGAATATGTGGCGAAGTTTACAGCAATCCATCCGCATGCAACGCGCCATACATGCGGTCCAGGCATTCGACCAGCAGCGGATACGGCATTGCTATGTTCACGCGCACGCATCCGGCACCGGTCTCGCCGCATGAACGCCCGTCGGTCAACGCCACTTGCGCCTTCTCAAGGAAGTATGCGGCCGGATCGTCGATGCCAAGCGGCGAGAAATCAAGCCATGCGATATATGTGCCCTGCGGTTTGATATAGCCGACGCCGGCGAACCTTTCACGCATCTGCTCGTCGAACAACGCCAAATTCCTGCGCACATAGGCAAACGCATCCTGGAACCACAGGTCGCCTTCGTTATATGCGGTGGTGGTGGCGATTGCGCCGATGGTGGCGGTCTGATGTTCGCTCCACTCCGCCTTGACTGCCCACATGTCACGATCCGCAGGATTGGTAAGCAGCACCTGCGCGCACTTCGTGCCCGGAATATTGAACGATTTCGACGCGCTGGTAGCGGTCATCGACTGTAATGCGGCCTGCTCGCTGATGGTGGGGAACGGAATGTGCTTGCCCTCAAACACGAACGGCGCATGAATCTCATCATTGAAAATACGCACGTCATACTGTGCCGCAAGATCGCTCAGACGCAGCTCCTCTTCCAAGGTGAGCACTTTGCCGATCGGGTTGTGCGGGTTGCAGAGCACGAACGCATGGCATCCGGCCGCAAACGCGCGTTCGATGGCGTCGAAGTCGAACACCCATTGCGCCTCTCCGGTTTCGGCGTCGCCGCTTTGCAGCATTTCGATTTCGATCACGTCAACGTCGTACAGTTTCGGAACGCTCAAAAACGGCATGTAGGCAGGCGTCGGCACGATCACGCTGTTGCCCGCACCGACCAGTTCACGCAAGAAAATCTCATAAGCTTCGAGTACGTCGGGAACCACGCGAATAATGCTCGGATCGACATCCCATCCGTAATGCGAGCGTTGCCATCCTGCGCATGCTGCTGCCACGCGCTGTTTCCAGGGTTCGGGAATGTAGCCGAGTTTGCAATGGTCGCAGGCGTTGTCGATGGCTTCTTGGATGCAGGGAGCCAGGCCGTAGTCCATTTCGGCGATGAACGCGCCGATGCAGCCGGGGTAGCGTGTCCACTTGTCGGAGCCGACTGCGGCAAGATCGGCTGCGGTGGTGTGGTCGATGGCGTCGGCGTCAAAGCCGGAACCGGTACGATGCTTCATTTCCATGATTTCTTCCATGGTTCCAGCATGACGTACCGATGCTTGCACGAACAGTGTGTTCTTGTACTGAAAGCAAAGACTGTTATGAAGTTTTCTTATATCAGATGCTTTTGCTATTCAATTATTAATCTGATTATGATGATATAGCAAAATACCGGAAACAATTGTTTGCTGCAGTATTCCGCGATTGCGAATAAGCACGGATATCAAACGATGAATCAAATGTTTTCCAAATACTGGTGTGATGCCCTTTCGATTTCGTCTTTGACGCGGGTCACTGCCGGTCGGTCGTCCGCTTTTCTTGTGACGAAACAGACTGTGCGGAATGCGTTGTTGTCGGCGATTGGCAGTGCGGCCAAATCGGGTTGGATTCCAGCGGTTGTGGCTAAGCGAGATATGATCGAGACGCCCATGCCAACTTCCACCAGATTCTGCGTGGCCCAAAAATCGTCGGTCGAATGTGTGATTTCCGGTGTGAAGCCGGCGGCACGCGCCAACGACACCAGATTCGCCTGGCAGGTTTCGCAGCCGGCGATCCACTGTTCGCTGCGTGCCGAAACCAATTGGACCGGCAGGTGCGAGCTTTCGTACTGGCGCGCGATCGCATTGTTCGCGCCGATCAGCAGCATCAGCGGATCGACACCGAAAGGAGCGACTTCCAAATCGTCCGGTCCGGCCAAAGCGGGGAGTGAATTGTATTGGAAGATGATCGCGCAATCGGCAAGCCCCTGTTCCAACGCCTCCATGGCCTCAGGCGGCTCCATCTGCATGAGGCTCACGCGAATGTCGGACGTTTTGCTGATATGCACGAGCACGCGTGCCACGAACGACGAACATACCGATGGGGGAGCGACCAAACGAATATGCGTCGATCCGTTGCGCTGGTACTCTTCCACATCTTTGACGGCTTGGGTGACGCGATTGTCGATAAGCTGCCCGTGACGTGCCAGAATACGGCCGATCGGAGTCAATTCCACGCCATGCGACGTGCGCTGCACGAGTTTTGCGTCAAGTTCACGTTCGATCTTGCGGATCTGCTGGCTGATGGCCGGTTGCGACCATCCGGTTTCACGCGCGACCGCGGAGAACGAGCCCAAACGCTCCACGTTCCACAAGGTCACCAGAATCTGCGGGTTCAGTGTTTTCGTGCTGAATCCCGTGGCATTTGCGGTGATGCTGATGTCGGTGTTCGTGTTGGCGTTTTCACGCGTGTTGCTATCGGCTGGAGTGTTCATATGAGGGTAGTGCTCAGCTTTTTAGGAATGCGGGGATGGCCTCGGCCGCCGCATAGCCCGCGCGGTACATGCGTTCCAAACCTTCGAACGACTTGCTCAACGTGTTCAGGCCGTACAGGCTTTCCGGCGCGAGGATGAGCACGCGGCCGTCCTGCTCGTATTCCTTGGCCAGCGCCACTTCGTCGTTGTACGTCTGGTAGCGGTTGAGCAGTTTTTCCGCGGCTTGTGGATGCGTGCGCCTCAAAATCCTGGCGGGGCCGATGTCCCTCTTCTGTTCGCGTACGGTGTCTTTCGGACGGGTGAGTATCACCACGATGCGGTCGTGGCCGTCATCGATGGCCTTCTGCACCGGAATCGGATCGGCGATGCCGCCATCGTAATAGGGAATGCCATCGATCGCATACGGTTCGCAAGCTACCGGCACCGCTGATGACGCCTTCAGGATGTCGAAATTGTCGTAGCCCACGTCGGATTTGCCGAAATACTTCGTGGAGCCGTCTTCGGCGTTGCACGCAACCACGGTGAAACCGGTCGGGTTGGCTTCGAAAGCCGCGTAGTCAACCGGATTTTCGCCATCATGATTGCTGAGCGTGCTATACACGTAATCGAGGTTGGCGAAATTATGGTTCTTGACATAGCTGTCGAAGCTCGCGTATTCCTTGCGGAACGCGTACTGCGTGTAGAACGTGTGGTTGCGCCCATGCTGCTTCGCGATGAACGAAACCATGTTGGCGCTGCCGGCGGAAACACCATAGCAGTGGTCGACGCTGATGCCGTCCTCAAGCATGCGGTCCATCACGCCCGCACCGTAAATCGCACGGAAACCGCCGCCGACGTCGATCATTGCCGTCCTGTGAGCCATATGCGTCCCGTCCTTTCGCCGTTCGTCCCTTTTGCGGGTTTCAATCGACTTTACGCGGTCTAATTGACGTATTTTTGCGTGTTCGGTCATTTCTTATCGAAGGACGACGTAAGATATCTGCGAATAATCAACAAAAATGGAGTGGAGAAGATATCAATGAACGAAGCTGCACTGCCTCAGTCGACGGTCCACATCGCCCAAGCTGATCCGGACGGGATTCTGCTGGTGATTCACGCGGGTGCCGGCAATCGTGGCAAAAAGGATACGCCGGAACGTCGTGCCCAGGTGGAGCAGGATTTGAACAGGGCTCTTGAAGCTGGCTATGCGTTGCTGGAGCAGGGGGCTCCGGCGGAGGATGCCGTGTGCGCGGCTATCCGTGTTATGGAGGATGCTCCGGAGTTCAACGCTGGTCGTGGCGCTGCATTGACGAGTGAAGGCATCGTATCCATGGATTCCTGCCTGATGACCGGTGTCGATGGCGAGGTTGGTTCCGCGTGCGGTCTGACCACGTCTAAGAATCCGATCAACGTAGCGCGTGCCATCAAGGAAAAGACCAAGCATGTCATGTTTGCCAAGCCTGGTAATGATTTGCTTAAGGAGTGGGGAATCGAACTGTGCGACAGTGATTATTTCATCACTCCGGCACGTCAGGAATCCTTGCGTGAGGCGCAATCCAACGGCGATGAGTGGGAGAAGCATGGCACCATCGGCGCTGTCGCCCGTGACTCGTCCGGCAACATCGCTGCCGGCACCTCCACCGGTGGCATTACCAACCAGATGCCGGGACGTGTCGGCGATTCGCCTCTGCCGGGCTGTGGTACCTATGCCAACAACGATTCCGTCGCGATCTCCTGCACCGGCATCGGTGAGGCGTTCGTCAAGGAAGTTGCTGCGCATCAGGTTTCCGATCGTGTTCTGTACGCCAAGGAAGAGCCGGTCGAGGCTGCGAAGGCGGCGCTGGATGGTGTCGCCCGTCATCATGGCGATGGCGGTATGATCGTCGTTCCGGCTCATGGTGAAGGCGCAATGGTGTTCAATAGCGAGATGATGAACTGCGGTTGGAAGTCTCCGAAGGGTAGCTACGTGCAGAGTTGATGCTGTAGTGGCAAACCGGCAAACAAGCCACAAAAGTACAGTGGGGTTCGAATCCATGAAGGATTCGAACCCCACTGTACTTGAGCTCCCTATATGGCCGGCGAATCGTTCGTCCACCGGCCAGAAACATCACTTAGTGATGGTGTTGTAGGTAGGCAGATTGGTGTAATCGAACGATACGTTCTTCACGTTCGTCGCGGACGCGGCGGCGACGTTGTCGTTCCACAGCGGAATCACCGGAAGATCCTTGGCCAGCACTTCCTGCGCCTTGGTGAAGTCCTCGGTCCGCTTCTTTACGTCGGTCTGGGCAAGTGCGGCATTCAGGAGCTCGTCGAATTCCGCACTCTTGTAATCACCATCGTTCGAACCATGACCGTCAGCGGAGCTGGAGGCATATAGCGGATTGAGATAATCTTCAGCGGACGGGTAATCCAGCATCCAGCCGGCACGGAACGCGGTTTTGATGGTGCGGTTGGTCACCTGGTTACGCACGTCGCTGAACGTGGCGTACGGCTCGCCAGCGGCGTCGATGTCGAGCGTGTTCTTGATCTGATTGCACACGGCATCGACCCATTCCTTATGGCCGCCATCGGCATTATATGCGATTCGGAAGTTGCCGGACCACGGCTTGATGGCATTGGCTTTCTTCCAGAGTTCCTTGGCCTTGGAAGCGTTGTATTTCAGGTTGCTGCCGTTCTGTTCCAGTTTCTTCACATATTCGGGGACGAGCGGTGAAGTGAAATCGGTGATCGGGGTCTTCGTGTTGTTGTAAACCTTCTTGACGATCTGGTCGCGGTTGATGGCCATGGAAATGGCCTGACGACGCAATTGGCCTTCTTCGTCGTTGCCGAAATGCTCAAGACGTTCCGGAATGACGAAGGACTGGAATGAGGATCCTGCCTGGCTGTAGGCGATCACGCTGGAATCCTGGCGGAAGGTCTTCACCGCGGACTGTGGAATCTGATCCATCACGTCGAGGTTGCCGGACAGCACGTCGGAGTAAGCGGAATCCTCATTCGTATAGACGCGGTATTCGATGCCTTTGTTGGATACCTTGCGACTGCCCTTATAATCCTTGTTTGGTACGATGATGATGTTCTTGTCGTGGGACCAGGACTTGAACTTGTACGGACCATTGCCAATCGGAGCCTGGCCGAACTTCTTGATGTCTTTAAATGCCACGCTTGGCAGCGGGAACATGGATTGGTGCGCGAGCTTGGTCGGGAATACGGAATCAGGCTTGTTCAGCTCGACGACCAGCGTGTAGTCGTCCGGGGTGGAAAGACCGGAAAGTGTGGCCTTCGGATCGACGTTCGGATCCTGCAGTTCGTCATAGCCCTTGATGGTGGAGAATCGGCTTGCGGTCTTCTGCGCGTTCTTCACGTTGGCGGCGAAACTCCAGGTGTCGGCGAAGGAATGGGCGGTTACCGCCTCGCCGTTGGTGAACTTCCAGCCTTTCTTCAACTTGATTGTGTACTTGGTGGCATCCTCGTTCGGGGTGATACTCTCGGCGACTTCGAGATGTTGCTTGCCCTTTGCGTCGAAGCTCACCAGACCTTCGAACAGGTAGCGGATGACCTTGCCGCCGCCCATTTCGTTGGTGTCGCTCGGAATCAGACCGTTCTGCGGCTCGCTGTTGTTCACGGAAATCAGCGAGGTGTCGCTGGAATTGCTGGTGGCGGCGTTGTCATCGGATGACGAGCCGCACGCGGCGACCGACATCAGCATGGTTCCCGCCGCGGCCATGGCGACCAGGCGGTGGAGCATGTTTCTCTTCATTGTTTTCTCCTCTGATGTTGACATTCCGTCGCTTATGACGGCGGAAAGACAATAGACGTGATTATAGGAGTTTTGTTAACCGAGCTCACTGCTCTGTCTCAATGTGAGATGGAACGTTTCCATACAAAAGGGCTAAGAGGGTAATGCAGGGAGGGAAGAGGGGCGGGATGCCGCTGAGAACATCAGTCGAAGCGGACGCCCTCGGGCTTGCTGGGCAGCGAGTACAGGAATGCTTGGATGATCAGCGAGATGCCGGCCATGCCGAGGCTGACATAGAACAGCGTGAGCAGCATTCCCGGGAAGCTGTTCGGGTCATGAAAGTCGAGTTTCGGTGGCTCGTGGGGGATGACCATGATCATGCCGATTTCGATGATGACCAGGCCGAACGCAATGACGACCAGCATCGCAAGGGCCAGAATGGTGCCGACATGCCCAAGCAGAAACCACCAGCCGGTGCGGTTGGCATCATGCAGCCTTCTGAAGGAGATGGCCATGATCGGCACCATGGTGGCCAGCATCCACAGTAT
>OOCM01002456.1_pt1 | contig 12191 bp, 8 predicted proteins | sample 1671111 | NCBI WGS metagenome assembly OOCM01 (sample SAMN06348123, study PRJEB24527) | human gut metagenome | biome: human gut; feature: ankylosing spondylitis patient; material: feces | host: Homo sapiens | place: China | collected 2015-10 | reverse complement strand
GGATTTTCCTTTGACTGGAACCGTGTGATCGATACAACAGATGAAGACTACTACAAATGGACACAGTGGATTTTCCTGAAAATGTTCGAAAAAGGTCTTGTATTCAGAGACAGAACACTGGTTAACTACTGCCCGCACTGTAAAGTAGTCCTTTCCAATGAAGACAGCCAGGGCGGTAAATGTGATATCTGCCACAGCGATGTTGTTCAGAAATCCAAAGATGTATGGTATTTAAGGATCACCCAGTATGCAGATAAGCTTCTGGAAGGTCTGAAAGATGTAGACTATCCGGATAATGTAAAACAGCAGCAGATCCACTGGATCGGCAAATCAAAAGGTGCTTTCGTTAACTTCGATGTTGACGGAATCGATGAGAAACTTGAAATCTATACAACCAGACCGGATACTCTGTTTGGTGTAACATTCATGGTAATCGCACCGGAACATCCGATCATTGACAAATATGCAGATAAAATCACAAACATGGATGAGATCACTGCATATCGTAATGAGTGTGCAAAGAAAACAGAGTTTGAGAGAACTCAGCTTGTAAAAGATAAAACAGGTGTGAGAATCCAGGGACTTGAGGGAATCAACCCGGTTAACGGTAAGAAAATCCCGATCTACATTGCTGACTATGTAATGATGGGATATGGTACAGGTGCTATCATGGCAGTACCTGCTCACGACCAGCGTGACTATGATTTCGCGAAGAAATTCGGCATCGACATTATCGAAGTTATCAAAGGCGGAGATATTTCCAAAGAAGCCTATACAGGCGACGGCGAAATGGTAAACTCCGATTTCCTGAACGGATATGCAAAGAAGAAAGATTCTATTGAGCGTATGTTGGAAGAACTGGAGAAAAAAGGAATCGGTAAAGCCGGTGTTCAGTATAAGATGAAAGACTGGGCATTCAACCGCCAGAGATACTGGGGTGAGCCAATCCCGCTTATCCACTGCCCGAACTGCGGTGTTGTGGCAGTTCCGGAGAACGAACTTCCGCTGCGTCTGCCGGATGTAAAGGACTTCGAGCCGGGTGAAGACGGACAGTCCCCACTTGCAAAGATTGATTCTTTCGTAAACTGCACATGCCCGAAATGTGGTGCTGCAGCGAAGCGTGAGACAGATACTATGCCTCAGTGGGCAGGATCTTCCTGGTATTTCTTAAGATATACAGATCCGCACAATGCAAATGCACTGGCAGATATGGACAAACTGAAATACTGGATGCCTGTTGACTGGTACAATGGTGGTATGGAACACGTTACCAGACATATGATCTACTCCAGATTCTGGCATCATTTCCTGTATGATCTTGGCGTAGTAAATACACCGGAACCATACGCAAAACGTTCCATCCAGGGATTGATCCTCGGACCGGACGGAGATAAAATGAGTAAATCCAAGGGCAACGTAGTTGATCCGCTGGATATTGTAGAAGAATACGGTGCAGATACTCTTCGTACCTATGTACTGTTTATGGGTGACTATGGCGCAGCTACACCATGGAGCGAGAACTCTGTAAAGGGCTGTAAGAAGTTCCTGGACCGTGTTGCAGGGCTGACAGATATCCTTTCTGAAGAATCCGTATCTGATGAACTGGAGATGAAACTCCACCGTACCATCAAGAAAGTTTCTTCTGATATCGAGAACCTGAAATTCAATACAGCGATCGCCAGCCTGATGACACTCATTAATGAGATCACAGCAGAAGGACACTTAAGCAAAGATGACCTTACCATCTTTATCAAACTGCTTAGCCCGTTCGCACCGCATATCTGCGAAGAAATCTGGGAATTCATCGGAGGAGAAGGCTTACTGGCAGTTTCCGAATGGCCGAAATACGATGAAGGCAAAACAATTGCCAAGACCGTTGAGATCGGTGTACAGGTAAACGGTAAAGTAAGAGGAACAATCGTAATCCCTAACGGATGTGAAAAAGAAAAAGCATTCGAGATCGCCAAAGCAGACGAGAGAATTGCTTCCTTCCTGGAAGGCAAGAACCTTATCAAAGAGATTTATGTACCGAACAAGATCGTAAACTTTGTTGCGAAATAATAGAAACAGTAAAAAGAGGACTGACAGAAATTTTTCTGAACAGTCCTCTTTTGAGTTTGCCAGCTGTATTAAGAAACCTTTAGACCTTTTCAGGCAACCGCCTGCTGATATGCCGGAATGTCAGTGTAAACACGATTCCCTTCACGATAGAAGAGATTGTAAGCGCCCACCATACACCATTTAATCCCATTCCCGCATGTGTCAGGATCAATGCCAGCGGGATTCGTGAGCCTGTCAGGATCACACTGATCGTACTGGATAATCTGGTGCGTCCAAGTCCTGATAATGCGCCCACTGTCATCAGCTCAATGGACATAAAGACTTCACTGAATCCGATAATGACCAGATAATTGACAGCAGTATCCAGAGCTTCTTTTTCGTGGAAAAATAACCTGGCAATTGGTTCCGGAAGAAAGACAAAAGCTGCAGTGACAAACAGGCCCCAAATTGTGAGAACGCGAAATGACAGACTGTAACCTTTACGGATACGGTCTTTTTTTCGTGCACCGTAGTTTTGGGCAATAAAAGCATTCAGTGCTGAAGCAAAACCATCAGCAGTATTCCAGGATACGGATTCAATCTGTCCGCCAACACGCTGCGTTGCAATAGCGGCAGCACCATAACCGGAAACCATACGGGTCAGAATCATGGAGATGAAACAGTAAATGCTTCCCTGTATAGCTGTGGGAAACCCGATCCTGAAAATGTGCTTATAATATTCTTTTGGAAAAACAGACAGCAGATTCAGATGCTGTAAAACATTGGGCTCCAGTCTGGAATGCCGGATACGCAGAACCATCACCACAAAAACCAGAATCTGTGAACTTACTGTCGCAATAGCGGCTCCGGCAACCTCTAGCCTCGGGAAAGGTCCGATGCCAAGGATCAGCAGCGGATCCAGAATCATATTTCCTGCAAGCCCGATAAAGTTTGCAAGCAGGGGAGTGCGGGAATCTCCCTGCGCAGTAGAGAGTCCGGTCAACGTCAGATTCAGATAAGAAAAAAGGATCAGTCCACAGGTGATCAATGTATAAGATCTGGCAGCAGTATAAGTTTCTGCGTCGGTCAGATTAAAAAATCCCAGCAGAGGCTGTATGAAAATAACACAGACAGCAGCAAACAAAATGCCGGACAGTGCAGTGAGCTGCAGAGAACCGGCAGCATAGGAACGTGCCTGGTCATAATCTTTGCGCCCGCATGCCTGAGCTGTATTTACCTGTCCGCCCATTCTTGACAGGGATGCAAGCCCCTGGGAGAGCCAGACATACATTCCGCCTACTCCCACGCCTGCAACCGCCTTTGCACCAAGCAGTCCGATCCATGCCATATCCATAATACTGTATGCTGTTCCCAGCATGGAAGAAATCATGATAGGCAGAGCCAGCTCTGCCAGAGTTTTCAGGATCGGACCGGAAGTCAGATCCACAGTTTTTGCTTTACTCATTTGTAATAACCCTTCATGTACCAATTATTATAATACTTTTGTAGTCCATTTACTGCAGTCCCATACCTGAGAAACCACATCGCGGTAAAACTCCGGTTCATGGCAGATCAGGAGAATGCTTCCCTTATATTCGATCAATGCCTGCTTCAAAGCTTCTTTTGCATCCACATCCAGATGATTGGTAGGCTCGTCCAGAAGCAGAATGTTCGTTTCTTTATTCACCAGCTTACACAGACGCACCTTCGCCTGCTCCCCGCCACTCAGTACACGTACCTGACTTTCAATATGCTTGGTAGTCAGACCGCATTTGGCGAGAGCAGACCGCACCTCATACTGAGTATAAGACGGGAACTCCGCCCAGATCTCATCAATACAGGTAGTCTTGTTATCACCCTTTACTTCCTGCTCAAAATATCCAATCTGAAGATTCTCCCCGAGTTCGCAGGAACCCTTCAGAGACGGGATCAACCCCAGAATACTCTTCAGTAAAGTTGTCTTACCGATACCGTTTGCACCAACCAGCGCAATCTTATTTCCTCTTTCCATAGAGAGAGTAACAGGTCTGGAAAGAGGTTCATTATAACCAATAACCAGATCCTTCGTTTCGAAAATATATTTCCCCGGAGTGCGTCCGTATTTAAAATGAAACTCAGGCTTCGGCTTCTCGGCAGCAAGCTCGATCACATCCATCTTATCCAGCTTCTTCTGTCTGGACATTGCCATATTTCTTGTAGAAACCCTGGCCTTATTTCTTGCGACGAAATCCTTCAGTTCACTGATTTCCTGCTGCTGGCGTCTGTAAGCAGCCTCAAGCTGAGCCTTCTTCACCTCATACACTTCCTGGAAATGGTCATAATCCCCGACATAACGGTTCAGTTCCTGATTCTCCATATGATAAACCAGATTGATAACAGAATTCAGAAACGGAATATCGTGGGAGATAAGGATAAATGCATTCTCATAATCCTGCAGATAACGCTTCAGCCATTCGATATGTTCCTCATCCAGATAGTTGGTAGGCTCGTCCAGAAGCAGGATATCCGGCTTCTCCAGAAGCAGCTTGCCAAGCAGAACCTTGGTTCTCTGACCACCACTCAGGTCTGTAACATCACGTTCCAGTCCGATATCCAGAAGTCCCAGGGCTCTGGCAACTTCCTCCACCTTCGCATCGATCACATAGAAATCATGCATGGTAAGGGTATCCTGAATAGTTCCCAGCTCCTCCATCAGAGTATCCATCTCCTCAGGAGAAGCAGTGCCAAGAGAGTCACAGATCCCATTCATTCTTTCCTCCATCTCAAAGAGATAAGAGAACGCAGACTTCAGCACGTCACGGATGGACATACCCTGAGAAAGGACAGAATGCTGGTCCAGATAGCCGACACGTACATTCTTTGCCCATTCAATCTTACCCTCATCCGGCATCAGCTTTCCGGTTACAATATTAAAGAAAGTAGATTTACCTTCCCCGTTGGCACCAACCAGTCCAATATGCTCGCCCTTTAACAGGCGGAAAGACACATCATTAAAAATCGCCCTGTCTCCGAAACCATGTGTCAGATGTTCAACATTCAAAATACTCATAAAAAGAAATTCTCCTTAATTATTGTTATATAATGTCAGGGTCCAAAGGTATTTCACCCCTGACCTGACATCCACGAATTACTTACTCCGCTGCAAAGCAGCTCCCGCAATTCTTTTAATATTTGTAACTATACAACAGTATGATCAGACTTCCCTGACTCCTTTTAATGACGGCTCAGCCATCAGCGAATAATTTGTATAATAAACCACAAAGCCGGGCTTCGCCCCTGCAGGCTTTTTCACCTGCTTCTTTTGGATATAATCAATCTCCACCTTAGGAGCAGTACGTCCTTTGGAATAATAAGCAGCAAGCTGTCCCGCAATCTCAAAGATATGATCCGGCAGTTCGCCGTCCTTAGACTTCACGACCACATGCGAACCGGCCATCTTCTTGGCATGAAACCACCAGTCATTCCCTGTGGCAAACTTAAAGGTAAGCTCATCATTCTGGAAATTATTTTTTCCCACATAAATATCATACCCATCCTCAGTCACATAATGGAACGGCTTAGACTTACTCTGCGCCTTCTGCCCCTTCCTGCGGTCATAATGCTTCTTAATATACCCATACTCCATCAGCTCTTCCTTGATCTGTGCCAGATCACTCTCAGCCAGAGCAATATCCAGAGCATTGGAAACAGACTCCAGATGCTCAATCTCACTTCTCGTATCTGCAATCTGCTCAGTCAGAGCCTCCTCCGTACGCTTCAGCTTTCCATACTTGTCAAAATACTTTTTGGAATTCTCCGCCGGAGTCATAGTAGGATCAAGAGGAATGGTAATCTCCTCATTGGTATAATAATTCAGAGCCTTAAACGACTTACATCCATCCTCCAGCCCATACCCGTAAGTATTGATCAGCTCCCCGTAAACCTTATACTTCTCTTTCTTCGCAGTATCCTTCATCTGCTTCTCCTGCAGACTCAGCTTCTTACGGTTACGCTCCAGCGCAGTCTGCACGATCCTTCTCAGATCCGAAGACTTCTGATGGATACGCGTCAGCGTATTCTTTGTCGCATAATAAGTCTCCAGCATCTGTGAAACACTGTCAAACTCCACAGAATGATACTCCGGTCCATACTGCTGGAACGCAAACACACCATACTCCACAGGTTCTTCCCCCCGATAAACAATATTCGGAGAAAAATCCCCCTCCACAACCTGATCCATCAGCCTGCGGAACGTATGATACAAATGCACCCTCGCCGCCTCATCCAGAGACTGCGCTGCATCACTCCCGTCGATCGAAGCCCTGAAACAGATCTCCTCCGCAACAACCGGACTGATTCCAGTAAGAGAAGAGTAAACAGCCCTGGAAACATTACATGGCTTCCTGCACACAACATCATAGAACTCCTCCTCACTCACAGTCAGCGGATCCAGCTTATCCTGCGTCTTCGGAATAAAATACTCCCTTCCCGGAAGCACCTCACGCACAGAACTCATATGAGAAGAAACATGCTTGATACTATCCAGGATCATCCCCTTATCATCACAGAAAATAATATTACTGTGCTTGCCCATCAGCTCCATGATAAGAACCTTCTTACAAGGATCCCCCAGCTCATTCAGATGCTCCAGTTCAAACATCACCACACGCTCCATCCCCGGCTGCCTGATATCCGAAACCCTCGCACTTCCAATATGCTTACGCAGCAGCATACAGAAATTAGGCGCAGTCATAGGACTGGGCTTATTCTTGGAAGTAAAATAAATCAGCGGAAGAGAAGCACTGGCCGAAAGCAGCAGCCTGCACTGCCCATTCGCCCCCTTCCCCGTAATCAAAAGCTCATCCGCCTCCGGCTGAGCAATCTTATTAAACCGTCCTCCATCCAAATTCAAATGCAGCTCCTTCACCATAGCCGCAATCGTAATCCCATCAAAAGCCATATAAAAACACTCCTTTTTAAATAATACTCACAATAATCAAAATCTCAGTCCCCAATATGACTGATAACAATTTTATAATTGACAGGTAATACATAAAATCTAAACATCACCTACGTCAGAAAGGCGAAGCCCTTTCTGACAAACAAACTATAATAAGCTTTTCTGAAAGCCGTTCAATTTAAAGGATATACCATATACCTCCAACAGCCAGCTACCAGCAGGAGAAAATAAATAGTTCCGGGCGCATTTGCAGGGGTTGTAGTAACTCTTAGGCTTCGGGAATCTGCGTTATGAAAAAAACAGCAACCTGTCTGAGCGAAGCGAGTTTTGCTGTTTTTTTCATGCTTTTAGCAAATTTCCGAAGCCTTAGAGTTGACTAGCTTCCGAAACCGCGCCCCAGACCATTTATTTTATCCTGCGTCCCTTTCACCAGTATACCACATATTTCCTACCGCCATCAACGAAAAAATGTTTGACTCCCATTCTATAATGAACTATAATAAATCTGTATGTAAACCAGAACAGGCACACATACCCCGACACTAATAGACAGACAAAGAGAGAAAAACTATGATAAAAAGCATGACAGGTTTCGGCCGGGCAGAAGTCGTGACCAAAGAAAGAAAAATAACAATCGAACTAAAATCTGTCAACCACAGATACCTGGACCTCAGCATCAAAATGCCCAGAAAACTCAACTTCCTGGAAGGCGCAGTCAGAAACCTGATGAAAACCTACATCCAGAGAGGCAAAGTTGATGTATACATCACATACGAAGACTACACCCTGGACAACGGAGCTCTCAAATACAACAGAGAACTCGCATCCGAATACATCACCTGTCTTAAACAGATGCAGCAGGACTTTGACCTTGACTACGATATCAAAGTCAGCACCCTGTCACGCTATCCGGAGGTACTTGTCATGGAAGAACAGTCTGTTGATGAGGAAGCACTCTGGGAATCTCTGGAACCGCCCCTTCGCGAGGCATGTGAGAAATTTGTCCAGACAAGGATACTGGAAGGCAGAAATCTTGAGAAAGACCTTATCGGAAAACTGGACAGCCTTGAAGAAAAAGTATTACGTGTAGAAGCCCGCTCTCCGGAAGTAGTCAATGCTTACAGAACCAAACTGGAAGCAAAAGTTTCCGAGCTGCTGGAAGACACACAGATCGACGACAACCGCATCGCAGCAGAAGTCATCCTGTTTTCAGACAAAATCTGCAATGATGAGGAAACCGTCCGCCTTCACAGCCACATCAGGAACATGAAAAAGATGCTCACAACAGAGAAAGAAGGCATCGGACGCAAACTGGACTTCATGGCACAGGAAATGAACAGAGAAGCAAACACGATTTTATCCAAATCAAGTGATCTGGAGATCTCCAACATTGCCATTGATCTGAAAACAGAGATCGAGAAAGTCAGAGAACAGATCCAGAACGTAGAATAGAGGAAGAAAACGTGGCAAGACTTATTAATATCGGTTTTGGAAATGTAGTCAATTCACAGAAAATCGTGGCAGTGGTAAGCCCGGATGCGGCACCTGTAAAAAGAATGGTGCAGAGCATAAAGGGAACCCGGTCACTGATTGATGCAACTCAGGGGCGAAAGACAAAAGCAGTGATCGTCACAAGCGACGATTATCTGGTGCTCAGCGCACTTCAGCCTGAGACCATTGCCCGGAGATTTGCAGAAATATATGAAAATGAGGATAAGGGAGAGACCCATGAATAAAGGAATTTTAGTAGTGGTTTCCGGATTTTCCGGTGCAGGAAAAGGCACAGTAATGAAACGCCTCATGGAGAAATATGATGATTATGCATTATCTGTCTCCGCAACAACCAGAAAACCCCGTCCCGGTGAAGAGGACGGCAGAGAATATTTCTTCCGCACACGGGATGAATTCGAGAAACTGATCGAAGAGGATGCATTGCTTGAATATGCCCGGTATGTGGAAAATTATTACGGCACTCCACGCTCTTATGTCGAAGAGCAGCTTCAGGCAGGCAGAAATGTGATCCTTGAGATCGAGATTCAGGGTGCAATGAAGATCAAAGAGAAAATACCGGAAGCACTTCTGGTGTTTGTAACTCCGCCGACTGTGGAGGAACTGGAACGCCGTCTCACAGGCAGAGGAACAGAAACCGCACAGGTGATCGCAGACAGACTTGCAAGAGCCGGTGAAGAGGCAGAAGGTATGGGACAATATGACTATATTCTTGTCAACGATACTGTAGAGGAATGCGTAGACCATCTTCATCAGATTATTGTGAGTGAACATTCCAGAGTATCCAGAAATGCAGAATTTATCGCAGATATCCAGAAACAGACAAAAGCATTTCAGAAATGATAAACATGCGGCCCAGACCGCTTAAAAGAAAGGAGAAAATACATGATACATCCGTCTTATACAGAATTAATCGAAGCAATCAATACAAACAACGAGGACGATGACGAGAGCATGGCGCTCAACAGCCGTTATTCCCTGATTCTTGCAACCAGCAAGCGTGCACGCCAGCTGATCGGCGGAGCAAAGCCTCTTGCAGATAATGTAAAAGGCAAGAAACCGCTTTTGGTTGCCTGCGATGTTTATCGTCCTGCAGCAATTAAGCAGTTACAGATCAACGGGGAAAAGCAGGGTGTGGAAGTATTTACCATGGGTGACAACCATAAACCGGCGAATATTGCAAAGGCTGCAATTGAGCATGCCCAGAAGAATGGCAATAATCTGGTGATCCTTGATACGGCAGGACGTCTTCATATCGATGAAGATATGATGGCTGAGCTGGAAGAGATTAAGAATACTGTTACTGTACATCAGACAATTCTTGTTATTGATGCTACAGAAGGTGTTACAGAGCAGGATGCCAAGATAGCCGGAATAGCACATGAAAGAGGCAAGGGTATTATTATTGCTGTTAACAAATGGGATGACATAGAGAAGAATGACAAGACTATCTATGAGTTCACGAATAAGATTAAAGACACTCTTGCGTTTATGTCATATGCAGAGATTATATTTGTTTCTGCCAAGACAGGTCAGAGACTTAATAAAATATATGAATTAGTTGATCACATTGTTGATGCACAGACTATGCGTATCCCTACCGGTGTGCTTAATGAAATTCTCACAGAAGCAGTTGCAATGAAGCAGCCACCTTCAGATAAGGGTAAGAGGCTTAAGATATATTACATGACTCAGGTTTCGGTAAAACCACCGACATTTGTTATGTTTGTTAATGATGTAGCACTCACACATTTTTCTTATACAAGATATATAGAAAACAGAATAAGAGAATCATTTGGATTCAGAGGTACATCTATCAGATTCATCAACAGAGAACGTAAGGAGAAAGAGTAATGTTATTTAAAATAGGTGTTCTTATATATGGATATTTTGCAGGAGCACTCATTCAGGCAGGATACTGGATGGGAAAGTTCAATAAGATTGACATCAGGGATTATGGCAGTGGCAATGCAGGAACTACCAATGTTATGAGAACTCTTGGCAAGAAAGCTGGAATTGCAACTTATCTGTTAGATGCATTTAAAGCAGTTATTGCTGATATATTGATACATTTTCTTATAGTACCACATACTGCAATTCCGGAAATGCTTCTATTTCTGTATTGTGGTCTTGGAATCGTGCTTGGACATAATTTTCCGTTTTACCTTAAGTTTAAGGGGGGAAAGGGAATAGCAGCATCTTCAGGTGTTGTTATAAGTCTTATGCTTTTTCCTAAGTACTGTTTTATGTTTACGGTTTTTGGTATTGTCTTTTTTGCACTTGTAGCCAGGATAAGCCGTTATGTTTCACTTGCCTCACTTATAGGTATGGCAATGTTTTTTGTTGAATTTCTTATATGGGGATTCTTAGGCTGGCTTCCATTAAATGGAACAGACCTTGTTGAAGGCACTGTTATTGTTTTCGCTCTTGCAGCACTTGCGTTTATCAGACACCGCAGTAATATTGTAAGACTGGTTAAGGGAACAGAACGAAAAATCGGTGAGAAAAAGAATTGATTTTTGATGCGCTTATGCGCAGATTGGAGTATAATTATGGCAAATGTAAGTGTTTTAGGAGCAGGAAGCTGGGGCTTAGGTCTTGCTTTACTTCTTAATAACAACGGACACAATGTAACAGTATGGTCAGTATTAAAGGATGAAGTTGCTATGCTTCAGACTGAAAGAGAACATAAAAGATGCCTTCCTGGTGTAAAGATTCCTGACAGTATTACTGTTTCAGGAGATACAGAGAATGTAATTGGCAGTGCAGATGTACTTGTACTTGCAGTTGCATCTCCTTATACACGTTCTACTGCAAAGATGATTGCACCTTTCGTAAAGGAAGGACAGATTATTGTAAATGTGGCAAAAGGGGTTGAGGAACATACTTTATTAACACTCTGCCAGATTGTAGAAGAGGAGATTCCTTGTGCCAAGGTTGCAGTTTTATCAGGACCAAGCCATGCTGAAGAGGTAAGCCGTGGCATTCCTACAACATGTGTCATAGGAGCACATGAAAAGGCAACAGCTGAATATTTACAGAATATTTTTATGAGTGATGTATTCAGGGTGTATACAAGTCCGGATATGCTGGGAATATGTATAGGTGGCGCATTAAAGAATGTTATCGCACTTGCCGCAGGTATTGCAGATGGGCTTGGTTATGGTGATAATACTAAAGCTGCTCTTATAACAAGAGGTAATGCTGAGATAACAAGACTTGGTGTTGCGATGGGAGCTAATCCTCATACTTTTGCTGGCCTTTCAGGTATTGGTGACTTAATCGTTACCTGTGCAAGTATGCATAGCCGTAACAGACGTGCAGGAATTCTCATAGGTAAAGGATACACCAAAGACGAGGCTATGAAAGAAGTGCAGATGGTAGTAGAAGGTGTGTTCTCCGCAAAGGCAGCGTTAGAACTTTCTAAGAAATATAATATTGAGATGCCGATTGTAGAGCAGGTTAATAAGGTGCTTTTTGAAGACAAACCTGCTGCTGAAGCTGTTAAGGAACTTATGTTAAGAGATAAAAAAATAGAGATTGATAATTCTGAATGGAAGTAATCAGTCTGTATTAACAGAGGGGGAAAACTGATGGCTCATATTAAAAATCTATCGAACAGAGCATACATTTCGGGCAGTCTTAAAGACAAACTTTCAAGATTTGAGATGTATAGATACAGCTTTATTTATGCGCCTACAGG
>OOCM01002455.1_pt1 | contig 12199 bp, 8 predicted proteins | sample 1671111 | NCBI WGS metagenome assembly OOCM01 (sample SAMN06348123, study PRJEB24527) | human gut metagenome | biome: human gut; feature: ankylosing spondylitis patient; material: feces | host: Homo sapiens | place: China | collected 2015-10 | reverse complement strand
ATAATCAATTTTAATATAATCGTCCATTTTTTCTCCTTCCTTTTAATATCTTCTCATATTCTTTAATTTTCTTATTTAGCCTCTCTATTTATACGCGATTTATATTACTTTTTTAATTTATGCCTTTTTTTCGTACTTTCCGCCTAATGATTTTGCAACATTTTCTGCTGTATTTTTATTTTTTTCCCATGTTTCAATATTTTTGTTTATTAGCTCTTTTCTTTTTTCTAAAAGATTTATATCTTTTTCCAATTGAGCATTTTCCTTTTTTATATTTTCCATGTCTTTTCTTAGTCCATCATAGTCTATTCCCATTTTTGATTTGCCAAATTCTTCGTGTTTAGCGTCATATTCTTTTTTATTTGCATCAATAGTAGCTTGTTTTTTCTTAATGCTATCATCTATTTCACTAATATTTTTATTACCATTTTTTATATTATTGCTATATCTTGTTATATCATTTTTAGCCTCGCTTAATCTATTTTCATCATACTCTTCTCTTGCTTTCCATTTTTCATTTTCGTCTTCTAATTTTTTCTTTGCTTCGTCACTTAGTTCTGTTTGTTGTACCGTTGTTCCACCATTTTGATTTGTTGTCTTCGTAAAATTTCCCTTAACTGTTCCAACATCTGCTTGAGTGGTCCCTTGTGTAGTTGTATTAGTTGCTGTTTTGTCAGTATCAGCATATTTAGCAAATTCGGTTATATCAATAACTACTGTATCATCTGATGTTGTATTACTTTCTCCTGTTTTTCCCTTTGTTGGCGTTGCATCTATTCCAAGTATTTCTAAGGCTGATACCATTACTTTCTTAACAGTTTTAGCACCTGTATCATTATTAAGGTACATATTCCTTATTTTATTGCTCTCAAATATTAATAGTGGTTGAGCTAGATTTCCAAAAGGTACAGTTCCCAAAGTTACAACTGCTGATGTAACTGCACTATAAAACGCTACATCCCCTAGTCTAACTGCATATTTTGCAGCTATTTCAAGAGCGGAGTCTAATTCGTCACCTAATCCATCTGATAAATCAACTCCTACAATTTTTAACAAATTGCTTCCAACATTTTTGGCCCATTCAACTTTATTATCTGTTTGAGGAACATTGAATGCTGATGTTACTTCTTTTATCAAACTTAACCCAGCAACTAACAAGTTTCCTGTTGTTTTTATTGCAAATTGTGTATTCTCTATGCCAATAGATAATTGTTGCTTTTGCCTTGTTCCATCTGTAATAGACCCTTGTAATAAACTAGCTGTTCCTCTTAGTGAAGCTGCTATAGCTCTTAAAGCTGCAGCTGCTTGTTGAAAAGCCCATGCAGCTGCTCTCGCTGCTGCATCTGCAACAAGGTCTGGAACACGTTCTTTCTTTTCATGGACTTCCCCATCTTCATCAGTTTCTTCTACCGTAATTTCCTTATAATTAGGTATAGTTGCTAATTCGCTTGCTGCTGCTGCCTCATTTGCAGCAGCTTCTTGTTCATTTATGCTTGCTTGTTTTATATACGAAGCTGCGTCATCACCCATTTGTTCTAAGGTATTAGCTAAACGATCTAACATTGTTGCAGCAATAGGCGCACTAAATTCAAATACTAAATCTTCCATATTATCCTCCTAAAAACTATTATATCTTAGTATTTTGTTTTGTTGTATTGGCTTTATTTATTATTTCATTTGTATCTCTAATTAATTTACTGAACAAAATTCCTTTTAATCTATTTTCTCCATCAACATTTTTATACATTTTACTTAATGATGCACGTACTGCTTCGCTTGCGCCATTCGAACTACTTGAACTACTAGAACTTCTTCTACTAAAATTTGAGTTAGCACGGTAATTAAAATTTGAATTACTCCAAAAATTATTTCTGTTTGCCATAATAAAACCTCCATTCTATCCTTGTATAACGTCTTCCGTTAACATTTCCAATTCTTTTTTAAATTCTATTGAATAATTTGTTGTAAATCTGCATGTTGCAACATCTTGCAAATATTTTTCATATGCTTGCTGGTTATATGAAATTGTAGTATATTTTGCACCATTTTTTTCAAATATTTGTTGCATATATGTCATATAAGGATCATTATAATAAGCAAGTCCTCCAATTAATTTTCCAACTGATATTTCATCAAAGTTCATAAATTTATTTAAAATTATTCTTATTTTTTCATCATTTATTGCATTTTTAGATTTTAGTTTTGAAAGGAATTCAGTTAATGGTTGCATTGTTAATACATCCATTGTTTGTACTAAATATACTTGGTTTGAGTATGCAAAATAGTCTGCATTTGTTGTAAAATCTGTATCTATAATAACAAATTGATGTTTTTTTAACAAAGTTTCCAATATTTTTTCAGCTTTATCACTATACTCATTTTTACCCGGTAAATCTGTGTATATTGTTAAATTATTTTCAATTTTAATTCCATTTGCTATTCCTTCACTTAACTTTTTCATGTTTCCTTTTACACTAACCATTAACGATTCTTTGTTTAATGTATATATGTAATATGAAGATTTTCCTTTTGTCATATCAAGTATAGCAACATCAATATTTCTTCTTGCAATAAGTCTTGCTATATTATTTACAAGAAATGATGTTCCACTTTGACAAGAACCAACAAATGAAATAATTTTTTTATTTTCTTTTAATCTTATTTTTTTCATAATAAAAGAGCCACCTTTCTATTATGATGACTCTTTTTACTATTATTTATTCAGTTACATTTGTAACATTTTCATCAACTAATTCATTTATTGCAGTTGTATTATTTTTTCCGTTTTCTCTTGATTTTTTGTTTAATTCTTTTTTCACTTCTTCTAATCTGTTTATCAAATTTTGCAATCTTTTTGTGTCTTTTCCTATTTGTTCCCAATCATTGCTTTGTGTTGATGTTTTTAAATTGTTATTTGCTTTTATTATTAAATCTGCAAGCTCATCTAAACTATCTGTGTTCTCTATTTCAATATCGACTGCATATTGTGAAACTAAATTTGAAAGTGCTTCACTAAATGTGTTTCCTATTGCAACTTTATTTCCAGATGCAACCACCACTTTTTTTAATACTGGCAATGAGTCTGTTTCATTTACAAATTGTTGATATATTGGTTCTACATATAATAAAGTATTGTTTATTGGCACTATTATTATATCTTTAGAAAGCTTTGTTCCTGAAACATTTAAGTTTTCTATTTCCTTTGCAATTGTTTCATCTTGTCCTAATTGTGTATCTAATTGCATTGGTCCTAAAACATTGCTATCTGTTGGATAGTTGTATAACTTTAATACATTGTTTCCATTTTCATCAGTCGAACCAACTAAATATGCTGTTACATTCTGTTTTTCATATGGTGTAAATGGTATTACTAAGCCTAATCTTGATGTTGTACTGTCTGTTGTTTTTACCATTGTATAATATGGGTTTATTTCAGTTCCTTTTGTAGATGAAACTTTGCTACTTGCATTATGTGTTGCAATATCCCATACATCATCTCCCCTGTATAATACATCTGGTTGAATGTTGTGGTATCTTTTTAACACTTTTGCTTGAATGTTATACAAATATTCTGGGTATACAAAATGGTCTGATATTTGTTCTGGTATCTCTTCTTTAGAGAATAAATCTGGATATATTTTTTCATATACCATTGCAATCGGATCTGTTTTATCTGTTCTATAGAATGTTACATCTCCAGTATATGCATCTATTATTACTTTTACAGAATTTCGTATGTAATTAATTTCATCTTTCGATATACCATTTTCCTCTAGAACTGTTCTTTGTGAATATGGGTATTCGTTACTCGTTGTATATGCATCAAGCACCCAAACAAGTTCTCCATCGTTTGTAACAACCATATATGGTTCATTATCATATGTTAAATATGGCATTATTGTCTTTGCTCTTTGAATTATATTTCTGTTTGTTAAAATTTTACTATCACTCTTTACATTTCCTGAAAATACTAGTTTTGCGTCCTTTTCTTTTATTGCTAAAACTAATCTATCTAAGAAATTTGCCTTTAATCCAGCATCTCCGTCATATACATTCTCTGTATTTTTCAAAGCATCTTCTGTTGGATAATCAAACTCTTTCTTGCTATTGCTATTGGTTACAACTGTATCGTTTGTCTCCAATCCAAAATAAATTCTTGGTTCATTTATATTTAGCACTTCATCAGTTTGGTCAAATGCTTTTTGAATATGGTTTATATTTCCAGAATCTGTTGTTGATGTTGCAGATGTTATTATTGCTCCGAATCCATGTGTATATTCATATGTTTTATTATTATATGTTCCCTTCGAGCTTGCAATTTCTCTTGGAGTTACATATACTAATTGCTCTTTTCCAGAAATATTGTATAGCCCAATTTGAGTTGACCTAAAATTATAATATCCTTTATTCTTTTGAGAACCCTCTAAATCTTTTAAAACTGTTGACGCATTTGCAATTGGAATATTTTGAATTGTTTCAATATTTTCAGTAATATCATTTTGAGTAATTGTTCCACCATCTTGAACAGTAACTTCATCTATATTTATTCCATATGCAATTTTTGTATTATTTATATTATTTTCGATATATTTCTTTTCCTTATCAAGTTCATTTGAATTTACAAATATTAAATTAAATCCAAGCATTACTAAAAGTAAAGAAACTAAATAACCTGGAACAACTAGTATTGAGCCTATTACTTTCTTAGTTTTTCCTTTTTTGAATTCTTTTATTGCTTTAAATGCTGAAACTATCATAATTACAGATAATGCAATATATCCCCAGAACCCGATTGTTGTTTCTGTAATTCCGGCTCCAAATATTGAATAATTCTCTGATTCATCATTATTTAATACTATAAATTTTTGTACCCCAATATCTAAAGTTCCAATAAGCATCAATATTGCAAATAAAACTATAATTACTTTTAAATACCCAAGTGCATTATTTAATAGTCCGCTCTTTTTTACCGATTCTCTCGATATTCCATCAAAACAAATATTAAACACTATTAAATAGTACAAAGTTGCATATACTACTGCTGCAATCATTGCAACTAATGCATATATAGTTATAAATTTTAAGAATGGCAATATAAACACGAAAAATCCTATATCTAAGCCTAGTGCAGGGTCAGTTGTAACAAATTGTGTATTAAAGAAACATGGTAATGCCTTTTCTACTATAATTCCAGTTGTTCCAATTGTTACTAATGTTGCAAATATAAATGAAATTGATTTTTGTGGAAGCTTTGGCATTTCTTTCTTTTCGTCTTCAAAAAATACTTTTAGACCTCTTTTTACCTTAGTTGTTGTTGTATATGTTAATGTAAATATTGCCAAGAAATTAACTACAGCAGCTATTCCTCTATACTTCATGTTCTGCCAGAACATAGAGATGTAGTTTTCGCCAATCTCTTTTATTTCTAAGAATTCGCCTCTTTCAACTATATAAATAATTAATAAGGCAATTGCTAAAACAGCTAAAACAAGTTTCTTTCTTGTTTTTCTTTTTTTAGTAGTACTCTCTGTTTCAGTATTTGCAGACTTTGCTTGTTGTGCTGTTTTTGTTTCTTCTTGTTGCTCTGCTTTTACTTCATTATTAGATTTTTCTTGTTCATTACTTTCTTGCTTTTTATCGTTCTTTTTTTCTTTAGCTTCTTCTTTTTTATTCTCTTTAATTTCTTCAGTTTTTGGTATTTTTTCTTCTGCTTGTTTTACTTCTTTCTTTTTCTCTTCCAAGCTATATTCCTCCAATCCTTAAATTAAAGCCTTTACAAAATCTTCGCTATTAAATATTTCCATGTCGTCAACTTGTTCTCCAACACCTATAAATTTTACAGGCACTTTGTTTTCATTTACAATTCCTATTACAGCTCCACCTTTTGCAGTTCCATCAAGCTTTGTAAGAACTATTCCTGTAATATCCACTGTTTCTTTAAAAGCCTGAACCTGTGAAATTGCATTTTGACCAGTAGTTGCATCAAGCACCATAAGTACTTCTTCTGATGAATCTGGCAATTCTTTGTCTATTACCTTTTTTATTTTAATTAACTCGTCCATCAAATATTTCTTATTGTGAAGTCTTCCTGCCGTATCGCAAATTAAAACATCTGCATTTTTCTCTTTAGTAATTTTAATTGCATCATATACAACTGATGCAGGGTCAACTCCCTCTTCTCTTTTTACTATATCGCATCCAACTCTATTTGCCCAAATTTCAAGCTGTTCAACAGCTGCTGCTCTAAATGTATCTGCTGCTGCAACAACAACTTTTTTACCATCTTTCTTTAATCTGTTTGCAATTTTTCCAATAGAAGTTGTCTTTCCAACTCCGTTTACTCCAACTACTAAGATTACGGCTGGCTTAGTTTCTAGTTTCAGAGTATTATCTGTAGCATCAAAAATCTCTTGAATTTCTTTTCTTAGAGCCTCTCTAACACCTTGCTCGTCTTTAATATTTTCTTTCTTAACTCTTTCTCTTAAATTATTTATAATTGTAGCAGAAGTATTAGCTCCAACATCAGACATAATTAATGCTTCTTCTAATTCTTCAAGTAAATCTTCATCAACTTTTCTAAAGTTACTAAATATATCATTCATCTTCTCGTCAAAAGATGTTTTTGTTTTATTTAATCCATTTTTTAATTTATCAAAAAATCCCATAAAAAAATCCTTTCATTTAATGTATTCATACCCTTCTATTATACATTAAATTTAAGGAAATTTCAATGGGTTGTATTATTGTATTTATAACTGTTAGTTCCATAATTAATTTCAAATGGAGCCATCAGCGAGAATCGAACTCACGACCTACAGGTTACGAATCTGTTGCTCTACCAACTGAGCTATGATGGCATCTCTTTCTTGCGAAATCTATTGTAACACATATCTAAAAAAAATGCTAGCCTATTTTTATAGTCTAGCATACTTTTTATGTTTTATCTGCCACCACAGCATCCGTTGTTTGTAAATAATAGTAAGAATATTATTATGAAGAATAAAATTCCGCTATCTCCGCATCCGCAATTGTTTCCGCCAAATAGTCCACCAAATGGTCCGCATCCACAACCTTCATTGCGTCCACATCCTCCTCTTGGTCCTTCGTCACATCCGCAACTTCCACTGTTGCATCCACCTCTATTGTCGTCTTGCATTTTAGATTCCTCCTTTTTTGTTTTATATAATATAGTATGAATTTTTCGTAAAGTGTGTTACAATATATAGAGTTGTAAAATTGAGGTTGAAATTTATTAACTTTCTACCTCGAAGGAGGAATAAATTTATACATGAATAACGAAATTAATATAGTTCCAGAGTTATTGGTTCCTGCTGGTGATTTTGATTGTGTTAGAGCCGGAGTTCAAAATGGTGCTGATTGCATTTATTTTGGTGCTAACAGTTTTAGTGCAAGGGCCAGTGCGAAAAATTTTTCTTTGGAGGAAGTTGCAGAAGTCGTAAAATATTGTAAACTAAGAAATGTAAAAACTAATCTAACATTGAATACTTTAATTACAGATGATGAGTTTGCCGATGCCATTAAAGTTGCCGAATCTGCCTATAAATGTGGAGTCGATGCAATTATTGTTCAGGACCTTGGTCTTGCTAAGTATTTAATCACTCATTTTCCAGGAATGGAAATTCACGGAAGTACCCAGATGTCTGTTCATAATCTAGAAGGCGTATTAGAACTTGAGAAACTTGGATTTTCAAGAGTCGTTTTATCTAGAGAAGTTCCAATTAACGAGATTGAATATATTAGAAATAATTGTAAAGTTGACCTAGAAATATTTGTACATGGTGCACTTTGTATATCATACTCTGGTCAGTGTTTATTTTCTAGCTTGGTTGGAGGGCGTTCTGGTAATAGAGGAAAATGTGCTCAGCCATGTAGACTTCCCTATGAATTGCTAGAAGATAAAAACGGTACTGAAAGCGTTCTTGATAAAGGCTATTTACTTAGTCCTCGAGACCTTTGTTCTCTAGACACCTTGCCTACTCTAGTAAAATTAGGTATAAATTCTTTTAAAATTGAAGGCAGAATGAAGACTCCAGAATATGTTGCAACTGTTACAAGAATTTATAGAAAATATATAGACCTTGCTTTGTCTGGCAACAAATACGTGGTTGATGAAGCAGATAAATTAGACTTACAGCAAGTGTTTAATAGAGGCGGATTCTCTAGCGGACATTTATTATCAGAGCCAAACAGAAAGTTAATATTCAAAGACAAGCCAAATAATATGGGATTGTATTTAGGAAATATATCAAACTACAATGCCAACAGAGGGCACATCACATTAAAGCTAAATCAACCTGTCGGAATCGGAGATACCATAAGCATTGACGGTGAAACAGGAACTTACACTATTTCTGAACTAATAAAAGGAAATACAAATTTGAAGAATGCAGAAATCGGTCAAATTGTAAAACTTGGACGAATGAAAGGAAAAATTAGAGCTGGAGCAAAAGTGTATAAACTTTCTAGCAAAGCTTTAAATGACCAAACAGATAAAACATTTGCCCCAAATTGTGAAAACAAAAAAATTCCTGTAACCTGCTCTGTATCTGTAAAAAAGGACAAGCCTATCTCTATAACTTTAGAAACGAATACTGCCCCATTCTATAATAATGTTTCTGTAGAATTTATTTCTGATATTGTACCAGAAGTTTCGATTAATTCGCCAATAACAGAAACAAGAATTACAGAACAATTAAATAAGCTTGGAAATACTCCATATACATTTGAAAAATTGAATATCAATTTAGATGAGAATTTGCACATTCCTAGTATAAGTGCTTTAAATAATGCACGTAGAACAGCAATTAATATGTTGCAAGAAAAAATAATGAATAAATTCTTAGAAAGAAGAAACGAGAACTCATCTAAGCAGGTAGTGTCTCTTACTTCTTTACATGATGGAAAATGTTCAGTTGAAAATACTAATAATGTACTTCAAAGGAAAATTAGCATTTTATTAGAAAATATTAATTTAGAATATGATTATACTCAGCTTGAAAATGTTGATAATATATACATTCCTTTAAAATTTTTCTTGAGCAAAAAATACAATACATTATTATTCAATTTATCGCGAAAATTTGATTTGTACATATATATGCCAACAATAATAAAACCAAACTACAAAAATTTATTACTAAACAATATTGAAAGTATCGTATCAGACTATGAAATTAAAGGATTTGTAATATCAAACATTTCTGGTTTTGAGCTTTTGAAAAAATATATTGGTAATGAAAAATATACATTTATCGCAAACTATACAATGAATATATTTAATGAGTACAGCATTCAAGAACTTCAATCACTTGGAATAAATGTAGTAACACCGTCTGTAGAATTGAATAAATCTATTTTGCAGAACTTATGTAGCAACAGTCCTCTACCAGTAGAATTAATAGCATATGGAAGAAATGTGCTAATGAATTCATCTTATTGTCTACTTGGAAAAAGCAATAAATGCTATCCAAAGTGTGACATGAAATGTAAAAACTGTACATCTTCTGCATTTGCAAGTCTATCAGACAATTCAAATACGTCAGTTACAGATAATTCATGCACTGCAAAATACTATATAAAAGATCGTCTTGGATTTAAATTCAGAATAATTCCAGACAATATCCAAACCGTTACATCAATTTACAATAGCAAAATAACTTCGATAGATACACATGATTTTAAGATTTCAGCTGTCAGAATAAATATACTTGATGAAAATATAGAGGAAATAAATAATATAGTAACTTCAGTGAAAAATGGTAATAAACTAGAAGGCAAAGAATATACAAACGGAAATTTAAATAGAGACATTTAAAACTCACCCAATAGGGACGCCCCTATTGGGTGAGTTTATCTATAAATAATTATAAATTTTAATAATTATGCATTGCTGTTAATTTTATTATTAAATCCATGTTGTCGTCTTCTGCTGCTTTGTTTCTACGCAATTTTCCACATTTTTTACATTTAAAAATTATTACATAGCCTTTTTTACTATCTATTTCAGCTCCTACTGGAACTAAATCTCCATGACATTCTTCTGCCCTATCTCCCGGATTTACGTCTACATGTTTTGAATGTAAACAGTATGGGCAATGGTTTCTGCATGAGTATCCTAACTTTGGCACATGTTTTCCACAATTTTCACATGTAAATTCTTCGTCTATTTCTGTAAAATTTCCAGCCATTTTTCGTTCCTTTCATTTTTTAACTCTAGTCTCCAAATATACTTCCACCAACAAATTCTCTTAATAATGAATTTTGAGGTATTAGCCCCTCATCTACTTCTTCAAAGTATTTTAAGAACTCAACTAATCTCTTTGCTTCTGCATATTCTGGTTCTGCATTTGTTATTTCTTGTAATAATGGTAGTGCTTGCTTTTTCAAAACACTTAATTCATATATTAGTGATGAATTAAACATAACATCACAATTTTCTTGGTATGGGAATATATTTTTATTTTCTCCCCTATTAACACTTGCCCATGTTCTTAATGTGTGTAATGCACTATATCCTCTAAAGTTGTTATCTCTAACAATTCTTCTAATTAATCTCGTATCTGTTGTAGATATTCTATTGCAATAGTCTATGTTTAAAACTGTTAAATCACTTATGTAAATCTTGTATTTTTGTTCCATTGGTATTGAACTTGTAAGTTTATCATTCAAGCAATGGATTCCCTCTATTACAAGAATTTCGTCATCTTCAAGATGCATCTTTTCACCATTATAACGTTTTGTTCCAACTTTAAAATCAAATGTTGGTACATCTATTGTTCCTCCGTCTAATAATGTTTTAATGTGATTATTAAATAACTCTAAATCTATTGCCTCTAAACATTCAAAGTCATAGTCTCCATTTTCATCTTTTGGATTGTCTACTCTTTCTACAAAATAATTATCAACCGAAATTGTTACTGGTTTTAAGCCATTTAATCTTAGTTCAACACCCAATCTCTTTGCAAAAGTAGTCTTTCCAGATGATGATGGACCAGCTATTAAAACCATTTTTACATTTTTTCTTTTTGCAATATCATCTGCAATATTTGCCATTTTCTTCTCATGTAAAGCTTCTGAAAGTAGTATAACATTCGAAGTTCTACCTTCTTTAATTTCTTTATTTGCAAGCTCTTTATTAAGAAGTGTTGTATATTTTCTTGTTGTTATTTCATACTGAAAATTGATATGATGCTCTATTATCTTTTTTATTCCAAGTGTTTCAGGACGTCCGTCAACAATTGCAAGCATATTTACACCAAATGTATCTTCAAGTTTTGTCTTTTTATACAAAAGATTTTTTAGATTTTCTACATCAGCATTTTTCTTTAATTCAAGTACAATACGAATTCCCTCTTTTGAAGATTCATTTGAAATATCAACAATATCCGTTGCTTTTTTGCTCTCGATAAGCTCAACAACATCCGATATAAATTTGCCGATATTGGCACCAATCATAGTATATGGAATCTCAGTTATCACAAGTTTGTCTTTTTCACCACGCTTTTGTGCAGGCTCAAATACGACCTTGCCTCTTAACTTTATCTTGCCTGTTCCTGTCTCATATATTGCCGGAAGTTCACTCTTATTTACAACAAGACCCCCTGTCGGAAAATCAGGTCCCGGGCAGTATTGCATAAGTTCCTGCGTGGTAATATTTACATTATCCATGTATGCACATACCGCATCTATAACCTCTCCAAGATTATGTGTAGGAATATTAGTTGTCATTCCTACTGCGATGCCATCAGCACCATTTACAAGAAGGTTTGGAACTCTTACAGGAAGAACCGCCGGCTCTTTTTCAGTTTCATCAAAGTTTGGAATAAAATCAACTACATCTTTGTCCAGGTCGGCAAGATATACATCCTGTGTAAATTTCTTTAATTTAGCTTCTGTATATCGCATAGCGGCGGCACCATCACCCTCTATAGAGCCAAAATTACCATGCCCGTCAACAAGTGCCATGCCCTTCTTAAAATCCTGGGACATTACAACAAGTGTCTCATAAATTGAGCTGTCACCATGTGGATGATATTTACCCATTGCATCACCGACAATACGTGCCGATTTTCTATGCGGTTTGTCATAATTAAGTCCAAGCTGGTCCATAGCATAAAGAACACGTCTCTGTACCGGTTTCAAACCATCTCTTACATCCGGCAGTGCACGGGACGCAATA
>OOCM01002450.1_pt1 | contig 12228 bp, 8 predicted proteins | sample 1671111 | NCBI WGS metagenome assembly OOCM01 (sample SAMN06348123, study PRJEB24527) | human gut metagenome | biome: human gut; feature: ankylosing spondylitis patient; material: feces | host: Homo sapiens | place: China | collected 2015-10 | reverse complement strand
ATTGTTGAAGCATTTTCAATAGCTACATAAAAGGGATGTTTGCTGTTTCGATACTTTTTTTATTGCCATACTACTTTTGTTTTGATTATTAATGAAGTTTGGTGCAAAAGTAAAAGCAGGGTGTCTCATTTTATGTGACACCCTATAAAAGAATCACCTATTTTTCTCCTCCTTCATCATCTTCCTCCACCTCTGAAACGCCCTCATCAAACTTTCTTCTTCCACTAACCATATTATAATGTTCGACAAAAGTTTCCATCGATTTTTTGAACATGATGCCGTGGCAGTATTTATTTTCCAGTAGAAATTCATAAAGTTCGGCCCTCATTTCTACTTCCATTGCTTTTTCAATGATAAGTGCACTGTTATGACCTATATAATTATATACATTTGGATTTTTACCGTTTCTGGGATGGGGGAGGGTGAAGGTAATATTTCCGGTTTCGTGCCATGAGGCGTTGGGAGGGTGGGGAATGGATAGCTGGTGGAGAGAGTGGTAGATGGGCTGGGTGTCGAGAAGATGGATAGCGGAAAGTGAGGAAGAAGAGCGGTCTGGAGGTACGTCGAGGTGATTTTTGTAGCGCATGTACATGTAAGCCGCTAGATAGGGCTTGATCTGAAAAGTAACTGTAACCATTGTTTTTAGATTTGATTTGTAAAATATTTATCAGTGGAGTACCGTGTTTGATATTGGTATCCGTTTTCTCTTGTTGGAAATTTTGCTTAAAAAGAAAGGCCGGGAGGACGCTTTTGTAATGCTTTGCTTTTCAGAGAGTTACATAAGTGGGTTTTGGTTTTAAACCAACGGGTCGTTCCTTTTAAAGGAACGACCCGTTGCACACCGAGAAACACCTCGTTGGTTTTAATGCAACGAGGTGCTCCTTAAAATCAAGAGATAAAGCTAGAATAAATCTCTCGAAATTTTGAAATCATAAAATAACTTGTTTGTTTTTGATGTAAATAAATAGTACTATTGTATATTTACTTGTTTTTATCTATATAAAGAAATATACAGAGTGTCATATATGAAGAAATTTTAGATGAAGTCTATTTAACATAGTTTAAATGAGCCTCTTTTATATTTCTGATTTTATTTTATGTTTGAGGGAGATTTAAAATATAATTATAATGTAACTGAAAAGTAGAATAGGAAGGAAATCCAAGTAAAATGGCTAATAATAGCTCCTTAAAACGAAAAAGCACTAAGTTCTATCAGAACTTAGTGCTTTTTCATATTCTATTCTTATTAAAATAAATATATAGTTCTTAAAATACAAATTATATCTCTTTTTCGGATTGTATTTATTAACAGTTCCGGTTTGGTATTATATAATGGAACAAAAGTATATATTCTTTTTGCAAAAAACAACGAAAAGACATATTTTTTTTATGGAATAGTCATCTAAATTGATTGAAAAAGTAAAATCAAGCAACATTTCTTTCCAGAATTACATATTTGATGTAAAAACACTACAAAAACAATGGATTATAATTAAGTTCTGATAGAACTTATCTAAGTGTAAAAAGTGAGTTTAAATGTTTTAGGGCTATTTAATAATTTAAAAAGAGATTTATGAAGAAAAAATTAGCGCTGCTATTTGGATACCTTTTTATAGGTATCGGGCTGATAACAGCTCAAACGCAGAAAGTCACGGGGACAGTTATTTCCGATGATGACAAACAACCTGTTGTAGGGGCTTCAATTGTTGTAAAAGGCACTAACTTAGGTACAATAACAGACATAGACGGGCATTTCACATTATTGAATGTGCCAAATTCAGCAAAAATATTACAAATCTCTTATATCGGTATGAAAACGGAGTCGGTTTCTGTTCAACCGACTGTTAGAGTTATCTTAAAGTCTGATACACAACTGATGGATGAAGTTGTTGTGGTAGGTTACGGATCAGCAAAGAAACTAGGGTCTGTAGTCGGTTCGGTAACAACGGTAAATAATAGCAAGATAGCCAATAGACCGGTTGCTAATGCCGGAGATGCATTACAAGGTCAAGTTGCCGGTTTACAAGTATTTACTCCCAGTGGAGAACCAAGTGGAAGTGTTGTAATGCGATTGCGTGGAGTCAGCTCGATCAATTCAAATACAGAACCTCTTTTTATTCTCGACGGCTCACCTATATCATCCGGAGCATTTACAGCATTAAATCCGAACGACATCGAAAGCATGACCGTATTGAAAGATGCTTCCTCAACAGCTATATATGGTTCTCGTGCTGCTAACGGGGTAGTAATAATGACTAGCAAGAAAGGAAAAATGGGACAGAAAGCCCGTGTTAGTATCAATGCGCAATATGGCTGGTCGAGAATGACTGGGGATAACATAGAGATGATGAATACCGAACAATGGCTTAACCTGCAGGAAATGCTGGACCCGGGAAAAGCATACGATACTACATTTCAAAAACGGAAAAAGTTCTATATAGATAATGGTATATCTACAGATTGGGCGGATGTCTTCTTCGGAGATGCAGCTCCTACACAACAATATGATGTAAATGTGGTCGGTGGTTCCGAAGGTATCAACTATTATATTTCATTTGGACATTATGATACAGAGGGGATTATGGATGATTCCTCATTGCGCCGTGAGACTTTGCGCAGTAATGTGGAAGTAAAGGTGACCGACTGGCTGAAAGCCGGGATTAACGTGAACCTTTCCTATCAGAAATATAACACGACAACTTTCGGAACGGAAGCTAATAGCGTTTATAATAAAGCGTATGCTGCCCGTATTTATCGTCCTGACCAAACAATAAACGAAATATTGACAGACGAAGAAGGTAACTTTACAGGATATGGAAAACGATTGGACTATTTTGACGATATGGGATATTATAATCCGTATTACTTGGCAGAACTTCAACCGAATGACCGGAGTACGGTACGTATCAATGGCAATACCTTCTTTAATATAAACCCAATAAAAGGATTGAATATACGTACCTCGCAGGCAGTAGATGCCTTTGATTATCGTAACTCCCATAAAGCCTATCCGGAAGGCCCCTTTGAAGGGGCAGGGGTGGCGTCCGAGTCTTTCGAACGTTATTATTCATTTACTTTCACCAATACGGCGGAATATAAGTTCAGTCTGTCAGACAAGCATCTTTTCACCGTGTTGGCAGGACAGGAGTCCATTATCACAAAGAATGAGAATTTCTCGGCAACTTCTAAAAAGATGGTAGACTCACGAATGATGCTGATGGCAGCTGGAGCAGAGTCAGAAGTGCCGATACATTCGATGTATGACAAGGTTTTCAATTCTTATTTCGGCACAATCAGTTATAGTTTCGCTGATCGCTATTATGTCGATTTGGCAGCACGGCGGGACGGTTCTTCTCTGTTTGCCAAAAACAACCAGTGGGCAAACTTTTATTCTTTGGGAGCCATGTGGGATATGAGAAAAGAGAATTTCCTGCAGAACGTTTCATGGTTGAACAGTTTACAGTTGAAAGTGAGCTATGGAACAACTGGTAATTCCGGTATCAGTGCCTATAATGCGTTGGCATTGGTCGGCTCCGGTTTGCTGTATAACGGACAACCGGGTATTGCTCCTTCTACCGTCGGAAATGATAACCTGACATGGGAAAGCATGAAAACACTGAATGTAGGCATCAGTACAAGAGTGTTTGACCGCTTTTCTGTAGAACTGGAATTTTATAACCGTCAGACGGACGATATGTTGATGGGTTATCCATTGTCATACACTACCGGACATGGTAGTAGTGTGGAAAATGTAGCAAGTATGCGTAATCGTGGTTTCGATATTACTCTGGGAGTGGATATTCTGAAAACGAGAGATTTCTCATGGAGTGTCTCCGGAAACCTGAATTATAATAAGAATGAGATAACTAAACTATTTAACGGATTGGATGAATATACTTTGCCTGATACCGGTTTGAAGATGAAAGTAGGCAAACCTTGGGGAGAATATTACTATGTGAAATGGGCAGGAGTCGATCCGCGTGACGGATATAATATGTGGTACGACAAAAATGGCAATCTGACGAAGAGTTACTCCGAAGAAGATGCAGTTTTTGTCGGCAAACAACGCTATGCACCATGGTCCGGTGGCTTTGGCACCCAGTTCGGATGGAAAGGGATTTCTGTTAGTGCCGACTTCTCTTTTATGCTAGGCCAGTATATGTTGAATAATGAGCGCTTTTTTACAGAGAATCCCACTTTTGCAGGTTCGGACAATCAAACTGTAGAAATGCTTACCATGTGGCAGAAGCCGGGAGATATAACCAGAATTGCCACTCCCGACTCCCCGATGCAGTTTGATACGCATTTACTGGAAAATGCTTCATTTATGCGTATGAAAAACCTGACTGTCGGGTACACCCTTCCGGCCAAACTGATTCAGAAAACAGGAGTAATCAGTAACGCCAGAATCTACTTTGTAGGACGTAATTTACTCACAGTGACTAAATATAAAGGATATGACCCGGAAGTAGACAGTAATATCCAATTGGGTAACTATCCCAATACGAAACAATATTCTTTCGGAGTCGAACTAACTTTCTAAAAACATAAAGAATGGTGAATATGAAGAAAATATCTATGATAGCATTGACTATACTGACACTTGGGGTGACTTCTTGTGATATGGATAAAATGCCATACGATGCTGTTCCTACAGAGGAAGCGTTAACAACCATAGTCGGTTTTGAAGAAGCACGTGCCGGTATCTATTCCGTATATTTAGGACTGACAGGAGGAAGCTATGTATTAGCTCCGGAAGTTCAGGCAGATGCCTTTAATGCAGTGGCGGATTTCTCTAATAAATATGGTGAGTTGCACCGTTGGACTTTCGAGAGCACCAACTCTACCGTAGAAACAATCTGGTCGAACTACTATGCCGCTATCGGACGTGTCAATTTCTTTATTGACGGGGTAGGTAAGATTGATGAGAACCCGGAAATCGAATTGACTGAAACCCAGAGACAACAGATTAATGTGTATGAGGGGGAAGCGTATTTTACAAGAGCATACTGCTACTTTTATCTAGCTACTTTATTTTGCCGCGATTACGATGTAGCTACCGCAGCAAGTACTCCGGGACTGCCGCTTCAGGTAAAATATGAGCCTAAACTTTCTGCTACCCAATATCCGGGACGATCTTCATTGGAAGATACTTACAAACAGATATTGGAGGACCTCGAAGAAGCCGAAGAACGTATAGAGACTGCTAAGAATGGCATTGCTGATTATGACAGGTATATTAATGGCGCATACGTGACAGTCAACACGGCTCCCAAGAATTGTGGGAATTATATCACGGTAGATGTAGTGACTGCCTTGAAAGCGCGTGTTGCCCTACAAATGGACGACTATGAAAATGCAGCCAAATATGCAGGCGACCTGGTTAATTCGAACAGATATCCATTATCGAACACAGCAACAGATTTTGAAAGCGTATGGAAGAATGACAAGGGAACGGAAACCATCTGGCAGATTGCCATGACTAGTGCCGACGATGCCGGTGTACCTCTGGGGACTATTTTCATCGGTTATCCGACTACAAAGAAGGATTATATTCCTACACAAACACTGATTGACTTATACAATGAAAAAGATATCCGGTTAAAGTCTTATTTCGGAAAATATCACTTAACCGTATCATCTGGTAATGCGGCAGACATCTATTTCTTTAATAAATATCCGGGCAATGAATATTACAATGCATTAGGAAGCGAAACACGCTATTTGAATCAGCCGAAACCATTCCGAATTGCTGAAATGTATCTGATTGCCACTGAAGCTAATGCTAAGATTGGAACGGCAGCTGCTGTGAAAAAGGGTAATGACGCTTTGAATGCATTAAAAAAAGCGCGAATCGAGGGATGGACTGATGCAACCTACGATCAGGAAGCTTTATTAAATGAAATCATGAACGAACGGGAACGGGAGCTTGTAGGTGAGGGATACCGGTTGATGGACCTGAAACGTTGGGGGAAAGGTGTGAAGCGTGGAAAACCGCAAAGCAAAGGACTGGTGCTTTTCCCGGGACAAGCAAGTACTGACGGGCTGGATAAACCTGTGGATGACCAGCGGATGCTTTGGCCTATTCCTAAAACAGAAATGGATGCCAACCCTCAATTGGCAGGTCAGCAGAATCCGGGATATTAATCAATGAATAACGTAAATTATCAAACACTTGAGTAAAATGAACTATCTGAAAATATACACCCTTCTTCTATGTGCCGTTCTGATCGCCGCCTGTTCGGACGATGAGGAACAGTTTAATTCCGGAGCGGCTACGGTAAACTTGCAGGAAACTGCAATGACGGTGAAAGAATCTGCCGGTTTGTGTACTGTGCCTGTTGTTGTGACGGGCGAACATACCGGAACTATTCGTGTGACGTTCGAATTAAAAGATCATAACGCCAAAGAAGATGAAAACTATATTGTCACAACCAAAACGTTACTTATTCCTGCCGGGCAGGAAACAATGAATTTTGAGTTTAAGACCGTTGATGACAAGCTTGTTAATGACGACCGTTCTTTTGATGTTGAAATTGCCGATGTGAAAGGGGCGTCTATTGGTGAGAACAAGCGACTGACGGTGACTATCAAAGACAATGATTCCAGTTTTTATGAAACGCTTTCAGGAACTTGGATATTTACCGGAACGGCTTCTGCCACCAATGTTTCCAATGTGCAAGTGGGATTCTCCGTAAAAGTGAATACCGCAGAAGAAGGTACGGAGGCATACGAACATTATCTGGTTTGCTCGAATAAGAATGGATTTGATCCGGATAATGATATTGAATGGGAATTTAGTTGGCGGTTGCATTATGAATATGATTCGGAGGCGCAGAAAACCTACCTGTCCATTGTGCCGGGTGAAGATGTCGCTTCTTATGGCCCGTATACTATTCGTTTCAGGAGACTGGCTTTGGACGGAAGTACTTCTGACGTATATCGCGGAGAATATGATGTTGAAACTAAAACTGTCACTTTCGAGAATGCCAATTTGATAGGCGATATGTATAAGGACGGCTTGATACAAATACAGAAATTCAGGCTATTTGGCTGTAAAATGGAACACATCAGATAAAAACAAGATTATTAACATAACAAATAAAAAGAACTTATGAGAGCATTAATTGTCTGCATTACGCTGTTGTTCGCTTTTCTAACTTGTACTATGGCACAAATACCATCAGTCAAGGTTGAAAATGCGAAAGGAGCACAGGTAAATACCTCCTCCCTGGTTAATCACAAAACACCTATGATTATTTCTTTTTGGGCAACAACCTGTAAACCTTGTATTCGTGAATTGGACGCTATAAATGAACAATTGCCCGATTGGTTGGAAGAAGCCAAATTCCGTGTAGTAGCTGTTTCGACAGATGACAGCCGTTCTACAGCTAAAGCGCGTGCATTGGCAGAGGGACATGGATGGGATGATTTTATCATGTTGTATGATAAAAATCAGGAATTCATGCGAGCTATGAATGTGAGCCTGACTCCACAGGTATATGTAGTGGATGCCGATGGGAAGATTGTCTATTCACACACCGGGTACGCGCCGGGAAGTGAGCTGGAACTACTGAAAGCGATAAAAAAACTACAGAAATAGAAACTGTTATTATTCATAGATAAACGCAATGACATGACTAGAATAAGAATTCAGGTGTTGGCTTTAGTAGCGTTAGCGTCTACTCTAACCTATGCGCAGCAAGATAACAAAAAAGGTTATCTGACAGGGAGCTTTGAAACGAATACGATTTACTACAAGGATGATAGTAAGACAAAAGCAGAATCTCCGGAAGATCATTTCGGTTCGAACAATTATCTGAAACTGGATTACTATCAAGGTAAGTTTGCCGTAGGTGTACAGTTGGAAGCCTATGAACCGGTACTGGTGGGATACCCGACAGAATTGGAGAAAGCAAAACTAACCAACTATTACGTATCTTGGGCCGACAAGGATTTTTCCGTAACAGCGGGTACATTTTATGAGCAGTTTGGGAGTGGACTGCTATTCCGTAGTTGGGAGGACCGTATGCTTGGTTTGAATAATGCGGTGATGGGAGCACGTTTTACTTACAATTACAAGAATATTGTAAGGTTGAAGGCCATTTGGGGAACTCCACGTTTTGGCATGGACTTTTCCGATACACAAGTACGTGGCGTAGATGTAAGTTTCTCCTTATCTGAAATGCTTAGTTGGCAAAATACATCCTTGAGTATCGAAGGAGGGGCATTGAACCGGTATGAGAAAATCAATATCGACCTCGAAGAAGAAGGGGGAAAACCTTATTCGAATGGCTTCTCGGGACGGGTAAATTTTGAACGCTCCGGATTTACAGCGAAAGGTGAATATGTGGATGGTGGCAATAAATATTATAATTTCATTCATGATGACAAACTTTATGCGAGGAAACGTGCCAATGCGCAATTGCTGGAGTTGGGATATAGCGGCAATGGGTTGGGAGTAAATCTGACCGGGCGCCGTTTGGAATGGATGAATAGTGAGATTATTGCCGGTAATGGTTCGACTTCGAATCTGTTGAATTATGTTCCGGCTATGAGTACGCAATATACCTATATGCTGACCAACTTGCATCCTCATACTCCACAAATAGGAGATGTGACAAATGCAGTTAGCGGTGAGATGGGCGGACAATTGGATATCTTTTATCATTTCAAAAGAGGAACGGTCATTGGAGGTAAACGTGGTTTGAAATTACACGCTAACTTTTCTACCTATTATGCTTTAGAAAAAGAAGGAACAGCCCAGATAGGTAACTTGGCATTTCGTGACTTTAGTGTTGATGTGGAAAAGCAATGGACAAAGTCATTCAAAATGAACTTGCTTTATTCCATGCAAGAATATAGCCCTTCGTACGGAGCGAATAAAACGACTAATCTGTCGAATATTTTTGTAGCAGATTTACAATATAAGTTCACACCTTCTTTTTCAACTCGCATGGAGTTGCAATACCTAACTACAAAAGAAGATCAGAAGGACTGGATGGCAGCTCTGTTGGAGATAAATTTTGCTCCGGCATGGAGCATTTACGGAAGTGATATGTATAATCACGGCAAGGATAAAATCCATTATTACAATGTGGGAGCCAGTTATGCCAAGTCACGTACGCGTATAGCCTTGAGTTATGGTCGTAACAAGGAAGGATACGTCTGCTCTGGTGGAGTTTGCCGGACGATTCCTAAATATACAGGTGCCAACCTGACTATAACTACTTCATTTTGAGTTCATCGAAACATTTATTAATTAGAATATAGAATATGAGAAAATTTACAATGTTTTTTATGTCAAGTCTGATATGCATGTGCGGATGTTTTACAGCGTGCAGCGGCAATTCAGACGACAATGGTGAAGAGCCGGATAACGGCGAAGTGACAGGACCTATTACTTTGACTGTGGATAAAGCCAAGATTGAAGCCAATGGAACAGATATGGCGACTTTTACGGTGACTGATGCCAATGGAAAAGTACTGACGACTTCCGAATATATGAAGAATGTATATTTTGAAGATGTAACTACCGGTGATTATTTGGAGAGACGGACCAATACGTTCTCGGCAGTAGAGAACGGGACACATAAGTTTAAGGCATATTACCTGGACTGGGAGTCGGATGAAGTTTCCGTAACCGCACAGAATCGTAAGAATTATGAACTTTTCTATCGTAAAGTAGGTGTCTTCAAAATGACGGGAACTTGGTGTACTTATTGTCCGGCCATGACTTCGGCATTGAAGAAAGTGGAAGAACTGATGCCGGGACGTATGGTAAAAATGGCTTTTCATTCTTCCAGCAGTTCCGCCACTGACCCGTTCCATTTGTCACAGACAAGCACAATCATGAGTCGTTTTGGAGCGTCCGGTTTTCCTACCTGTATCTATGACTTGAAAGTCATGTCGATAGACAGGAACGTGAGTGCTATTAAACAGACTTTACAAAGTCAAATCCGACAATATCCGGCAACCTGCGGAATTAAGGTAAATACATCTTATAATTCTTCTATGGGTGAGATTACGGTGAATGCCGCACTGAAGTCGAGCTTGGGGGGAGAATATGACCTTGTTTATGTCTTGGTGACTGATGGCTTAACAGCATCCGGAGGAAATGAGGCCTCGTATGATTATACAGTAAGAGCTATTTCCAACAATTACCTGTCGATGTCAACCGACGGACGGTTTACTGTGAGTGCAAACGAGGAGCACACTGCCGCAACTTTCAGCATTTCTAATGCAAAGAACCTGAATCCTGCCACATCGCGTGTAGTGGTTTATGCATTGCGTAAAGTGGATGACGCATATATGGTGGATAATATAACCGAATGTTCGATTAATGGTAGCATAGACTATCTCTATAATGATTAAGACTTATGAGGAAATTATACTTGACAATTCTACCAATTGTAATGATCCTTTGTTTAGCAATGCTGTCATCCTGTTCCGGCAATTCGGACGAAACGGAGAATGGAGGGACGGATGACGGCATTTTGCGTATTACAGCTGATAAGACGGCTATACAGGCAGATGGAGTAGAGAAAGTGACCTTCACGGTCAAACTGGGTACAAAAGATGTAAGTGAAGAAAGTACAATGAACCTGATTTTGGTAAAGGAATCGGGAGAGGAAAACCTGGATTATGGTGTTCGTGCTTTCAGCACTTCAGTGCCGGGTACGTATGTTTTTAAAGCCCGCTATTATGAAGGAAAAGCAATGGTCAGTGAAAATGAAGTGACCGTTCAGGTTGCTCCCGTATCAGGAGGAACCAGCTATTATCATAAATTACTGGGGATGCAGTTTACTTCTGTCGGGTGCCAGGCCTGTCCGGCGCTTAGCACTACATTGAAAGCAATTCAGACTGAACAACCGGGGCGATTGGCTATCGCTTCTTTCCACATGGATTTCGGAGGAATGACGGATCCCATGAGTACAGCAGCTACCAATAATTACCGGACTAATATTCTCGGTAATTTCTCGGGACTGCCCCGTTTCTTTTACAATCTGCGTAAGGGTACTAAAGAAATGATCAGTATCAAGAGCCAGATTGAAGAAGAGCTTCAGAAAGAATTAAGTAACTATCCGGCTTCTTGTGGGGTAGCTGTTGAGTCTGTGTATAATGCTTCTGACCGTACAGTGAAGATTACTGCCAAATTAACTTCCAACGTAACAAACACTTATCGTTGTTTGATTTATCTGGTAGAGGATGGAATCAAATACTTTCAAACGAATGGTGGGAATGATTATACGCATAATAATGTAGTACGTGCAGTGGTGTCTACATCGTTGAATGGTGACCGTTTCAATGGAGAAGTAAATGCGGGAGTGGAATCTACCATGCAACGATCTTATCAGTTGGAACCGGGATGGAATGTGGATAATATGCGTGTGATAGTGTCGATGCTGACAACTTTGGATGGAGGAAAGACTTATACGTGTAACAATGTAAATGAGTGTAAACTTGGAGAATCAGCAGATTACTTGTATAACGAATAAAGAAGAGTTATGTATATAAATGTCTATAAAATAATATTGCTGGTCTGTATGTGCTGTGTGGGAATATGCTGGATTTCCTGTTCAGGCAATTCCGATGATTCGGAGCAGACAGAAGTGATTTTGAGCGTCGATAAAAATACATTGACTGCGGACGGAAAGGATATTATAACCTTTACGGTAATGCATGCGGGAATAGATGTAACTGCTGATGCAATCATTCGTTCCGTGATGGACGGACAAACTTTGGATGGAAGTACATTTTCTACTTCTAAAGCCGGAACCTATGCTTTTGAGGCATCTTATGGTAACTATGTATCCAAGCTGGTAACGGTCGTTGCGAGTGCTGTACCAGGTACACCTTCCAAATTTGTAAAACGTATTTGTGCTATGGAGTTCACCGGAACTTGGTGCGCCATGTGTCCGGCAGGAATGACTCGCCTGAACTATTTGATAAATTCGAGTTATGAGGGTGTTGTTTATCTGATGTCATTTCATGTTGATGGGACAAGTGCCGATCCAATGACAATTGAACAGTCATCGATTCTTTCCAGGAAGTTTGCTATCTCCGGTTATCCTTCATGCGTGGTTGATATGCGTGGGACAATGGGACTATCTGAAAACTATAGTGTCATGCGGGCTATATTTAATGAGTCTTTGGAGGAGTATCCCGCATCATGTGGAGTGGCCATCCAGTCACAATATAACGGACATGCTTATGTGACGGTAAGCG
>OOCM01002445.1_pt1 | contig 12257 bp, 8 predicted proteins | sample 1671111 | NCBI WGS metagenome assembly OOCM01 (sample SAMN06348123, study PRJEB24527) | human gut metagenome | biome: human gut; feature: ankylosing spondylitis patient; material: feces | host: Homo sapiens | place: China | collected 2015-10 | reverse complement strand
CTGATAGCAAGGCGATGAACGTAAAGCGGGGCTGCATCCGATGGAAGGATGCAGCCCCGCTTTCACATGCGAGTCACGAATGACGGCACTATTCGTTCCTGGTTTATTGACCTCCTTGCCTGCATTTTTAGGAAAGATGCAAAACTTTGTGACACGAATGAAACAATCAGGCGTTTCATTGAAAAATTGCCTTACAGTAGTGATGGAACAACTGCCTGACTCGAAGAGGAGAGCACAGATATGAAGGTTGACATCCTTTCCCGTGAATATCCGCCCAAGGTGTATGGCGGCGCAGGCGTGCACGCGGAGGAGCTTTCCAAAGTTCTGGCGGAACGCGTGGATGTGACGGTCCGTGCGTTTGACGGACCACGTGCCGAGAATGAGATTCCCGAAATCCCGGGTGACAATCCGAAAGGTTCGCTCAAGGTCGTCGGATACGACGTTCCCAAGGAACTCCAGGAAGCAAACGGCGCGCTGAAGACGTTCGGCGTCGATCTGCAGATCGCCGACGATGTGGACGCCGACATTATCCACGCGCACACGTGGTATGCATGCTTGGCCGGATACCTTGCCAAGATGCTGCACGGAACGCCGCTGGTCATCACCGCGCATTCCCTCGAACCGTTCCGCCCATGGAAGCGTGAACAGCTGGGTGGCGGCTACGATTTGAGCTCGTGGGCCGAGCGTGACGCATACGAGCATGCCGACCGCGTGATCGCCGTGTCCGCAGGAATGCGCGAAGACATCCTGAGCGCCTATCCGAATCTTGACCCCGACAAGGTGGTCGTGGTGCACAACGGTATCACCATGAGCCAGTTCGAAACCCCATCCGACGACGATCCGGGCTGGAAGGTGTTCGAACGCTACAATATCGACCGCAACAAGCCCACGCTGCTGTTCGTCGGACGTATCACCCGGCAGAAGGGCCTGCCATACCTGCTTCAGGCGTTGCATTTCGTCGATCCGGGCATCCAGATCGTGCTATGCGCGGGCGCGCCCGACACTCCGGAGATCATGAACGAGGTCAAAACCGCGTTCGCCAAGCTTGACGAGGAGCGCGGCAACATCATCTGGATTGAGGAGATGCTGCCGAAGCCGGAGCTCAACGCGCTTGAGCACGGTTGCGACGCGTTCATCTGCCCATCCATCTACGAGCCACTCGGTATCGTGAACTTGGAGGCCATGGCGTGTGGCCTTCCGGTGGTGGCCTCCGCGACCGGCGGCATTCCCGAAGTCGTCGTCGATGGCGAAACCGGATATCTCGTGCCTGTCGACCAGCTGCACGACGGCACCGGCACTCCGACCAATCCAGACAAGTTCGTGCATGACATGGCCGACGCTATCAACCGCATCATGGCCGATCCTGAAAAGGCGAAGCAGATGGGACAGGCCGGTTACGAGCGTGCGCGCGACCACTTCAGCTGGGAGTCGATCGCCGACAAGACCGTCAAGGTCTATGAAGACGTGCTTGCCGAGCAGGGCAAAACCGCCGAATAACCAGTTCACCACGTAGACGATGCGTGGAACGCCTTCCGCTGAAAGCATTATGCTGGCGGAAGGCGTTTCCATATCTACAAGCCGAACAACGATAGGGGAGGAAGAATGCCGGAGCAGAACATCGCACTGGAACTCGCTGACGTGGAATTTCGTCGCCGTGGACGCGTGATTCTCACCAAGGTCAATCTGAAAATCAACAAGGGCGAGAAATGGGTGCTGTTCGGACCCAACGGCATCGGCAAATCCAGCTTGGTTCAAATGATGAGCACCAGAGGATTCCCGTCGGAAGGCACCGTCGACATTCTCGGCAATCGCTTGGGCAAGGTCGATGTGTTCTCCTATCGCAACCGTATCGGTTTGAGCTCCGCGGAACTGAGTCGCGCGTTCCCTCCCCAAGAAGATCCGCTCGACGCCATCGTGACCGCATTGACCGCGACCACCGGCCGTTGGCGCGACACCTACACCGACGAAGACTATGCCAAGGCGCGTTCCCTGATGCGTGAATTCGGTATCGAATATCTCGAAGGTAAAATGATGTTCAAACTTTCGGAAGGCGAGCGTACGCGCGTGCTGATCTGCCGTGCGTTGATGGCTGATCCGGATCTGCTGATTTTGGACGAGCCGACTACCGGTCTTGATTTGGGCGGTCGTGAGATTGCGCTTCGTGCGTTGAGCCGTGTCGGCGCCGAGCAGTCGGATCGTGCCGTGGTGCTGGTGACGCATCGTCTTGAGGAGATTCCGCAGGGATTCGACCATGTGGCGATCATGGGCAGGATCACCGGCAGCGAGGCCGACGCCTACGCCGACAATGTCGCAGGCAACGATCCGGCTCCGGGCACCATCGTGTACTCGGGTGATCTGGAACACGGTTTCACTTCGGAACGGTTGAGCGAAGTGTTCGGTTTGGAGCTTGAGGTGACGCATGCGAATGGACGTTGGAGCGCGTACGCGCGGTAACGGGTGCTGTGTGCGCCGGAATATGCTGTAGCATGAATAGCGTCGGACAGGAGTCATTCGGTTCCGTGCTGTCGTGATGGTGGAATCCGTGTGGGTATGAAGGAGTGATTGATGCGTCGAGGACCGTTGACGGCGGGTGAGAAGGTACAGTTCACGGATCGCAGATCCAATAAGATCACCGACCAATTGGTGCCGGGCGGTGTGACGCAGACCTCGCACGGCATCATTCTGCATGACGATGTGATCGGGCAGTCGGAAGGGTCCGTGGTGGTGACGGTGAGCGCCAAACGTGAGGCGCAGATCAATCAGGATCATCCGGAACGCGACGCCAACAAGCCTTGGAAGGGAACGCGCGCCATTGGCGGATGGCAGTTCGCGGTGATGCGCCCTCGGTTGGCCGATTATGTGCTGTCGATGCCTCGTGGTGCGCAGATCATGTATCCGAAGGACATTGCCCAAGTGATTCAGCTTGGCGACATTCGTTCCGGCATGAACGTGTTGGAATCCGGTGCCGGATCCGGCGCCATGAGCGTCAACCTGCTGGACGCGGTGGGGGAGCGTGGAAGACTGACCACCATCGAGATGCGTTCGGAATTCGCCCGCGTGGCCGAAGCGAATGCCACGGTCTATTTCGGTGGGCGCCCCGCATGGTGGGATCTGAAAATCGGTGATTTCGATTCGGTCGCCGCCACATTGCCGGAGCATTCCTTCGACCGCATCATGCTTGACATGCTTGACCCCTGGAACCGTCTTGAGCAGGCATACCGAGTGATTGCGCCCGGCGGTGTGCTCGTGGCGTATGTGACCACTACTACGCAGCTAAGCCGTATGGCGGAGGCGTTGAGGGAGGCTGGCTGCTGGACGGAACCGGATATCCAGGAGACTCTGGAACGCGACTGGAAGGTTCAGGGATTGGCGATACGTCCCGACCATCAGATGATCGGACACACCGGCTTCCTTATGGTTTCGCGGGCTATGGCGCCGGGATTTCAGGCGTTGCGCAAGCGTGACCGTGCCACGAAAGACACGACCACCGATATTGATTCGCTGAGCGCCGAAGAACGTGCCGAACAGCTCGAAGATCTTGAGTTGCGGGATATTTCCGATCGCAAGTTGCGTAAGGTGCTGCGTGATCTCGACGCGCAGGTCGAGGCTATCGGCGATTGATACGGTGTTTCTTGCCGTTGTTCTGAGACAATAGTCATAGCGCGTTGCGTTGGTACATACGCTGGATCGTTAAGGATTGGAGCATTCGTCCATGGGAACGAGCCTCAAGAAGGTTGCGAAAAAAGCCAAGGATTACAAGTATGTGTTGCTGGTGATGCGTCACGCCAAAACCGAGCCGTTTGGTGACGGTGGCGACGCCGGGCGTGAGCTGACCGACAAGGGGCGTAAGCAGGCGAAAGCCGTCGCCAAAGGCCTGGCCGCGCACAAGATGGTGCCGACGCGCATTGCGTGCTCCAGCGCCACCAGGGCCAGGCAGACCTGCGATCGCATGCTTAAGGTGTTCGGCGACGACCCGAAGGTCGACTATCGTCAGAGTCTGTACGAAGGTGGGGTGCAGTCGGTATTTGACGAGCTTGCCCAGACCAAGGAGAAGCATCGCGAGCTGTTGGTGCTCGGCCATGAGCCCACTGTGTCGATCGCATGCCAATGGCTGGCGAGCTCCGAATCGGATGCAATGCTGCTCGACATGCTGAATCTGGGCATGTCGCCGGCATCGCTCGCCGTGTTCGGATCAAATGAGCCATTCAACCAATGGCAGCTGCACAGTGGCGAACTCATCGCATTGCTGACGGCCAAGGATTTTGAATGATTCCTTCGCCTCTCGGCATGATGCTGAGAGGCGTGAAATGTTGCCATGCCAACTGATATAAACCGTGCTTATAGCGACACTTAAATTTTCTTGATGAGTTATAGCTGGCGATTTCGTGGTAGCTTGAGCGGGTTGCATTGTTCATATCAGATGGAGGATTCATGTCCGTTCTCACTTCCGTCTCCGGTTTCCCTCGCATCGGCCAGAACCGCGAGCTGAAGAAGATTATCGAAGCTTATTGGAAGGGTGTCGCAACGCTCGACGACGTGCGCGCCACCGCCAAGGAGCTGCGCGCCAAGCATTGGAAGCTGCAGCAGGAAGCCGGAATCGATTTGATTCCGAGCAACGACTTCAGCTATTACGACCAAATGCTCGACACTGCCATCCTGCTGAACGTCATTCCGCAGCGCTACCAGCGCCTCGCCTTCGACAATCCCGAAGAGACGCTGTTCGCCATGGGCCGCGGCTACCAAGGAGACAAGGGCGACGTCACCGCGCTGCCGATGAAGAAGTGGTTCACCACCAACTACCACTATCTGGTGCCGGAAGTCGACGAAGCCACCGACATCAGGCTCAACAGCACCAAGCCGTTCGACGAATTCAACGAGGCGAAGGCGCTCGGCATCACCACCAAGCCGGTGCTCATCGGCCCGTACACCTTCCTCAAGCTCGCCCGCAATCCGCAGGCCGAAGAACTCGAATACGACAAGGGCCTGGTCAACGCGGTCGCCGCCGTCTACGCCGAGGTCGTGGCCAAGTTCGCCGAGCTGGGCGCCGAATGGATCCAGATCGACGAACCGTACCTCGTGCTCGACAAGGAGCCGGGCGACGTCGAACTGTTCAAGAGCCTGTACACCAAGATCCTGCCCGCACGCGACGGCAAGATCAAGGTGCTGCTCAACACCTACTTCGGCCACATCGCCGACGTGTATGAGACAGTCAACCTGCTCGCCTTCGACGGCATCGGACTCGACCTCAACGAAGGCAAGGACGAGAATCTCGCCGCCGTTGAAAAGTTCGGCGTCGCAGAGAGCACCACCATCTTCGCCGGTGTGGTCAACGGCCGCAACATCTGGCGTAACGATTACGCCGTCAGCCTTGGACTCGTCGACGCGCTGAAGAAGGTCACCGACAACGTGGCCGTCTCCACCGCAAGCTCCCTGCTGCATGTGCCGTTCAGCACCGAAGGTGAAGACGGTCTCGCCGATGATGTGCGCAAGCATTTCGCCTTCGCCGTTGAAAAGCTCGGCGAACTGCACGACCTCGCGGTTCTCGCCGACGCCAGCGAGGAAGACAAGAAGGCATCCGGGGCATTGGCAGCCAACCAGGCGCTCTTCGACGGTACCCGCGTCGCCGCCGACAAGAACGTGGCGGAACGTCTCGCAGCCCTGACCGACTCGGACTTCGTGCGCCAGCCGGCACGTGCCGAACGTCAGAAGGCACAGCGGGAGGCGTTGAACCTGCCGTTGCTGCCGACCACCACCATCGGATCCTTCCCGCAAACCAAGGAAGTGCGCGCCGAACGCGCCAGACTGCGCAAGGGCGAAATCACCAAGACTGAATACGACGAATACATGAAGGCGCAGATCGACGCCTGCATCAAGCATCAGGAGCAGATCGGCCTTGACGTGCTCGTGCACGGCGAATTCGAGCGTAACGATATGGTCGAATACTTCGGCCAGAACCTCAACGGTTTCCTGTTCACCAAGAACGCTTGGGTGCAGTCCTACGGCACCCGTTGTGTGAAGCCTCCGATCGTATGGGGCGACGTGTCCCGCGCCAACCCGATCACCGTGGAATGGAGCGCCTACGCACAGTCCCGTACCAGCCATGTGATGAAGGGCATGCTCACCGGCCCGGTCACTATTCTCAACTGGTCCTGGCCACGCGAGGACATCACCCACGAGCAGCAGACCCAGCAGCTGGCCCTCGCCATCCGCGACGAAGTGCTCGACCTCGAAGCCGCAGGCATCAAGGTCATCCAGATCGACGAGGCCGCCCTGCGTGAAAAGCTGCCGCTCAGGAAGACCGACTGGCACAAGAAGTACCTCGACTGGGCCATTCCGGCATTCCGACTGGTGCACTCCGCGGTCAAGCCGACCACGCAGATCCACACCCACATGTGCTACTCGGAGTTCAACGACATCATCACCGACATCGACGCCATGGACGCCGACGTGATCTCCTTCGAAGCCTCCCGCGGCGATCTCGTGGTGCTCGACGCCATTCACGACGCCAACTTCGAAACCGAAGCTGGCCCGGGCGTCTACGATATCCACTCGCCGCGCATCCCGTCCGAAGCCGAAATCGAGGAACGCATCTACGAAATCCTCAAGAAGATGGACGTCGAAAAGGTGTGGATCAACCCCGACTGCGGTTTGAAGACCCGCGGCAACGCCGAAACCTGGCCAAGCCTCGAAAACCTCGTGGCCGCAGCCCAGGCTGTGCGTGCCAAGCTGACCAAATAAGGCGAAACGTTAGGAACAAGACGACAGCCATGCATTCGCCAATGTTCTCGCTCGAGGTGTTCCCTCCGAAGCGAACCTCCCCTGTAGGCACCATCTACGACACGTTGGATGGCCTGCAGGGGTTGGACCCCGATTTCATTTCCGTCACCTACGGCACCGGCAAATCATCCGACCGTACATTGACCGCGCGCATCGCCCACACGGTAAGCGAATACGGCATCCCCAGCGTGGCCCATCTGACCGCGCAGTATCTGAACAAGGATGACGTCGACCAGGCACTCGACATGTTCGAACAGGCCAAGGTCTCCGGCGTGCTCGCCTTGCGTGGCGACCGCATCGACGGTGCCGAACCGGCAGGAGTATTCGAACATGCCAGCGATCTGGCCGTATACATCCGCCAGCAACGTCCGGACATGAAAATCTACGGCGCCTGCTACCCGGAAAAGCACCCACAGTCGGCAACGCTGGAAGAGGACATCGACAATCTCAAAAAGAAAGTCGATGCCGGCGTGACGCATCTGATCTCACAACTGTTCTACGACAACGAGGACTTCCTGAGATTCCTCGACAAAGCGAGGGCTGCGGGAATCGACGTGCCGATCGAAGCGGGCATCATGCCGGTCATGAACGCGAAATCGGTGCTGAACATGTCGAACAAATGCCAGTCGAAAGTTCCTGAAAAACTCGGCATCATGCTCGATAAATGGGGAGGTGACAAGGCTCTGCTCAAAGAAGCGGGCATCGCCTACGCATCCGAGCAGATCTGCGAACTGGTGGCGCGGGGCGTCGACGGCGTGCACCTGTACACGATGAACCATCCATGTGTCAGCCGACGCATTTGGTCCAACGTCAAACCATTCTTCGTCTGATTTCAGGCGATGCAACAAACATCAAGGGTGGTTGCGGGTATTTCGCAACCGCCCTTGGTTTTATCAGCGGTTACTATAGAAACCATGACTTCCATGCAACACAAGTTCGGGGCGCTTGATCTGATTCGAGCAGGGCTGCAAGATCTCGACAGGGCTCGCACGTTGTTCGACGAGCTGCACAATGACGGCATCGATGACGACAGGATGCGGCTGCTACTAGCCACGCTGGAAAAAGCGTGCGATCCCGACATCGCACTCAGCAACCTGGTGGACATCATCAAAGTGATGCAAAGTCAAGGCAAGGATTTCACCAACATCATCGCCGATGAAAACTCTTTCGTGCGACTGATCACCGTGCTCGGCGTATCCGATGAAATGGGCAAGCTCATGCGATTCCGTCCAGAACTCGTGGAGGCCGCAGCCAACGATGCCTGCGAAAGCCATCTCTACAATCACGAACAGCGCAGAGCGCATGTGCTCAAATCGGTAGGAGCCGATCCCAATGACCACACCATGCCGACCGCAAGCCTGCCACTTGCCGAAGCTGCGACGGCGCTACGTAAAACCTATCGCAAACAACTCGCCGCAATCATGGCGCAAGACGCCACGGCGAACGATCCCATCGAAATCCAACCGCGCATCAGCACCGAACTTTCCGACCTTGCGGACGCGGCGCTTGAAGGCGCGCTCGCCATCGCACGCCATGAAGTGGACGGCAGCGAACATGTGCGTTTCGCCATCATCGGCATGGGCAAGCTCGGCGCACGCGAACTCAACTACGTATCCGACGTGGACCTCATCTACGTGGTGGAACCGGCGGACGCGGACACCAACGGCATGACCCTCAACCGTGTCGGCACCAAAATGGCCACCACCCTGCAGCGCGTATGCCAATCCGTCATCATGGGCGTCGCAGAACCGACACTCTGGCAGATCGACGGTGGACTACGCCCCGAAGGCAAGGACGGTCCGCTGGTACGCAGACTCGAATCCCACGAAGCCTATTACGAGCAATGGGCGGAAAACTGGGAATTCCAGGCCCTGCTCAAAGCCCGCCCGGTAGCCGGCGACACCGACCTCGGACAAGCGTATATGGATATGACCCGACCGTTCGTTTGGACAGCTTCCAAGCGAGACAACTTCGTCTATGACTGCCAGCAGATGCGCAAACGTGTCGAAGACCTTATTCCCAACCCGCTGAAAGACCGCGAAATCAAACTCGGCAGGGGAGGCTTGCGCGACGTCGAATTCACCGTGCAGATGCTCCAACTCGTGCACGGCCGCTCCGACGAAGCATTGCGTACCAGCTCCACACTCGAATCCCTGCAGGCCTTGGCCGAAGGCGGGTACGTCTCACGCAAACAAGCCAAGAAACTTTCATGGGACTACCGATTCGAACGTGTGATGGAACACCGCCAGCAAATGTGGGCGCTCAAACGCACCCACCTGTTCCCAGACCTCGGCAAAGCCAACGCTGGCGGTCTTGAACGCAAACGAGACATCACCATCGACGAGCTGAACCAAAATCCCGAACTACGTCGACTCGCGCGCGCATTTCACATGCATCCCGAAGAACTCGTCAACAAATACGATGAGACACGTCGTGAGGTGCGTCACCTGCACATGGACATCTATTACCGGCCCATGCTGCCCATCAACGCGGGACTCGACGACGAACAGGTGGAACTCTCCACGAAAGCCACGCAGGAACGATTCGAATCCATCGGATTCGCCGATGCCGACGCGGCCATGCGGCACGTCACCGCGCTCACCGCAGGCATCTCCCGTGCGGCAAAAATCAACCGCATCCTGCTCCCCGCAGTACTGCAATGGCTCGGCGAAGGGCAGAATCCCGACATGGGACTGCTTAACTGGCGCAAACTTGAAGAAAACTTCGGCTCCGAAAGCGGATACCTCGGATTCCTACGCGATTCACCATCCGCGGCACAACGTCTATGCCACGTACTATCCAACTCACGATTCCTCGGCGACGCACTCAACAAATCCGTCGAATCAGTCACATGGCTCGGCAACGACGACTCTTTGCAACCACGTTCGCGAGAAAGCCTCGACATTCAAACCAAGGCGACGCTTGAACGCAATGCCGGCAACATCAACGATTTCGCCAACTCCATCCGAGCCATGCGCAGACACGAAATCGAACGCATCGGTCTCGCTTGGATGAGTGGCGTGATCGACGATGAAGCATCGCTCGCCGGCATGACCGACGTATACGACGCGGCCATCGAAGCATCGCTGCAGTGGGCCATCCAGCATCGCATCAACGACATACAGATCGACGAAGCTCCGGCGGCGATCGCCATCATCGGCATGGGACGGTACGGCGGTAGGGAAGTGAACTTCAGCTCTGATGCTGACGTGATCATCATCTACAGGCCGGCCGAAGGTGCCGATGACGACCAAGCCAACCTTTTCGCACGAAAAGTGCAGGAAGACCTACGTGCGATCCTGCAAGGTCCAACCACATTCGAACCAAAAATCGAACTTGACATGGATCTTAGGCCTGAAGGCAAAAACGGACCGCTCGTACGTTCCTACGCATCCTGCGAGGAATACTATCGATCCTGGGCAAGCACATGGGAGCATCAGGCGCTGTTACGCGCACGATATGCGGCAGGCGACGCGTCTCTTGCCGAGGATTTCCTCATGAACATCGCCGACCCGTTGCGTTATCCGAAAATCGATCTTACGGAAACGCAGATCGCCGAAATCCGCAAACTCAAGGCACGTATGGAAGCTGAACGTCTGCCGCGCGGAGTACGTAGGGATCGCCATCTGAAGCTCGGCAAGGGCGGACTGTCTGACGTTGAGTGGACGATCCAGTTGCTGCAATTGCAGCATGCGGGAGACAATGCCAACTTGCGTGTCAACGGTACGTTGCAGGCATTGAACGAGTTGGAACATCGCAAGCTGATTTCCGCTGGCGATGCTGTGGTGTTGCGTAAGGCATGGCGTATGTGCACGGCCGCGCGCAACGGCAGTTATCTGTGGAGCGGACGCGTCAATCAGGCTGATATTTTGCCGGACGATTCATATTCGCTGGGAGGCATCGCCGTGTATCTCGGTTACGATGCGAATCGCGGCCAACATTTCGAAAACGACCTGCTCGCCGTGATACGCAAAGCCCGTGACGTAACGGAACGCCTGTTCTACGGTCGTTCGTGAGTCGTGCCATTTGAACGGCTAGGAGCATGGTGTGACCGTCGGACCGAAGTTATACGGCTCTGACGGTTATGCTGATTCAGGGTTTAGTGCATGGAAGGATGGAGGTTGCGCCACGAATACTTGTGAACACGCGGTGAACTGGCAGGGTCTGCATTTCAGGCTATAGTTGGCTAGGTCACTTCGAGTGGCCACCTTCAACCACAAGTTGCATGAAAGGTGAGCCGTTGTCTTCAGTACTCGAACAGGCGGTTGAAACGCCGATGGTCGGGAAAAGCGTCATCACATTGGATGATCTTTCCATTCGCCAGATTCAAGAATTACTCCACAAGGCGCAGTACATTGATTCTCATCGTAAAGAAGTGGCGCACACCTGCGACGGCAGGGTGCTCGCCACTTTATTTTATGAGCCCAGCACCCGTACCAGACTTTCTTTTGAGACCGCCATGCTGAATCTTGGCGGTAGGACACTGGGATTTGCCGGGGCGGAGCAGTGCAGTGCCACCAAAGGCGAGACGGTGGCAGATACCGCGCGGGTGGTCAGCTGTTATGCGGACATCATCGCCATGCGGCATCCCAAGGAGGGTGCGCCGCTGCGGGCTTCCATGTATTCCAGGATTCCGGTGATCAATGCCGGGGACGGCGGACATAACCACCCCACCCAGACCATGATCGATCTGTTGACCATAAGGCAGCGCAAGGGGCATCTGGATCATCTGAAGATTGGTTTCTGCGGCGACCTGAAATTCGGTCGGACGGTACACTCTCTGGTGAACAGCCTGGTGCGCTACCCGGGCAATGAATTCTACTTTATCTCCCCGGAGGAACTGAAGATTCCGGATTATCTGGTGGAGGATACTCTGAAGCCGGCGAATGTCTCTTATCATGAAGTATCCAGCCTGGAGGACACCCTGCCCGAACTGGACGTGCTCTACATGACCAGAGTCCAGAAGGAACGTTTTTTCAACGAGGAGGACTATATCCGGTTGAAGGACATCTATATTCTGGATCAGGAAAAACTGAATCTGGCGAAAGCGGACATGCCGGTGCTGCATCCGTTACCCAGAGTGGACGAGATCGCTCTGGGAGTAGATGCGGATCCGCGAGCCGCATATTTTCAGCAGGTATTGAATGGTAAATTTATCCGTATGGCACTAATCTTAAGTCTGTTAGACCTTACGGATCCTGTGACGGGAAAGAAGGTGCTGGTATGTTAAACGTAGAATACATTCAGAATGGTATCGTGATCGACCACATTCCCGCAGGCAAGGGAATGGACATTTACAGACTGCTGGAACTGGAGTCTAAGACCCAGTCCGTAGCTTTATTGCAATCGGTAAAAAGTCAGAAATACGGCTGCAAGGATCTGATCAAGATTGAGGGAGAGATCCTGCCGGAACGGCTGGATGTTCTGGGATATCTGGACAGCCAGATCACCCTGATCGTGATCCGGAATGGAAAAGTCGT
>OOCM01002438.1_pt1 | contig 12288 bp, 8 predicted proteins | sample 1671111 | NCBI WGS metagenome assembly OOCM01 (sample SAMN06348123, study PRJEB24527) | human gut metagenome | biome: human gut; feature: ankylosing spondylitis patient; material: feces | host: Homo sapiens | place: China | collected 2015-10 | reverse complement strand
CCTTCCGCGAGGGCCACGCCGACGCCGCCCTCGTCGCCTCGATGGTCCACACCATGGGCCACACCTGCCAAAGCATCAAGGCCGCCCTCCGCCAGGCCGGCCTCCCCATCCGCTGAGACCGGAGAGCCGCCATGCGCAACGAAGCCTTCGACAACGCCGTCTCCCGCATCCTCGCCCAAGACGCCCGCTACCCCCGCGAGGCCTACGACCTCCTCCCCGCCGCCCTCGACTACACCGTCCGCGCCCTCCGCGCCGAGCGCCAGGAGGGCCGCGCCCAGGAGGACGAGGAGCCTGGCCCCCAGCAGCACGTCTCCGCCCGCCAGCTCGCCGAAGGCTTCCGCGACCACCTCCTCGCCGAGTACGGCCCCTTCGCCAAAGGCCTCCTCGACGACCTCAACATCCGCACCACCGACGACATCGGCGCCATCGTCTACAACCTCATCGCCGTCGGCGCCTTCGGCAAGACCGAGAAAGACCGCCGCGAGGACTTCCACGACCTCTACGACTTCGACGAGGCCTTCGCCGAGCCCTTCCGCTGCCAATACGACTGAGCCCCCGCCATGAAGACCGACTGGCGCGACGCCCTGGCCCCCTACCTCCGCACCGACGACTTCCGCCGCCTTTGGGCCTTCGTCAAGGCCGCCTACGCAGGCCCCGACACCATCCTCCCCGCCCAGGAGAACCTCTGCCGCGCCCTCCAGCTCTGCCCCCTGGCCGAGACCCGCGCCGTCATCCTCGGCCAAGACCCTTACCCCACGCCCGGCCAGGCCCACGGGCTGGCCTTCTCCGTCCTCCCCCCCACCCCGCCGCCCCCCTCCCTTCGCAACATCCTCCAAGAGATCGCCGACGACGTCGGCCCCGCCCACATCCAAGGCGGCGACCTCACCCCCTGGGCCCGCCAAGGCGTCCTCCTGCTCAACGCCATCCTCACCGTCCGCGCCCACGCCCCCCTCTCCCACGCCCGCCAAGGCTGGGAAGGCTTCACCGACGCCGTCATCCGCGCCGTCTCCGCCCGCGAACGCCCCGCCGTCTTCCTCCTCTGGGGCGCCCAAGCCAAGGCCAAGATCCCCCTCATCGACGCCTCGCGCCACCTCATCCTCACCGCCGCCCACCCCAGCCCTCTCTCCGCCCACCACGGCTTCTTCGGCTGCCGCCACTTCTCCAAGGCCAACGCCTTCCTCGCCGCCCACGGCCAGACGCCCATCGTCTGGTGAGGCCGCCCCCCAAAACGAAAGCCCCGGGCCGGACGGCCCGGGGCTTCGTTGTCTTTCGGGGGGGCGTGCCGCGCGTCAGGAGCGGCGGCGGAGCGCCAACCCCGCCGCGCCAAGCGCCAGCAGCGCCAACGCCGTCGGCTCAGGGAGAAGCGCGATCTCCTCGGCGGAAAGCGCGTAATCGGGCGTGCCCCCCACCACGAAGCCCGCCTTCTCGGGCGTCACATAGGCATCCGCCCACTTCATCTGCACGATGCCGGTGGAGCCAATGAGGCCACCGGAGAGCGTCGCGATCACGGTGCCGTTGACGGAGATGGTGACGGTGGCCACGCCCTCCACGTTCGCCATGGAAAAGCCGACCAGGTACTCGCCGGCCGTCGCCGCCACGGTGTTCACCGTCGTGACGGTGGCGTTGTCCCAGCCCAGGTTGTTCCGGATCGCCCAATTGCCGCTGTTGTCGATGCCGAACGCCACGTAGTTCTGCATGTCGCCGCCGGCGTTTCGCCCCCAAACCTCCGTGACCCACGTGTACGCCGTCGTCTGCGTCAGCGTCCCGGCGAGCACGAACGTCCCGTAATTGTTGCCGTTCAGGCCAAAGGCCGAGTCGGCGGCGATGCCGTGGCCGTCATTGCCAAGCTGCGTCCAACCCGAGGTCGTCCAATCCAGCGTCACGGCGCCGGCGAAACCAAACGCGCACAGCGCGCATACACAAGCGAAGGCAAGTCTCATCTTCGTCTCCTTTCAATCAAGAACTGCCACTAGTGTACCCCCCCCCCCCCCATCGGGTCAAGTCTTTTCCGCGGCGCGCGCACGGGCGGGGTATCTTTGGTATACTGTCGAGGTATCTTTGGATCGGAGGCATGAATCAGGGCAGGCTGAGGGTTCTTTTGCTGATGGTGACGGACGCGCTGACGCTGAGCGTGGCGTGGTTCGCCGCCGCGGCGGTCTTTGCCGCGCTGGGCGGGCACGGGGTCGACGTCCATTACCTGACCTCGCGCGGGGGGTTCGTGCTGATCTACCTGTGCATCAACGTCTTCGCGCGCCTTTACCACGGCAACCCCTTTTACCCGGGGATGGCCCTGCCGCCGGTGGAGGAGTTCCGGCGGCTGACCCTCTCGACGGTGGCGACGGGGGCGCTCTTCTTCGCCTATCTGGCCTTCTACAACAAGACGGCGCAGGTGGAGACGGGGACGGTGCTCCTCGCGGTGGTGCTGAACGTGCTGGTGGCGCAGTCGGCGCGGAACGCGGCGCGGCGTTGGATGCGGCGTCTGGGCGTGGGGCAGATTCCCGTAGCGTTGGTGGGGGAGAGCGGCTACGCGCGGCGCCTGGAGGAGCATTTCGCGGCTTCGTCCTATGCCGGGGTGCGCGTGTCGGTCTTCACGTTGGTGGTGTGCATGCCTGAGCGGCAGGCCTTCCCCATCGTGCTTGCGCGCCCGGTGGAGTTCGGCGGGTTCGGTGGGTTGGAGATGGCCAACCAGCTGCGCCAGCAAGGCACCAAGGCGGCCAAGCGTGTGGCGGAGACGGCGGCCGCGGCGGTGGCGACGGCGCTGTGCCTGTTGCCGGGGCTGGCCATCGCGTTGGCGCTGTGGGCGTGCCATGGCCGTCGGAACGTCTTTTACAAGACCGTGCGCCTGGGCAAGCGTGGGCGGCCTTTCGTCTGCTGGAAGTTCCGCACGATGGTGCCGGACGCGGAGCGGCGCCTGCGCGAGATTCTGGAGGCGAACCCCGCGTTGGAGCGGGAGTGGCGGGCCACGGGGAAGCTGCGCCGCGACCCGCGCGTCACGCGCATCGGCGCGTGGCTGCGCAAGACGTCGCTCGACGAGATCCCGCAGCTGATCAACGTCTTCCGGCGCGAGATGGCGCTCATCGGGCCGCGCCCCATCATCCATGCGGAGGTACCGCGTTATGGCCGCGCCTACGACGTGGTCTCCGCCGTGAAGCCCGGCATCACCGGCCTTTGGCAGGTCTCGGGCCGCAGCGACGTGGATTACGAGACGCGCGTGGCCCTCGATTCCTTTTACGCCCAGAACTGGAGCCTCTGGCTCGATTTCTGGATCTTTCTGAGAACCTTCGCCGTGGTGCTCTTCCAGCGCGGCGCGTATTGAGACGATGGCATGACCCGGTCGATGGAACTGAAGCGCGACCAGATCTTGGTGCTTGTCGCCAAGGATTTCAAGCTGAAGTACAATTCCACGGCGCTGGGCTTCGCGTGGTCGCTCATCGTGCCCATCTTCACGAGCTTGATCTACTTCTTCGTCTTCGGCGTGGTGATGCGGTGGCGGGCGGAGCACTATCTGCTCTATCTGGTGAGCGGGAACTTCATGTGGCAGTTCTTCGCCAACGTGGTGTTGGCGAATGGGCGCGTGCTGATGGGTAACAGCACGTTGCTCAAGAAGACCTCCTTCGACCGGGGGTTGCTCATCTGGGGGACGTTCTTCACCGAGAGCCTCCACTTCCTGCTGACGATCCCGGTGTTGGTCGTGATCATGCTGTGCTATGGCGTCGTGCCGCAGTGGGCGACGGTGGCGCCGAACCTCGCGCTGGCCCTCACGTGCCTGACGCTGCTGGCCATCGGGCTGAGCTATGCCTATGCGGCGCTCAATCTTTACTTCCGGGACTTGGAGCGGATCATGGGGGTGCTCATGATGGCGTGGCTCTTCGTCTCGCCGGTCTTCATCCCTATCAGCAACGTGCCGGAGCGTTATCTGTGGATCTACGATGCCAACCCCATGGGCGGGATTCTGATGACGTGGCGCGACATCTTCTGGGCCCCCGGCTTCCACCCGGAGCGTTTCCTGGTGCTGCTGCCAATCTGCCTGGTGGTCTTTTTCGTGGGGCGGTGGCTCTTCCGGCGACTGGAGCCCCAGTTCGCAGAGATGATGTGAGGGACGCGCATGAGTGAGCCACCCATCATCGAAGTCAAGGATCTGACGATGCGTTTCGCCATCGAGCGCCGCCACTACGGCCTCAAGAACATCGTCCTCCACTTGCCCCAATACATCCACGACCGCGCCAATCGCGCCTGGTTCAACGCGCTCGACGGTCTCTCCCTCTCCATCAACCGCGGTGAGCGGATTGGCCTTATCGGCCATAATGGCTGCGGCAAGACCACGCTCCTCTCCGTCATCGGCGGCGTTTACCGCCGTTATCTGGGCGAGGTCACCGTCCGAGGGCGCGTCTCCATGATGCTCGCCCTCGGCGCGGGCTTCTCCAAGGAACTCTCCGGGCGCGAGAACATCGTCCTCAATGGCGTCCTCCAAGGCAAGACCCGCAGGGAGATGGCCGCCCTGATGGACGACATCATCGACTTCGCCGGCATCGGCCCCTTCATTGATTCGCCCGTCTACCAATATTCCTCCGGGATGCTTGCGCGTCTGGGCTTTGGCATCGCCACCGCCATCAAGCCGGAGATCCTCTTGGTCGACGAGGTCATGGCCGTGGGCGACGCCGACTTCGCCGCCAAGTGCAAGCAGCGCATCGAAGGACTCCTCTCCGGCGGCGCCACGCTCATCCTCGTCAGCCACAGCATGGCCGTCATCCGCGCCTACTGCGACCGCGTCATCCGCCTTGACCACGGCCGCATCGCCGCCGACGGCCCCACCGACAAAATCCTCGGCAAGTAAACGATTTGAAAGGGTTCGCATGTACGACTATTTGATTGTCGGCGCAGGTTTGTTCGGCGCAGTTTTTGCGCATGAGGCGACCAAAGCGGGGCGTTCGTGTCTGGTGGTGGATCGGCGCTCGCATATTGGGGGAAATTGCTACACGCGCGAGGAAGATGGCATCCATGTCCATCAATATGGCGCGCATATCTTTCGGACGTCTCGTCCGGAGGTTTGGGCTTATGTGAATCAATTCGCGGAGTTCAACCAATTTGTCAATTCCCCGATTGCCGTCTCGCATGGGCGGGTTTTCAATCTGCCGTTCAACATGAACACCTTCTATGCGTTGTGGGGGACGAGGACGCCGGCGGAGGCACAGGCGGTTATCGAACGTCAGCGAGCGGAAATCAAGGGCGAGCCAAGGAACCTTGAGGAACAGGCTATCCATCTGGTCGGGCGCGACCTCTATGAGTTGCTCATCAAGGAATACACGGAGAAGCAGTGGGGGCGCCCGTGCCGCGAGTTGCCGAGCTCCATCTTGAGGCGGCTGCCGTTGCGCTTCACGTATGACAACAATTACTTCAACGCCCGGTTCCAAGGCATCCCGATCGGGGGCTACACGCGGATTTTCGAGCGTTTGCTGGAAGGGTGCGAGGTTCGCCTGGGGGTGGACTATCTGCAGGAAAGCGAGGGATTGGGGGCCATCGCGAAGCGCACGCTCTACACCGGCGCGATCGACGCCTTCTTTGATTACGCGGAAGGGCCTTTGGAATACCGGAGCCTGCGCTTCGAGGAAGAGCGCCTTGGGGAGGAGAACCACCAGGGCGTGGCGGTGGTGAACCACAACGACGCGGATGTGCCTTACACGCGCACCATCGAGCACAAGCATTTCGAGTTCGGCACGCAACCCTTCACCATCGTCTCCAAGGAGTATCCCCTGGAGTGGCACGTGGGCGACGAGCCGTATTATCCCATCGAGAGCGAGGCCAATCGGGCGCGTTATGCGCGTTATTTGGAACGGGCCAAAGCGCATCCCGACATTATTTTTGGTGGGCGCTTGGGCTCTTATCGTTATACCGACATGCAGGACACGATCATCGCCGCGCTTGCGTTGGCGCGGGAAATGTTGGTCTGACAAGGAAGAGTTAATCATGAAAAAGAACCCAGCTGTCTCGGTCATCATGCCCTCTCTCAATGTGGGGGAGTACATTCAGGAGTGTTTGGAGAGCGTCGTCGCCCAGACGTTGAGAGAGATTGAGATTTTGTGCGTGGATGCCGGCTCCACGGACGGTACACTGGAGATTATCGAGGCATTCGCGGCGAAGGATCCGCGCATTAAGATCATTCACTCTCCTATCAAGAGTTATGGCGCCCAGATGAACATGGGTTTGGATGCCGCGGCGGGGGAATATGTTGGTATCGTGGAGACGGACGACTTGGTCGCCCCGGAGATGTTCGAGAAACTGTACCGGTCGGCGACCCAGCATGACTGCGACATCGTCAAGGCGGATTATGTACGTTTTATGGGAGAGTGGTGTAAGAGTGTGAATACTAGGTTCATGCGGGTCTGCGACGATTCTTCCATATATGGGAAAGTTTTCGATCCTCATGAGAATGCACATGTATTGCGATTTTCAATCAATGATGCAGGCATCTACAAGCTTGCTTTTCTGAGGGACAATCAGATTCGGTTTCACGAGTCTCCTGGGGCTTCTTATCAGGATATGGGGTTTTACTTTCAGGCCAACTATTGTGCTCATCGTATGTTGTTCCTTAAAGAATCCTTTTATCGTCACAGGCGCGATAGACCAGGCTCTTCCGTGAACTCGAAGGGAAAAGTTTATGCTATATGCGATGAGTTTGCTTTTGCGCGTAGGCGATTAAAGGAAACCGAACAATTTGACTTTTTCCGTCCATTGTTTGAAAGGGATCTATACTTTGCGTATTGGAGCAATTATCGACGCATTGGATCGCAGCATCAGTTACCGTTTTTGATGCGAGCATCGAACGAGTTGAAAGAGCTGTTCTTAGAGGATGGGCGGTTCGTTGAATTGTTCACATCCGCTTCGCGTATGAAGGCTTATGCTCTTATGCTTTCTCCGTTGATGTTTTTGTACATGACGAATAAAAGTTGGTGCATTCAAAAGAGTCTAGAGGCAGAAGATCAGGATCCGAGGCTTGACGTTATCATTGCGATGACTTGTGGAAGGATAGAATTGGCGGGCGTTATTCCAACCGTTGAAAGTTTATTAAGGCAGTCGACTCTTCCTTCCAAGATTGTGATTTTTGTTGAGCAGAGCTTCCAAGAAGAGGACGGATCTCTTCCGAATTCGCTCATTACGCTCTGCAAGAAGAACAACATAGAACTTCGATACGTTGAGTGTAAAGAAAAGAGGACGACGTATGAGTATGCCGCCCAATTGTTCGATAAGGCCATAATCATTGTGGTTGATCGGCATATATGGTATCCAGCCAATCTGGTCAAGGAATTGTTGAATTCGTATTATCTCTATCCTTATGCGGTTTCATGTGGACAGGCATGTACACTATGGGTCGACAAGGAGGGGGGCTTCTCGTCGTGTGAAATGTGGGGGAGTGTCTCGCGATTTCCCAATCGACCGAGTATGTTGACGGTGCCTTTAGAAGCGGGAGGGGTTCTCTATCCCCCGCGGTGTCTGAAGCAAAGCGGGTCAGTACACTCCGATGTGGGATGTGTCGACGCTGATTTATGGATGAAATGGGGGCTTTTGACCCAAGGGATTCCTTGTGTGTATGTACCTAATTTGTCGTATGAGAAAACTTCGACGGGGGATGCGACGCGAGAAACGACGTGGGCGCAAAAGGACGCTTATTGGGCATCTTTAGTCAATGCCCAACAAAAAGAAGGACGGTTGATCGCTTATTTGCTTGCCCAAGGATGTCAGGCCAGTAAATGTGTGATTTCACCAGTCAATGGACGCGTGGAGAAAGGCCCTTGGGTATTTCGGAAGGCTTTGGGGCTTTTGCTTTGCGTCAGAGAGAATGGTGTCCGTTACACTATTCGCCATGCGAAAGAAAAAGTTTATCGCTTCGTTGTGGATCGATCCTCGACATATGATGGTTCGTTTAAGCAATTAATTTTTAGAGGACTTCGCTGTTTTTGGGAGAATGGGTTCTTGTATACATTCAAGCATGGAATGAAGGCCCTTGGCAAAAAGGAGGTTTCCTCGTCAAGCGCCATTGGCTTAAATGACGGGCCGAAAGTTTCCGTTATTGTTCCAGTATATAATGCGGAGAAAACGCTACGCGAATGCCTCGATTCAATATGTTCGCAAACGTTGAAATCTATTGAAATCGTTTGCGTTGATGATGGGTCTACGGATGCATCGCTACAAATCTTGATGGAGTATGCAAGCAGGGATGCGAGATTTAAGGTGACTCATCAGGAAAATCTCGGCGTCTCTTATGCCAGAAACCGTGCGCTAGGGCTGGCGACGGGAGAATTCGTGGTTTTTATGGATCCGGATGATTTATATCCTGCGGATGATGTTTTGGCGGTTCTCTATTATGAGGTAAAACGGCGTCATCTGTCTGTAGTAGGGGGTGAAGTGGAGCGCTTTAGAGCGGCTGACCCGACGAAAATACTCTTCCCCCAAAAACAAAATCGCGTACGTTCTGGATTGCATATCTATGCAGAAAATCCGTTTGATTATGGGTATACGCGTTTTATTTACGATAGACGCCTTTTGGTCTCGGCACACATAGTGTTTCCCCCATATCGTCGGTATCAAGATCCACCATTTTTGGTTAAGGCATTAACGGAGGCAAAACGGTATTACCTGATTCAAAAGTCGGTTTATCGGTATAGAATCAATCCTGGCCATGTTGATTGGCGCGCAGATAATTGGTTGCGTTTAAGGCATGCCTTTCTTGGGATGCGTGATGTTGCTTTGCTTGCAAAAGAGAATAAGCTTAAAAACTTGCGGGAACGCATCGCTTGGCGGATACAAAAAGAATATGAGCCTATTTTGCGTCCTATTATTGAAAAAGTTCGCGACTTCCCAGAGTTTCAATCGCTTCTTAATGTACTTCCACGGGAGGCGAAGAAGCGTATTCTGGAAACTTATACGGTGACAGAGCAAAACGACCATGACACGAAGCGTGCGGATTCTGGCACAGATCTCCTCTTTTTGAGAACAATGAAGGGTTATATCAAACAGTGCATCCCGTACGGAATAATGTGCGTATGGCAGCGGAAACGTTATGGGGAGGCCTATTGGTTTTCCAGACCAAATGGGGGCGGCAAGCGCGTGAAATGGGGAATCACGATGTTGTTGCCATATGGTGTGGTTGTTTATATCCGAGACTCCGCCGGATGAGGGAAGAGTGAGATGGGGTGTCCCTGTGTTTCCGTGATTTTGCCCTCGTTGAATGTGGGGGCCTATGTCCGTGAATGTCTGGCGACCGTCGTTGCGCAGACGCTTCGCGAGATTGAGATTCTATGCGTGGACGCGGGGTCGTCGGATGGGACGGTGGAGATCCTCGAGGCGTTTGCCAGGGAAGATGCACGCGTCAGGATTCTGCATTCGCCGAAGCGGAGTTACGGGGCACAGGTGAACGCCGGTCTGGATGCCGCGGTCGGTGATTACGTTGGGATCGTGGAGACGGACGACCTTGTCGCGCCGGAGATGTTTGGGCGGCTACATCAGGCGGCGGTCGCGCAGGATTGCGACTTGGTGAAGGCCGATTATCTCTGTTTTTGGGGGCAGTGGGGACGCCATCCACGCATCCTGCGAAAATCCGTGTGTCAGGACAGCGCGTGCTACGGCACGCCGTTGGAAGCACGGACGGATTCGCGGGCGATTTGCTTTTCGCCAATCGTCACGGGTATTTACCGGCGGCGTTTCCTGCGCGAGGCGGGGATTCGCTTCCAGGAGACACCGGGGGCGCGCTATCAGGACGTGGGCTTCTATTTTCAGACCCATTTTCTCGCCAAGCGGCTTCTCTTCGTTCAGGGGAGTCTGTACCGTTATCGGCGGGATAGGCCTGGGTCGTCCGTCAACACCCAGGATCACCCGTTCGCGGTTTTGGGGGAGTTGGCGTTCGCCGGGAGGCGCCTGCGCGAGGCGGGAGCGCCGGAGGCGCTCCGTCCTCTTTTTGGGCGGGAGGCGTTTTATGCCTGTTGGAGCGCGTACAAACGCGTGAGGCAGGAAGACAAGCTCCCGCTTTGGGAACGGGCGTCGCGGTTTCTGCTGGGGCTGTTTGAGGAAGACCGGCGGTTCGCTGAGTTGTTGAGTCGGCCGGATCAAGTCTGCCTGCGGGCCATCTTGCTTTCCCCGAGACTGTTTTTGGCCACGTCTGACCCCGCTTGGGTGAGATGGTTGCGGCGCCGGGTCGCCGCGGTTCCGTTGCCGCCGCTCGTCGTCTCGCTGACCACCTATGGGCGTCGGGTGCGGACGGCCCATCTGGTGATTGCGCGGATGTTGGGGCAGACGTTGCCGCCGGACAGGGTGGTTTTGTGGGTGGCACGGTCGGAGTTCCCGGGGATGGCGTCGTTGCCCGAGCGGCTTCGCGCCATCGACGATCCGCGTTTCGAGGTTCGTTTCGTTGAGGATCTGAACTCCCACAAGAAATATTTTTATGCCTTGCAAGCCTTTCCCGAAGCGATTGTCGTCACGGTGGATGATGACATCGACTACCCCGAGACGTTGCTTGCCGGGTTGGTCGCCTCTTATCGCCGCCATCCCTATGCGGTTTCCTGTGCACGAGCGCACACGGTCGGCGTTCAGGCGGATGGGACGTATCGTCCTTACGCCGACTGGATGGGAACGGCGCGTATTTTCAACCGCCCCACGATGTTGGCGATGCCGACCTCCGGCGCGGGGTTGCTTTATCCCCCTGGATGCCTCCCCGCGGAGGCGTTCGACATCGCGGCGATCCACGCGACCTGCCCGACGGCTGACGATCTGTGGGTGAAGTGGTGGCTGTTGGAGGCGGGCGTTCCATGTGTCCACTTGCCGCGGTTGTGGCGGCCGCGTTATCTGCCCGGGACACAGGAGGAATCCCTCTATGCCCACAACAGGGGCAATGGGGAAGGCTTGGCGCCGAACGACGTGGCGTGGGCCCGAATCCTTGCCTTCCGCCGCCCTCGCAGTGAAACACTCTCGTGCCTTTTGGCCGGGGCGATGGGCGCGGAGCGACGTCTGGGGGGGCCTTGGGCCGTCAGGAAGTTTTATGGTCTGATCGACTGTTTGGCGGAGAACGGGCTCCGTTACACCATTCGCCATGCGGCAGGGAAGCTCGCAAGCCTTTTCCGAGGGAGGCGTTAGGTGGCGCAGGTTTCCGTCATTGTCCCCGTGCATGGAGCGGAGCGGACGCTTGCCGCCTGCTTGGATTCTGTTTGTGCGCAGCAGGCCTGCGAATTGGAAGTCCTGTGCGTGGATGATGGGGCATTGGACGCCTCTGGGCAAATCCTTGACGCGTTCGCAGCCAAGGACTCCCGAATCCGGGTTTGCCATCAGCCCAATCGGGGCGTCGCGTTGGCGCGCAACCGTGCGATGGTGTTGGCAAAGGGGCGGTTTTTGGCTTTCATGGACCCGGACGACCTCTATCCCTCGTCGGAGGCGTTGGCGCGGCTTTATGCCGAGGCCGTCCGCTCCGGCGTGCTGATTGTCGGGGGCGTGTTGGAGCGTCTTGCCCCAGATACGGGGAGTGTCTCCCGGCCGCCGTTGGCGAACACCGAGTTGCCGGGCATCCATGCGTACCGACAGGCGCCGTTTGACCACGGCTACACGCGTTTCATTTACGATCGCGCGTGGTTGCTTGACCATGGAATTTGCTTTCCGCCTTATGTGCGGTTTCAAGACCCTCCCTTTTTGGTTCGGGCGATGGCGATTGCGGGAACCTATGCGATGATCGAGGCCTCTGTTTACCGTTATCGCGACGACCCTGGGCACGTCCGTTGGGCTGAGCAAGACTTTGTGCGCCTTCGGCATCTTTTTCTGGGGATGGGCGAGGTGGCGCGCTTGGCGCGGGAATATGGCTTGCCGACGTTAATCACCCGACTGCGCCAACGGTTGTTGGTGGAGTGGTGGCTGATGCTTAAGCCCTATCATGCCATAATTCTGGTCTTGCCGGAGTTTGACACTTTCCTTCGGATGCTTCCAAAAGGCGAGGCGGAGCGGATTCGTCGAGCGTTCGCGCATCCTCCCCGGTTCGCACTTTTGGAACGATGCCAGGTCATGTTGCGGAAAATTGCCCTCGTTCGCCGGCTTTGCGGATGGCCTGGGCTGTTCACGATGTCAAGGGACTGGGCAAGGAGACGTATTGGACGGTTTCGCTGAGAAGAATATCTCGGGAAAAGTTTTTGTTGGATACAATCATTAGACGAAAGGACAAATCATGGACAAGATCGCCGTCGTTGGTTTGGGTTACGTGGGGCTGCCGCTCTGCCTGCAGTTCTCGCGCTCGGGCGTGGACGTCACGGGTATCGACGT
>OOCM01002433.1_pt1 | contig 12305 bp, 10 predicted proteins | sample 1671111 | NCBI WGS metagenome assembly OOCM01 (sample SAMN06348123, study PRJEB24527) | human gut metagenome | biome: human gut; feature: ankylosing spondylitis patient; material: feces | host: Homo sapiens | place: China | collected 2015-10 | reverse complement strand
TGGCGTACTTGTTCAGCAATTCCGCAGGGGCGCCGTTGGTCCCGGCCACGACCTCGTTCAGGTTGGCGAACAGGTAGGGCAGGGTCAGAAGGCCCAGCTTCTTTTCAAGGGGCACGATGTTGGCGATGCCGCCAAGGGCCATGTCGAGCGTGCCCTTCTGGACCTTGCGGAAACGTTCCCCTTCGTCGTCGCCCGGCGAGCCGCCGTAAATGCAGACAACCTGGATGGCGCCGTTGGTCTTGTCTTCCACATATTTTTTGAACGCATTGCCCACGACGCCCATTTCGGAGCTTTCGGGATCGCCCATGGCGATCGTCAGCGTCGTGTGCGGCGCGGCGGAAGCGGAGGCGGCGCACAGGAAGAACCCCGCCATCAGCAAGGAAACGATGGTTTTGCAGCTCATAGCATTCTCTTCTTTCTGATTGGCTTGTGTGAAGCGAAGGCGGCGGGAGGGCCCCGCCGCCCGGCAGTTATTGCAGCCCGGTACCCATGAGGTTGGGCAGGAAGAGCACGATATCCGGGAACATCACCAGAATGGCGATGACGGCGATGTTGATCGCCACGAGGGGCAGCGCCTTGAGGGATATTTCCTCAAGGGAAACATTGGCGATGCCGGAGGCGATGAACATGTTTTCGCCCAAGGGCGGCGTGGAGAACCCGATGCCGCAGCAGCAGATGAGGATGATGCCGAAATGGAGTACATTTTCCTCTACACGGCGGACGGCTCTGCGGGGGAGCTCGCGGAATGCAATGAGGGAACGCTGGAGTGGGTTCCGAAAACGCAGATCGACCGCCTGAACCTGTGGGAGGGCCAGTACGCGCCCACAGGGCTTTCCACCAACCGTCTGAAGGGCGTGCACATCCTCGACCATTACGTTTCCATGGAGGAGTACAACCAGAACCGCGACGCCCGGTAAAAACTGAATCGGAAACTCCCCCAGTCTGCTGCGCAGACAGCCCCCTCTGGGATGGGGCCTCTGGCGAAACCGGAAACTTTCCCGTCATGCCAATGGCTCCCTCCCCGAGGGAGCTGGCTTTGCGCAGCAAAGGCTGAGGGAGTTTTTGTTTGCTCCTCATTTTTCCCGCAAAAACTCACAAATCCCTTTCCAAACGTAAGATTTTGCGTTATTCTATACTTATCTGTATTAATAAAGAAAAGAGAGGTGCACGGCTATGGTGCAATATCTCGCAAAACGCATCGGGCGCTCCATTCTGACCCTGTTCGTCATTGTGACGCTGGTGTTCTGCCTGCTGCGGCTCATGCCGGTGGAAGGCTACTTTGCAAACTACGAAAAAATGACCGAGGCACAGATCCAGGCCGGTTTGCAGTCCATGGGCCTGCTGGACCCGCTGCCGGTGCAGATCGGCCATTTCTGGCGGGATGCGCTGCACGGTGATCTGGGCGTGAGCCACATTTACAAGCTCAACGCTCCCGTGACCAGGATCCTTGCCCAGAAGCTGCCCATTTCCATCGAAATGGGTGTGCTGGCCATGCTGCTGAGCCTTGTGCTGGGCATCCCGCTGGGCCTTGTCATGGGCCGTTATAAGGGCCGCTGGCCGGATAAGCTGGGCACGGCATTCATCGTGCTCATTCAGGCGGTGCCTGCGGCAGTGTACTTTTTGTATATCCAGATGTACGGCACCACCGCCATGGGCGTGGGCCTGCTGTTCGATGCCGCCAACTGGCGCTATTGGGTGCTGCCGGTGTGCAGCATGAGCCTTGCAAACCTTGCGTTCTACGCCATGTGGCTGCGCCGCTATATGGTGGACGAGAGCAACAAGGACTACGTCAAGCTGGCCCGCGCCAAGGGCGTGAGCGAGAACAATATCGCCCTGCACCACGTATTCCGCAACGCCATGGTGCCGCTGGTGCAGTACATTCCCTCCGCATTCCTGAACACCGTCGTCGGCTCCATCTACATCGAAAGCCTGTACAGCATCCCGGGCATGGGCGGCCTGCTGGTCACCTGTGTGCAGCGCCACGACAACACCATGGTGCAGGGCATCGTGCTGCTGTACGCCTGCGTGGGCATCATCGGCCTGATCCTGGGCGATCTGCTCATGGTGCTCATCGATCCCCGCATCAGCTTTGGCAAGAAAGAAGGTGGCCGATAATGCTGTTCCACATGAAAGATCACAAGGCAGCTGTTCTGGAAAACGACCTGAACAAGCTGCAGAAGGACGGCCCCGCCGCTTGGGCCGACCTGCCCGAGGACGAGCTGTTCACCCCCGCCGGGTTCAGCGAGGAGCGTGCCGAGGCCACCTCCTACTCCAATTACAGCTATTGGGGCAGCACCTTCCGTGCTTTCTTCAAGAATAAAATCGCCGTGGCCCTGCTCATTGCACTGGTGTTCGTGGTGGGCTTTGCCTTTTTGCAGCCTTATCTGCCCGGCCAGGCAGATCCCAACCTCTGCCAGGTAGACCCTGCCACCGGCATCCAGTTCCGCAATATCGCCCCCGGGGAAGAGGGCTTTATCTGGGGTTCCAACGCCATTGGCCAGGACCTGTGGGCCCGCATCTGGGCCGGTGCACGCACCAGTCTGACCATCGCCTTCTTCGTGGCCCTCATCGAGGCCGTGGTGGGCATCACGGTGGGTGTGCTCTGGGGCTATGTCCGCCAGCTCGATTTCTTCTTCACCGAGCTGTACAACATCTGCGATAACATCCCCTCCACCATCATCCTGATTCTGATCTCCTATGTTGCGTCCCCCAGCATCCAGACCCTGATCCTGGGCATGTCCATCACGGGCTGGATCGCCATGGCGCGCTTTATCCGCAACCAGATCCTGATCATCCGCGACCGTGATTACAACGTGGCTTCCCGCTGCATCGGCACCCCCATCCGCCGCATCGTGCTGCGCAACCTGCTGCCCTATCTGGTATCGGTCATCATGCTGCGCATGGCCCTGACCATCCCCGCCGCCATCGGCAGCGAGGTGTTCATCACCTATATCGGCCTGGGCCTTTCTGTGGAAACGCCCTCTCTGGGCAACCTGATCAACGACGGCCGCAAGGTGATGATGCAGGCGGGCCTGCGGTACCAGCTGCTCTACCCCACCATCATCCTGAGCTTTGTCACCATTGCGTTCTACCTCATCGGCAACGCCTTCTCGGACGCTGCCGACCCGAAGAACCACCTGCAGTAAGGAGGGACAGAAGATGGAAAAAAATCAGCTCATCCTTTCTGTAAAGGACCTCAACATCAAATTCAACCTGCGCGGCAAGGTGCTGCATGCCATCCGTGGCATCGACCTGGACATCTACCACGGCGAAGTCCTTGCCATCGTGGGCGAATCCGGCTCCGGCAAGAGCGTGTTCACCAAGAGCTTCATGGGCCTGCTGGATGCCAACGGCTCCATCACCTCGGGCACCATTGATTATTACGGTGCCGATGACGGCAAGCCCATCCGCCTTTCCGACCTGAAAAAGGAGAAGGACTGGCTGAAGGTCCGGGGCCATGAGATCGCCATGATCATGCAGGACCCCATGACCAGCCTGAACCCCCTGAAGACCATCGGCGACCAGATCATGGAAGCCGTGGAGCTGCACCAGCATCTCAAGGGCAAGGCCGCCCGGGAAAAGACCCTTGAGTACCTGCGGGACGTGGGCATTGCCGACCCCGAGGTGCGCTTTGCGCAGTATCCCCACGAGTTTTCGGGCGGTATGCGCCAGCGCGTCGTCATTGCCATTGCGGTGGCCTGCAACCCGCAGATCCTGATCTGCGACGAGCCCACCACCGCACTGGATGTGACCATTCAGGCCCAGATCCTGCAGCTGCTCAAGGAGATGCAGGTCAAGTACAACCTGACCATCGTCCTCATCACCCACGATCTGGGCGTGGTGGCCAACATCGCTGACCGGGTGGCCGTCATGTACGCAGGTGACATCGTGGAGATCGGCACCTCCGATGAGATCTACTACGACCCCCGCCACCCCTACACCTGGGCGCTGCTGTCCAGTATGCCCCAGATGGGCATCAAGGGCGAGGATCTGTTCAACATTCAGGGTACGCCCCCGAATCTGTTCACCGAGATCCACGGCGATGCCTTTGCGCCCCGCAACCCCCAGGCGCTGAAGATCGACTTTGTCAAGCGCCCGCCCTACTTTGCGGTCAGCCCTACCCACAAGGCCAAGACCTGGCTGCTGGACCCCCGGGCCCCCAAGGTGGAGCCGCCTGCCGCCGTCAAACTGTTGAAAGAGGAGGGGATGCAGGATGCCTGAAAATCGTGACATTCGCGTTTGCGAAGCAGCGAATACCCCAGTGGAGTGTTCGAGCGAAAAAAAGGTCTTGCGCCAGCAAGATGGAGAGGCCTCGCCCCGGCAGGTCCTGCTTGAGGTCAAGGACCTCGAGGTGACCTACGGCTCCGGCCGCAAGGCCTTCAAGGCCGTGAACCGTGCCAACTTTGAAATTTACAAGGGCGAGACCTTTGGTCTGGTGGGCGAATCCGGCTCCGGCAAGACCACCATCGGCCGCGCCATCATGCGCATCCTGCCCACCTCGGGCGGCGAGATCCTGTACAAGGGCCAGAAGATCAACGGCAAGATCTCCCGCCAGCTGGACCAGCAGGTCATCAAGGAGATCCAGATGATCTTCCAGGACCCGCAGTCCTCCCTGAACGAGCGCGCCAAGGTCAGCTACATCGTGGGCGAGGGCCTGCAGAATGTCCGGCCCGACCTGACCGCCGCCCAGCGGGAGGAGAAGGTCCGGCAGGCACTGCTGGATGTGGGCCTGCTGCCTGAATTCGCCTCCCGCTTCCCGCATGAGTTCTCCGGCGGCCAGCGCCAGCGCATCGGCATTGCCCGCGCCCTGATCGTGGAGCCTGAGTTCATCATTGCCGACGAGCCCATCTCGGCTCTGGATATGTCCATCCGCGCCCAGGTGCTCAACCTGCTGCGCCATCTGCAGAAGGAGCGCGGCATCACCTACCTGTTCATCGCCCACGACCTCTCGGTCATGCGGTACATTTCGGACCGCATCGCCGTTATCCACAAGGGCGATATCGTGGAGCTGGCCGATGCGGAGGAGCTGGTGACCCATGCCATCCACCCCTACACCCGCAGCCTGCTCTCCGCCATCCCCATGCCCAACCCCAGGCTGGAACGGAAGAAAAAGCTGCTGGTCTACGACCCCGCCATGCACGATTACACGCAGGAGGCTCCCCAGTGGCGGGAGCTGCGCCCCAGCCACTGGGTGCTCTGCAGCGAGCAGGAGACCAAAGACTGGCTGGCTGAAATGTAAACTTTCTCTTGCGTTTTTTGACAAAGTTCGCCCTTTGTTTCTTGACATTTCCACCCTGCTCTACTACAATAGCTCTTGTACGTATTGTGTTGTTTTTAACAAACGGACGAAATTTAAGACCCTGTTGAATCCGGCTGCCCCGGCTGCGGGTGCAGTGACTGCTCAAAGGACAAAGGACAATTTATGACAACATCCAACACCCCGACCTATGCTTCCCAGGCACGCCCCTGGCTGAAATTCTACGATCAGAAGTACATTGACCAGACCATGCCCGCCTGCACGGCGTTTGAGCTCGTCTGCCGGCAGAACAAGAACCGGCTGGGCGAGACCGCACTGGAATACTATGGCCGCAAGTTCACCTACGCTGATTTTATCGTCAACGTCAAAAAGACGGCAGCAGCCCTGCGGGCCGCGGGCCTGAAAAAGGGCGATATCGCCACGGTGGTCAGCGTGATGACCCCGGAGATCATCTTTGCGTTCTATGCCGCCGACATGATCGGCGCGACTCTGAACCTGGTGGATCCCCGTTACAGTGTGGAGGGCATCCGTGAGTACATTGAAGAGGTGGATTCCCACCTGCTGATCTGCCTGAATGTGGTGTATGAGCGCTGCCATCAGGCTGCCAAGCGCACCCATGTGGAACATGTGGTGGTGCTCTCCCCGGCCGACTCCCTGCCGCTGCCTCTGGCGCTGGGTTACAAGGTCCAGAATCTCGACAAGAACAAGTATCACTCCAATGTCATCCACTGGAAGCAGTTCCTTGCTGCCGGGAAGGACGAGAGCATTGCTGCGGAGCCCTATGACCCGGAGCATGCCTGCGTGGTGGTGCACACCGGCGGCACCACCGGTTCCCCCAAGGGCGTGATGCTGACCGATAATAACTTCAACGGCATCGCCATGCAGTTCTCTGCCTGCGACACGCTGTTTTCCAAGGGCCAGTCCCTGCTGAACATCATGCCCCCCTTCATTGCCTACGGCTTTGCCTGCGGCGTACATCTGCCGCTGACGCTGGGCATCAAGGTGGTCATCGTCCCCAACCTCGACCCCAATAAGCTGGGCAGCCTGATCTGGAAGTACAAGCCCGAACACATGTTCGGCGTGCCCTCCCACTACCAGCAGCTGGCTGTTGACCCCAAGCTGCAGAACAAGGATCTCTCCTTCATCCGCAACTATGCCGCGGGCGGCGATGCCATCGCCCGGGGTGCCGAGCAGACGGTCAACGACTTCCTGGCCGCTCACAATGTGGAATTCCCCATCGCCAAGGGCTACGGCATGACCGAGGTCTCCTCCGCCGCCACCGCTGCTGCCGGCCGGAACAACAAGCCCGGCAGCGTGGGTCTGCCGCTGGTCAACACGCTGGTGTCCGTCTTTGAGCCGGGCACCGACACAGAGCTGCCCATCGGCCAGCGGGGTGAGCTGTGCATCTCCGGCCCCGGCGTTATGAAGGGTTACTACAACAAGCCTGCTGAGACCGCCGCCATCAAGCACACCCATGCGGATGGCCGGGTCTGGGTGCATACCGGTGACATCGGCTATCTGGACGAGGACGGCTTTGTCTATCTGGACAGCCGGATCAAGCGGCTCATCATCCGTCACGATGGCTTCAAGGTGTTCCCCTCCATGATCGAAAATGTGGTCAGCCAGCATCCCGCCGTGCATCAGTGCTCTGTGGTGGGCTGCGTTGACAAGGATCATGTGCAGGGCCGCCTGCCTTTTGTCTATCTGGTGCTTGACCCTGCGGTTCCCGCCGCCAAGCGCAAGCAGATCATCAAGGAGCTGCGCCAGCTCTGCATTGAAGAGCTGCCCGAATATGTCCAGCCTGTGGGGTACAAGATCATCCCCGAAATGCCCCTGACGCTGGCCGCTAAATTTGATTATCGCAAGCTGGAAGAAGAGATTACTCCCCGCGATTATTAAGCAAAATAATACACATTGGAAAGGATTCGTGACGACACCATGAAAAAGAAACTGATTGGCCTGGCCCTTTCGGCCGCCATGCTGTTCTCTGTCCTGAGCGTTCCGGCCTTTGCAGCCGCCCCGGAAGAGAGCGCAGACCCCGCTCTGACCACTGAACAGACCGCCGCAGAGGAGGAGAACTGCTTCTTCACCTCCAGCAGCACCGAAGAAGAGAAGGAGCCCAACTCCATCACCTATGTTGCCCTGGGCGACAGCATCTGCGCCGGCATCGGCCTGACAAAGGTGCAGTACTCCACCAACCTCACTGGTGTGGATGTTTCCTTTAACTTCAAGGGCTACCCCGAGACCTGCTATGTGGGTCAGGTGGGCAAAAGCCTGAACCTCGACCGGGATCATGCCATCAATCTGGGCCTGCCCGGCGTGATGAGCAAGGATATGCTGGAGCTGGTCAAGACCGGCACCATGGCCGAGATGAACACCCTCTCCGGCTGCCAGTACAATTACCCCGAGTTTGTAGATTACATCAAAAGTGCCGATGTTATCTCCATCCAGCTGGGCTCCAACGATGCCTTTGTGCCCACCGTGGTCTCCTTTGGCGAGGCCACTAACTGGAAAAGTGAGGACCTGGCTTCCATCGTGCTCAGCGGCAACCTGCGCAGCAGCAGCAAGGAAACCGAGGACGCACTGAACGAGAGCCTGAAAAAGCTCAGCCTGACCCGCAGCGAGAAAGATGCCGTCTGGAACCTGTTCTTCTCCGGCATGAACAAGATCTGCGAGAACGCTTATCCCGAAAGCAGCAGCAACCTGCGCCAGATCGTGGCAGCCGTCAAGGAACTGAACCCTGATGCCCAGATCCTGATCATCGGTGCCACCAACCCTGTGCCCCTGCTGCCCAGCTGGAGCAACTACTTCAGCAAGCTGAACAACTACGAAAAGCAGCTGGCCGATGTTTACGGTGCCACCTACGTTTCCATCCCCTTTGCTCAGACTGAGCTGGATGGCCACCCCACCGTCTCCGGCCACAAGTACATCGCCGACAAGATCGTCAAGGCCATCGAGGCCCAGCAGTAAAATGAAAGAGGGACAGCCCTCTCCGTCAAAGCCTGCGGCTTTGCCAGCTCCCCCGAAAGGGGGAGCTTTTTTGATGCCGTAAAGTACAGCACCAAACCTCTCCCCTCGGGAGAGGCGGCATTGCGAAGCAATGACGGAGAGGGTCGTCCCTCTCGATGAAAAAAATATTACTTTTCGTAGTCCTGGGGCAGTTCGTTCTTGGGGTCACGGTCCATCAGGGAACGCACCGCCTCGGCGGCGCTCATGCCCTTGTTCACAACGGCGTTCACGGTCTGAACGATGGGCATTTCCACCTGATACTTGGCGGCAAGCTCCAGCGCGGCAGGCAGGGCGTTCATGCCCTCAACCACCATGCCCACCTCCTTCACGGCCTGCTCCGGGGTCTCACCCTTGCCGATGAGGATGCCAGCCCGGTTGTTGCGGCTGTGCATACTGGTGGCGGTCACGATCAGGTCACCGATGCCGGCCAGACCGGCAAAGGTGTGGACATTGCAGCCCATGGCCACGCCCAGCCGGGCAAGCTCGGCAATGCCGCGGGTGATGAGGGCGGCACGGGCGTTGTCGCCATAGCCCAGGCCGGTGGAGATGCCCACGCCCAGCGCAATGACGTTCTTCATGGCACCGCTGAGTTCCACACCCTTGATGTCCTCATTGGTGTACACACGCATGACGTTGTTGGTGAACACCGTCTGCACGAATCTGGCCGCTTCCATATCCTTGCTGGCCGAAACGATGGTGGTGGGCAGGTCGATCGCCACCTCCTCGGCGTGGGTGGGGCCGCTCAGGGCCACCAGACGCACCCCCTTGGGGCCGCCCTCTTTGCCCAGCTCATCGGCCAGGATCTCCGTCATGGTGAACAGGGTATCCTTTTCAATGCCCTTGGCAACGTCCACAATGATCTGACCGTCCGGCACAAAGGGCCGGGCCTTAGCGGCGGTGGAGCGCACGAACACCGACGGCACCGCGAACAGCAGGATCTCCTTGTCCGTGCACACCTCTTCCACGCTCTTGGTGAACTTCATCTCTGCCGGAATGGTCATGCCGGGCAGATTGGGGTGGACCCGAGTGGTGGAAAGGTTGTCGATCTCCTGTTCCAGCGCCGACCACACGGTCACGTCATTGCCGCTCACCGTCAGCATCCGCGCCAGAGCCATGCCCCAGGTGCCTGCACCCAGAATACCAATTTTATGCTTCATTGTGTTTTGTCCTCCGTATGCGCCGGGCTGCTTGTGTGCCCGGCCTGTTCCCCGCGCTTCCTGCACGGGGCCTGTCTGATTCCATTTTACACGAAACATCGTACCGCGTCAACTCCTTGCCAGTCTGCACAAAGTTAATCCGTGTTTTCTTTTGTTTTTGGCCAGAGTGAAGGATTTTCGCCAATGGATTGCACTTGTCTCCATTTCATGCTATAGTATTTTGGTAGGAATTGTAGGATATGCTCTTGACCTGAGCCATAGTTTAAGATGTATCCCAAAGATATTCCACCGTTTTTTTGTCAATAAGGAAGAAAAACATGTTTGAAGCACTTCTTACCAACCGCACGGTCAGCGTGCTGTGGGAGGCCCTGCCCCGCATCCTGACGGCAGGCCTGACCATGACCATTCCCCTGACCCTGATCTCCTTCAGCCTTGCCATGGTCATTGCAGTGGCTGTTGCGCTGGTGCAGTACGCCAATGTTCCGGTGCTGCGTCAGATCGCCCGGTTCTACATCTGGGTCATCCGGGGCACGCCGCTGCTGGTGCAGCTGTTCATCATCTTCTACGGCCTGCCCAGCCTGGGCATCATGCTGGATGCTTTTCCGGCAGCCGTCATCGCCTTTGCTTTCAACGAGGGTTCCTACTGCGCCGAGACCATGCGCGGCGCGCTGGAAAGCGTGCCCCAGGGCCAGCTGGAGGCCGGTTCCTGCGTGGGCATGACCTGGTGGCAGATCATGCGCCGCATCGTTCTGCCGCAGGCCCTGCGCACCGCCGTGCCCTCCCTGTCCAACTCCCTCATCAGCATGATCAAGGACACCTCTCTGGCCTCCAACATCACGGTGGCAGAGTTGTTCATGGCAGGCCAGCGTGTGGCAGCCCGCACCTACATTTTCCTGCCCATCTACTGCGAGGTGGCTGTGGTCTACCTGCTGTTCTGCACCATCATCACCAAGCTGCAGGCGCTGGTGGAGCGGCAGCTGAACGCGCACGGCTTCCAGTGAGAAAGGGGTGGACGGTATGGCCATGTTAGAGATCAAAGACATCCACAAAACATTTTACACCTACGATGACAAGCCCCGCTTCCACATCGGGCCTTTCCCGCGCGGCAATGCCCGCCGGGTGCACAGCGCACTGCACGTCCTGAACGGCGTGGACCTGAGTGTGGAAAAGGGAGACGTTGTTGCCATTCTGGGCCCTTCCGGCTCCGGCAAGACCACCCTGCTGCGCTGCCTGAACTTTCTGGAGACCGCTGACAGCGGCACTCTGGTGTTCGACGGCGAATCCTTCGATCTTGGCAGGATCTCCCGGGCCGACATTGCCCGCCTGCGCAAAAAAACGGCCTTTGTGTTCCAGAACTACAACCTGTTCCGGAACAAGACCGCCCTGCAGAATGTGACCGAGGGGCTGATCGTTGCCCGCAGGATGCCAAAAGAGCAGGCGGACGAGATCGGCAGACGGATGCTGGAAAAGGTCGGTCTGGCTGACCGGGCCGACTACTATCCCCGCCAGCTTTCCGGCGGACAGCAGCAGCGCGTTGCCATTGCCCGCGCCCTTGCCACCGACCCGGAGATCATTTACTTTGACGAACCCACCAGCGCCCTTGACCCGGAGCTGACCGGCGAGGTTCTCTCGGTCATGCGGCAGCTGGCCGAAGAGGGCATGACCATGCTGGTGGTCACCCACGAGATGGGCTTTGCCCGCAATGTTTCCTCCAAGACCGTTTTCATGGAGAACGGCGTGGTAGTGGAGCAGGCTCCCTCGCATGAGTTTTTCGCCAACCCCAAAGAGGAGCGCACCCGCGAATTTTTGCGGAAGATCGCTCACACCGAGTGAAGTTTAACCAACTCCCCCAGTCTGCTTCGCAGACAGCCCCCTCCGGGATGGGGCCTTTGGCAAAACCAGAAAGTCTCCCTCTTTGCCTGAAGGAGTTTATTTCACAAATATTTTTATAGAGGAAAGGGAATCCAACTATGAAACGCAGAACCTTTATTTCTCTTATGAGCGTCATGGCCGCTGCCGGCGTGCTGACTCTGTCCGGCTGCTCCAATTCTTCCGGCAGCACCGCTGCTTCCGGCACGGCCGCCTCTGTGGCTCCTGCTGCCGGCGACCAGCTGTCCAACATCCAGTCCAGCGGCAAGCTGATCGTTGCACTGGAAGGCGCATGGCAGCCCTGGAGCTACCACGACGAATCCGATACTCTGGTGGGCTACGATGTGGAAGTCTCCCGCGCCATTGCCGAAAAGCTGGGCGTGGAGCCGGAGTACGTCGAAAGCGACTGGGACAGCCTGTTTGCCGGTCTGGACGCAGGCCGCTACGACATCGTGTGCAACGGCGTGGAAGTGACCGACGAGCGCGCCAAGACCTATGATTTCACCGAGCCCTACGGCTACATCCACACTGCCCTTGCCGTCCGCAAGGATAACGACGAGATCACCAGCTTTGAAGACCTGAAGGGCAAGACCACCGCCAACAGCCTGGCTTCCACCTACATGGAACTGGCCGAGAGCTATGGTGCCACCGTGCAGGGCATCGACACGCTGGAAGAGACCATCCAGCTGCTCACCGCAGGCCGCATCGACGCCACCCTGAACGCTGATGTCTCCTTCTACGATTACCTGAACGTCCACCCGGACGCAGATTTCAAGCTGGTGGCCCAGACCGAGGATGCATCCCACGTTGCCATTCCTCTGCGCAAGGGTGATGCCAGCGCTACCCTGCTGGATGCCATCAACACCGCCATCGATGATCTGCGTGCCGACGGCACCCTGAAGGAGCTGAGCGAGAAGTATTTCGGTCAGGATATTTCTGCGGAGAACTGAATCATTTGAATGCCCTCCGCTTTGCTCTGGGCATTTTCAGCGGAAGAATTATTTTTATCATTT
>OOCM01002431.1_pt1 | contig 12312 bp, 8 predicted proteins | sample 1671111 | NCBI WGS metagenome assembly OOCM01 (sample SAMN06348123, study PRJEB24527) | human gut metagenome | biome: human gut; feature: ankylosing spondylitis patient; material: feces | host: Homo sapiens | place: China | collected 2015-10 | reverse complement strand
ATTTTTTTAAATTATTTTTTCAAACAATTTACAATAATGTGCTATAAGTCATTAGTCTTATATGCTTTCGAGTATATTGGGAAGTGATTTTATATAAGTAATTATTTTTTATTAAAAAATGCCATACTAAGTAAGTTCCCCTACTTAATATGGCATTATATTAATAAATTTTCTTAACAACAATTATTACACATTATACATTTCTAATTTGAAATATCATAAACTATAAAATTATAATTCTTCGTCATCTACTACTTCTATTTTACTTACTGATACTTCGTAAGCAACTCTCTTTTCTACTTCCTCGTCACTTAACTTCTTAGTATACTCTCTGCTTTGTACTCTGCCCCATATCTGTAAATGTCCACCAACCTCAATAGATGCGGCATAACGTGCATTTCTGCCCCATGCTATACATGGTATGTAATCTGACTTTCCATAAGGACGGTTAACAGCTATAAGAACATCAGCAATCTCTCTACCTAAAGGAGTCTTTCTATATATAGGTGGCTTGCATACATATCCATCTAAGAATATCTGATTTGATTTCGCCTGTTCTTCTGGCATATCATCATCATCAACAAATTGTAATTCTCTTACAAATATTGAAAGAATTAATTTGTTCTTTACTCCTTCGTGTCGGTTATATGACCTAAATTGTCCTGAAACTTCTAGTTTCATTCCCTTATAATCTTTTGTCACATCAATAAGCCTTTCAGAAATCATAAGCGGTATGATATCAACCATATCACTAAGTCTGTCAACCGATACATTCACAAGGTAAAAGCCCTCTCCAAATACCTCATGGCTGAATTGGAACTCTGAGACCACCTCTCCAATAATACTAACCCTGTTGTTTTCAATCACCTTATCAAGCATAATGTATTTCTCCCTTCTTTTCCGGATACATCCCCGGTATTGTGCTTTAATTTTGTGTTCTTAAAATGTATATGTATCAGTGATTCAGATTATTACAAAAAAATATGAATTTTTTATGTCCATTTTCACGTTCAAAACACATTTTATAATTTTTTCATATTTTCACAATATAATTTAATAAAATTGTTCCTATAAATATACAATCACTTTTATATGTTCACTATTGTAATTTGGTAATATTGTGATAGAATATAAAAGTTGCTAATTATATCTTACCCGCTATATTCTCTTTTTATTTGGGAATCCTTATATACGGAGATATTGCAGAACTAAGAAAGGACTATAATTATGAAGACAAAGCGTGAAGACATACGTAACATTGCTATTATCGCTCACGTTGACCACGGTAAGACAACACTGGTTGACGAACTTTTAAAGCAGAGCGGTACTTTCCGTGAGAATCAGGAAGTTGCAGAACGTGTGATGGACTCTAATGATATTGAAAGGGAACGTGGTATCACTATTCTTTCAAAAAATACAGCCATCACTTATAAAGACACAAAAATCAATATCATTGATACACCGGGCCATGCCGATTTCGGCGGAGAAGTTGAGCGAGTTCTCAAGATGGTAAATGGTGTTGTTCTTGTTGTTGATGCTTTTGAGGGTGTAATGCCTCAGACTAAGTTCGTACTCCAGAAGGCTCTTGACCTTGACCTGTCAGTTATTGTTTGTATCAACAAGATTGACCGTCCTGAAGCAAGACCTAATGAAGTTATCGACGAAATACTTGAACTTTTCATTGACCTTGATGCCAATGAAGACCAGCTCGACTGCCCATTTATCTTTGCATCAGCAAAATCAGGTTATGCTATGGCAGACCTTAATGATGAAAGAAAAGACATGCAGCCATTATTTGAATGTATCGTTAATAACATTCCGGCACCTGAAGGTGACCCTGATGCTGACACACAGATGCTTATATCTACTATTGATTACAACGAATTCGTCGGCCGTATCGGTGTAGGTAAGATTGATAACGGCAGCCTCAAGGTTAATCAGGAAGTTATGATTGTAAACCATCATGACCCTTCTGTTAAGAAGAGAGTACGTGTAACAAAGCTCTATACTTTCAACGGACTTAACAAAGTTGAGGTAAACGAGGCATCATTTGGTGATATCGTAGCTGTATCAGGTATCGCAGATATCCATATCGGTGATACACTCTGTTCAGTTGACAATCCTGTTGCCATTCCGTTCCAGAAGATTTCAGAGCCTACTCTCTCTATGGACTTTATGGTTAATGACAGCCCTCTTGCCGGCAAGGAAGGCAAGTTTGTAACATCAAGACATATCCGTGACAGACTTTTCAGGGAATTAAATACTGATGTCAGCCTTCGTGTTGAGGATAATCCGGGTTCTGAAAATTCATTCAAGGTTTCAGGACGAGGCGAACTTCATCTTTCTGTTCTTATTGAAAATATGAGACGTGAAGGATATGAATTTGCCGTAAGTAAAGCAGAAGTTTTATATCATACTGATGAGCGTGGCAGAAAGCTTGAGCCAATGGAACTTGCTTATATTGATGTTCCTGACGAATTCTCAGGTTCTGTAATCCAGAAGCTCAGCCAGAGAAAGGGTGAACTTCTTGGAATGACACCTATCAATGGTGGTTATACAAGATTACAGTTCTCTATCCCTTCAAGAGGACTTATCGGTTACCGTGGCGAATTCCTTACAGATACTAAAGGTAATGGTATCATCAATACTTCATTTGAAGGATATGAACCATATAAGGGTGATATTTCATACAGAAAGACCGGTTCCCTTATTGCATATGAAGATGGTGAAGCTGTAACTTACGGTCTTTTCAACGCACAGGACCGCGGTACTCTTTTCATCGGACCGGGTGAGAAGGTTTATGCCGGTATGATTGTCGGCGAAAACCCACGTACAGAGGATATTGAGGTAAACGTATGTAAGACAAAGCACCTTACTAACACACGTTCTTCAAGTGCCGATGAAGCATTAAGACTCGTTCCGCCTAAGATTTTAAGTCTTGAGCAGGCTCTTGATTATATTGATACAGATGAACTTCTCGAAGTTACACCTAATCATTTAAGAATCCGTAAAAAGATTCTTGATTCAACATTAAGATACAGAGCAAATAAAAAATAAAAAAATTTTTAAAATACCACTTTTCAAGGCAATGTTTTTATTGTATAATGCAAATAAATAAAAAACATTCCGTTGATAAAATCCACTGTGATTTTGTCTGGTGAAAATACGCATTACTGGAGGTTATAAGATAATGGAAAGCGATTTAGGAGCAAAAGTTAAAAAGTTAAGAATTTCTCACGGATTAACACAGGAAGATGTTGCAAAGGCACTCGATGTTACTCCTGGATACATCAGCAATGTTGAAAATGGAAGAAACCTTATGACATTAAGAATGTTATCATATTATGCTGAACTTACAGGTGTATCTCTTGATTACCTTGCAGGCAGCGTTGATAAGAGCTATCAGAATACAGCTCTTGACAATGAGATTATGCAGATTGTCCAGAAGCTTGATGCTGATACAAAGGAGAAGCTTATCTCAACTCTTAGAATCTGGGAAAAGAAAGAAGCTTAATTTATCTTTTATAATATTAATGGCTGTGCAGATATTGCACAGCCATTTTTTTCTGAATTTATTAACTCTGGATTTTTTTCATTCTGTAGAACTCACCTTTTAATTCCATAAGTTCATCAAATGTTCCGTATTCAACACAGTGTCCCTCACTTATTACTGCTATTTTATCTGCATCTTTTATTGTTGAGAGTCTGTGTGCAACTATAAATGTCGTTCTGTCTTTTGTAAGATTGTTGAGTGCTTCCTGTATAAGCTTTTCTGATATACTGTCAAGTGCCGACGTCGCCTCATCAAGGACAATTACTCTTGGATTTCTTATAAGTGCCCTTGCTATTGAAACACGCTGTCTCTGTCCACCTGACAATTTACCGCCGTGTTCCCCGACTTCCGTATCAAGTCCGTCAGGCAGGCTCTCAACCAGATCAGTAAGATTTGCCGCCTTAACAGCCTCATTCAGGGCTTTTTCATCAACATTGTCAACTCCATACGTTATGTTGTCTCTGAGCGTTCCTGAGAACAATATGGACGTCTGAGGCACAACTGCAAGGTACTTACGATATGTTCTTAAATCTATATCTTTCATATCATTGCCGTCAAGAAGTACCTGTCCGCTGTCTGCAATGTTAAATCCTATCGCAAGATTAAGTATTGTCGATTTTCCGGAACCCGATTCACCTACGAGTGCTATTGTCTCTCCCGGTGTAACATGAAGGTTAAAATTGTTAAGAACGTGTGCATCTGAATTATTGTATCTGAAGCATACATTTTTGAAATCAAATTCTCCCTTTACACCGCCAAGCTTCTTCTTTCCTTCGTTATGTTCAATATCATCAGCAAGAAGGACTTCACCAATAGAATTTACTGACTCAACACCCTTCGCTATTGTCGGTATGAGTGTTATAAATGCAGATACCTGATTTACTATTGTTGCAAAATAACTCTGGTAAAGCGTTATATCACCGGCAAGTATGTTTCCTTTTAATGCAAGAATTCCTGTAAATGCAAGACATAATACCTGAAATATCTGGAATATTGCCCAGCCTACAGAACCAAACAGCGACTGGATAACGTCAAGTTTATAACCTTTTTCAGCAACCGTAAACAGCTGGTTGCTCATTCTTTGTATCTCTTTTTCTTCAAGTGCATGTGCCCTCGTAACCGGAATAAGTTCAACCATTTCCATTACCTGGGCGGATGTCTCTTCCATTTCATGCCTGAACTCATAATTACGCTTTCTCATTATATTCCTGAAAAATACCATTGTAAGTGCCGCAAGCGGTGTTGTTACAAGGAAGAACAAAAATACAACAAGACTTTTTGAAATTGTAACCGCCAATGCCACCGATATATTGAGTGCAATATTGAGCGTGCTGATTAAAAGCTGTGTGGAAAGCATCTCAACCGCTTCAACATCACGCATTATCTTCGACTGCAGTCGTCCTGACTGTGTCTCTTTGTGATATGAAATTGAAAGCTGCTGGAGTTTTCTTACAAGTGCTTTTCTAAGTCCCGTCTCAGCGTAACGCGTTGCAAGTGACTTGTACCTTGTATACATATAATTGGTTGGTACATTAAGTATTATAAGTCCTATCATTATTATTGAATAGAATATAGTGTTCTGGTATGTATCGGGACTGTGCGTTGTCACATCGTTAATTATATTGGCTGTTACAATAGGCAGCACCCATACAGGGCAGTGCTTTATGAAAAAGAAAAACACTGCCGCAGCAAATTTGTGATAGTTGCCTTTATAAAGCCGTATGAGTATTATAAGCGGATGCTTTTTATGTTTTTTGTAACATTCGATAAACCAGTTATCAACATCAATTCCTTTAGGTGCATGTAAATTCATTTTTTTCACCACTTATTTTATAATTTTGTCAACATTTCCAGTTACTACAGGTTCACCTTCACATCCTGTAATATTTACATTTTTAAGTATAAGTTCTTTGGCATTATTTATTATAAGCCCCTGTTTTACTGCCTCATCACATCCAAGCATCATCGCAGCGACACCCGGTTTTGCATCCTTAGCATATGTAAAATCAATATTTTCAAATGTAAGCTTTTCAATCTTGCTTTCAGGTAATCCATAAATATAAGCTCCTGCTACATGGCAGTTTGACGCTTTTATATTCCTGAATGTAAGACGCTTGATTGACGGTGTTCTGTCATCGACAGGAAGCGGCTCTCTTGAACCAACATAATTAGTCTTTCCGTCAGGATCACAGAAATAAAAACTGTTTACAACAAATGGCGTCATTACATTATCCATATCAATATTTTCAAATGAAATATCATCAAGAACTGATAATTTGCCTCTGCCTCGTCTTGTCTTTACACGGAGACCTCTGTCTGTATTCATAAACAGGCAGTCCGTAATATGAACATTCTTTACACCGGCAGCAATCTCACTTCCGACTGTTACGGCACCGTGTCCGTCTCTCATGCAACACTGTCTTACAGTCATGTCTGATGTCGGAATCTCGTATTTGCGTGCCTGATATATCTTTCCTGATTTTATAGCAATACAGTCATCACCAACTGAGATATATGTACCGAGTACAAGTACATCCTGGCAGCTCTCAGGATCAAGTCCGTCTGTGTTATGTGAATTGGCAGGATTCTTAATCTTTACATCTATGAATTTGAGGTGGTTGCTGAAATATGGATGTATTGTCCATGATGGAGAATTCTGTACTGTTATTCCGTGCATCATTACATTATTGCAATGGTTGATGAAAAACAATCTCGGTCTCCATGCTGTATTTCTTATTTTGCAGTTATTCCACCAGTTTTCAAATGTCGTATTGCCATCAATTGTACCTTCACCTGTAATAACTACATTTTCTGCATTAATTCCACAAAGAATTGCCGAAAAACAGTCAAGCGGATTTCCTTCCCATGAACCAAGATTATATTCTTCTTTCTCATCATATGATTCAATAACACCCGGAAGTATCGGGAATTTGTCTCTTTCTGTAAATGCAGATAATACCGCTCCTTTTGCAAGTTCAAGTGTTAAATCGCTTTTTAAAAATACACTTGAAACCTTATATTCACCTTCCGGAACAAGGACTCTTGAATCCTTAGGGCATGCCATAATTGCACACTGGATTGCATTTGTATCATCATGCACACCATCACCCAATGCACCAAAATCGCGTACATTTAATGTTACAAATTCATATTTTGTATGAATATTTACCTCGTTTGTTTTCTGACCATTATATACAGCATACACATTGTAATCTGTATCAGGTTTTAAATCAAAAAGTGATGTTATAACCTTATTACTTTCCATATATTTTTCGTCATTGACATATATATCATACTGCGATTCTGTATAAAATTTTCCTGATTCAGTAAGCTCTAAAACAGCACTTCTTGCTGTATTTGTAACTAATTTTAACTCCATAATCTGCCTCCGTTATTACGTCCATAATCCTGATAATCTCTGTTCCTTACTACCTCGCTGTAGCACAATGCAAACTCAGCTGCATCTTTTTCTGACACATCACTATATTTTTCATATATTGCAAGTGCTGCATCTTCATATTTTTCTGTCAGAACCGCTTTCATACGGCAGCCTTTGAGCAATGCATATGCAAATACAAGTTCATATGGAGCTTTTGCAGGATTTTTTTCTGCACCGGAAATACCTGTTGCAAGAACATCTTTTACTGTCTCTTTATAATAATCCATAAGCTGTCTGTATATCTCATAGAGTGCCTGATCCATGACTTCCATTGTATCAATAAGTGCTGCACTGTAATAACATAATGCTTCAAGTGCATCACTGTCCTTGAATGCTTTGCTGGATGTATTTTTATACAAATCTTCATGAATTACATTATACTGTGCAATTATGTCATTATAATGTTCTTTTCCATCATCTCTTGTCTCATAATTCATATAGAATACCTGACTTGCATATGTCTGGCAAAGACATGCTTTTCCGTCAACATCCGTAAAATATCCTTTTTCACTTCTCTTCTGTGAATTAAGCTGTGCTGCCATCTTTATTGCAGCCTTTTCATATTCATCTTTTCCTGTGTAATCTTTTGCTGCATATAATACATTGGCCAGCAACAGATTAGTCAAATCATTATCATTTCCTGCAAATCCCTCTTCGATACCGCAGTCACAGCATTTATCAATGCCTTTTACAAGAAACTCTCCAAACTTCTCGTTTTTTGTGGCAAAATAAACTTTTGCAGCACTGTTTAAAATCATTGCCTTATTCCAGTTATCAGTTTTTTTCAAATCAACTGATGACATTTTTTCAAGCAGGCTGTCTTCTAATTTTTCATTTCTTTCTATTGTCATGTCCTGTCTCCTTTATAATGTTTTATAATTAAAGAAATCAAATTCGCCATATATTACATCGCTTCCGTGATTTCCTGCATCATCTGTGTATTCCTGTCCAAATGAACCGGCATATGCGTACATTCCAATCATTGCACCTGTAAAACGCTTGCCTTTCTTTAACCCTTCATCGCAGAGATAATATACGTTATCAAGCACATCAACAGTAGTATAATTTAATCCGTCATAGCTGTATGAAAATGTTCTTGTAAGATAATTTGTCTCTGTTTTCAGATACACATATTCTTTACTGAAATCCAGCTCCGTAGATTTACCTTCTTTATATCCGTCTATATATTCTACGACTTTTACAAGCAGTCTTGGATTTTCTTCTTTTGTTGCAAATATACCAAATTTCAAAAATGTATTTTCGTCATAATAGCATGTCATTCCAACATCCTGTCCCGGATAAATCTGAGGCATTCTTAACTTACATACCGCCTCAAACCTGAAGTTCTGCTGTCTTCTTAACAGAATATTTTTTGCATGCATTGAATTGAGGTCATAACGGCTTCCTTTAACTTTGACATATGAATTCTCAAGAACTATTCCATCAAACTCCGGTGCTCTTGGAAACATCCAGTCTGAACTTAACCAGTCATTGTCAAAATCATCATCAAGACTGGATTCCCATATACACTCCGGTAAATCCGGTTTTATCTGCAATGTCGAAGGTCCGTTAAGTGAGTTGACAACCGGCCATCCGTCCGCAGTCCACTCAATCGGGTCAATTGCTGTCTCTCTTCCAAGCAGGCTGTAACCGTCACCTATTTTTCTTCCACACAGATAGACCATATACCACTGTCCGTTCTGCGTGCATACAGGCTTACCATGTCCGCACCTTTGAATTATTGCATTTTCATCATTCTGACGCATTATAGGGTTATATGGGCATGGCTTGTATCTGCCCATCAGTTCGCGGCTTCTTGAAACAGTAATTCTATGTCCCGGTCCTGTTCCCCCCTCTGCTTCAAACAGATAATAATATCCGTCTTTCTTTAAAAGATGCGGTCCTTCCGGTGCTCTTTTATTATCACCATAATAAAGAAGATGTGCTTCTCCAATCTGGCGTGTCGCATCATCACTTAAAGGCAGTATTCTTGCACCTCTGTTCAAAAGCATATATCTTTTTCCATCATCATCTGTAAAAATTGATGGGTCTATTCCGTCTTCATCTATTATCGCAGGCTTGCTGTATGGACCTTCAGGCTTATCTGAGCTCACAACTATCTGTTTTCTGTATACAGTTCCGTCATCATTAAGACGATATGTCGCTGTTATATAAAACCTGCCATTATGATACGAAATATCCGGTGCCCAGTATCCTCTTCCACCTTCAAGATTATCAAGTGCAGCCCATTCCGGATTAGTAATAGCATATCCTATTATTCTCCAGTGTACCAAATCTTTTGATTCTGATACCGGTATACACGGAAAATAGATAAATGAAGAATTAACCATATAATATGTATCTTCTACTCTCACTATCGATGGGTCAGGATAAAATCCTGTTCTTATCGGATTACGGTATAAATCTTTATACTTTGCTCCTATTTCTTCTTCAAAATAATTCTGCAGGTCAAAGAACTTATTATTTACTGCTATGTCTATTGGCGTTACAAGATTATTATCACCTGTGAGCGGTGACAATCCAACTCTTTCTACAAGATAACGGCAGACCTCAACGCTTCCTGAAAGTGCCGCATAATGAAGCATATTCTTATGTTCATTGTCTGTAATATCCATACTTGCTCTCGAATACTCAACTATGTATCTTACAAGTGCAAGATTTCCGGTCTTCGCCGCAAGCAGTGCCATAAGCACACCATTCTCATCTTTTTCATCAATAAGATTAGGTTCTTCTTCAAGAATACGTTTTACTTCACTTATATTCTCAAGATAAATGGCATCTTTGATTGTACCCATACTCCGTCTCCTTTATATGTAATTTAACTCATTTTTTAAGTATACAGCATAAATACAGTATTTTCTACATATTAATATTAATTTATATACTCTTTTACAGAAAAAAAAGGCGAACCTGCATTAACAGATTCGCCTTGAAAAAATCTTAAATAAACCGGTAATTACTCCTTAACGGCACCGATATTAACACCCTGTACGAAGTATTTCTGGCAGAATGGGTAAATAACTGCGAATGGTAAAATCGCAACAATAACCGAAGCACTAGAAATTGTATTAGGGTCAACAGAGTCATCATTAGGAATATCACTATCCATAACCATGTTACGAAGTTTAATCTGGAAGTTGAATAACTTATCCTTGTTGATGTAAATCTTGAAGTTAGTATAATCGTTCCAGAACTGTACGGCAAACATCAAACCGATTGAAGCAAGAGCTGCCTTTGAAAGAGGAAGTACAATCTTAAAGAAGATACCCATTGGAGAGCAGCCATCAATCTTGGCGGCCTCAAACAGAGCCTCAGGAATACCTTCAAAGAAGTTCCTCATAAGTACCAGGTTATATACGTTGATTGACAATGGTAAAATAACTGACCAGAGTGTATTAAGCAAATGTAACTGCTTCATAACGAGGTACTTAGGAATCATACCACCATCGAAAATCATTGTGAAAAGTAACATATATGCGAAGAAGTTTCTTCCTGGCATTTCCCACTGAATTAATACATAACCTCCAAGTGTAACAACTAAAAGTCCAACGAATGTACCAACAAGAGTTGTTATAACTGAGATTAAGAATGGATGATAAAGGTTTGCTCTTGTTACAATAGCACGATAACCGCCCCAAGAAAACTTCTGAGGAACCCATCTAAAATCATATGATGAATATGCATCTATTGAAGTAATAATTACTTTGTAAATAGGAATCATAATTGCACATGCAATAATAATGAATAAAATTGCATTAACAATTGGGAATACTTTGAATTTTTTCTTTTTCTTTGTAACTACAACTGAATTATCACTCATTATCTATCCCTCCTTATACAATACCACGTCCGCGGACTTTCTTACTAGCGTAGTTACAGCTAAGTACGAGAATCATTCCGACAAACGATTTAAATAAACCTACCGCAGTAGTATAACCATAATCCGAGTTACCACTTGAGAATGTCTTACGGTATACATATGTCTGTAATACTTCGGCAACATCCAATACGGCATTATTCATAGTAACGAAAACAGATTCAAAAAGGTTCATAACCTTAGCAAGGTTAAGAATGAATACTGTAATGATTGTGTTTGCTAATGCAGGAAGTGTAATATAGATAAGTCTCTTCCAACGGTTAGCACCATCAATCTGAGCTGCTTCATATAAATCAGGGCTGATACCTGACAATGTAGCAAGGAAAAGGATTGTTCCCCAACCTGTATCTTTCCAAACATTCATTACATAGAATGTTCCTCTCCAATACTTAGAGTCACCAAGGAAATAGATTGGTTCATTAATCATATTAGCTTTAAGTAAAAGGCTGTTTACAACACCTGTTACGTTAGGATCAAGAATCATCTTGAAAACTGATGCAACTACAACCCATGACATGAAGTGAGGCAGATAAACGATTGTCTGTACTGTCTTCTTAAATCCGAGTGAAACAATCTCATTTAAAAGAAGTGAGATAATAACAGCTGCACCTGTATTTAAAATCAACTTAATAATCGAAAGAATTAATGTGTTTCTAAATGCTGTCCAGAAATAAAGGTCATTAGTGAACATCTGAACGAAATGCTTGAGACCTACATAGTAAGGTCCTGCAATAACATATTTTGTGAATGCATAACGGCATCCAGCCATTGGCCAGTAATTAAAGAGAATAATCATGATTAATACTGGTAAGAACATGATATAGAAGCCACGGTAATAATACATTGTCTTCCATACACTCTTGTTAATTGAGTTAGAAAGATATCTTGAATCAACGCCAAGATCTTTCTTGAAATACTTCATAATATCAAAGAAACAACCTGCCACGCCAATGATAAGACCAATAATAACAATAAATAAACCACAGCCGACTGCATAGTCACCTTGTGATAATAAATTTGTTAATGAAACAACTGAAAAGCTCTTTCTTCCTGTATAAGCTCTAAAGTTAATAGCTACAAATGAAACAATAAAGATTATACCTGCTATAGCTGTAGGTATAATTGAAAGAAATTCTTTTTTAACAGCAACTAATACAATAGCTACTACTAAAGCTAGCATATATAAATACCACATTGCTGAAATGTCGATATTCATAAAGCTGTAAGCGTCAGATATCTGATCTGGGTCAGTATTCTGAACAAATGGCAACATACCGCCTATAAATGCAATTACTAATCCCACGATAGCTACTACCATTATATTGTCAGACTTTCTATTTCCAACCTTAGCTCCGCACTTTGGGCAAACTTTTGCATGTTTAGGTAATTCTGTGTTACAAGACTTACATTGCATCTCTTCAT